>OLRB01000966.1_pt1 | contig 13942 bp, 13 predicted proteins | sample 1672751 | NCBI WGS metagenome assembly OLRB01 (sample SAMEA3136720, study PRJEB25190) | human gut metagenome | biome: human gut; feature: human-associated habitat; material: faeces | place: Austria | collected 2013
CTATCAGTTCATTATGAAAGTCTTAGATTTTTGTCTTGACAACTGAACCACTATAAACCCCACTACTGCAATACATGCAAAAATTTTCATTAAATCCAAATTATAATTATGTTTTTCATTTGTTTTTTTCAAACCCTGTTCCTCCTCTACACTTTTCAACACAATACATACTTAATCAAAATTTCATACTATAATTTTTCTTGACCTAATCTTATAAACTTCTCTTTATTTCCATAGCATTTCTGAGTAAACACCATTAGAAATCAGTCTAGCGAAAGCATTTTGCACACTTTCTTTATCTTCCCTATATGTCACACCAAACCAATGATCCTGCGTTTCCAATACCCGTACGTTTACTCTTTCTTCTTTCAACAGTCTATCTACAATATTAGGCAATAGATATTTACTTTTCAAATCTACCTCTTCAACATTCTCTAGAAAATTCTTAAAATCTTCTGCCAAAAAATCTAAAAAATCTGGATAACCTGCCCACATATTCATAGATACATGATCATCTGGACTAATTCATTCCTGTACTTCTTTATTGTCACACTGAATCTGTCCATCTTCTCTCATCTCAATTCCTGTTGTTTCATGCACTTGACTTAATAATCCATTTTCATCGACAACACTAACACCTCCCGTTACAACACCATTGTCGCTCAATGTATTCTTTAAAATAAATCCACCCATTCCCAGTGTAAACTCTCTTCCCAGATTTTCTCCGGATACCAAAAAATTATGTAATTTCACAAATGCTTCTTTCCCATAATAATCATCTGCATTGATAATCACAAATGGTTCTTTCACAATATCCTTACAACATAAGACCGCTTGTCCTGTCCCCCATGTTTTTTTTTCTTCCTTTCGGTACTTTAAACCCCTCTGGAAGATCTTCTAACTCCTGAAATACATATTCGACATCTATCTGATTTCTTATTCTATCTCCGATAATTTCTTGAAACTACTTGAAAATATCCTTTCAAATAATGAAAACTACTTTATTAAATCCTGCTTCTTTGGCATCGTAAATCGAGTAATCCATGATAATTTCTCCATTTGGTCCCACTTGAGCCAAATGTTTAATTCCTTCACCAAATCTTGATCCGATACCTGCCGCCATAATAATTAATGTTGTATTCATTTTCTTCCCTTTTTTCTTAATCGTATATATATAACTAACTCAACTTTCCCACCAGTAAAATTGGCATAAACCGTTGATTTATCAACTAAATTTTTAAAATAATTGGTATCTTGACATAAAAATAGCACCTAATCTTTGATATAATAAGTTCACCACAAACAAATTCTCAAAGGAAAAGGTGCTGAACTTATGATATACCAAAATGATAAAAATGAAAATACCCAAAATCAATTTTCTAATGCTTTAAAAGAACTCAAAATTGGAAAATTATTACGAAACTCCAACATTACAAAATCCTGTGGCATTTCTGCATATGAAGTATTTCAATTTTTATTGCTGCTTGTATTCCAGGAACGAAATCTCTTTCGTTTTCTGAACTCCAAACATAAAGATCAGGCTGTTTCAAAGAATACATATTATCGTTTTCTCAATGAAACTTCCTATAACTGGAGCAAGTTTCTTCTGCTCCTTGCAGCTAAAGTTACTTCCAGATTTGATGCTCTTACCAGACCAGAACGGGTAAAGGTACTGGTTCTGGATGATTCTGTAGTAAAGCGGAATCGAAGTAAATCTGTAGAACTGCTTGCGCGTGTTTACGATCATGTAGAACATAAATTTCAGAAGGGATTTACTTTGCTTACATTGGGTTGGTCTGATGGTTACAGTTTTATCCCTGTTGGGTTCAATCTGCTTTCTTCTGCCAAAAAGAACAATCGTTACAATGAAATATCTGAAAATATAGATCATCGTACAAATGGTTATAAGTTTCGTAAAGAAAGCATGATGAGTAAAACAGACGCCGCAGTTCTTCTTATCCAGAGAGCTTTACAGTCCGGTATAAATGCAGATTACCTTCTCATGGATACCTGGTTTACAACAGAGCCTATGATACGTTCTGTTCTGGATACCGGGCTCGATGTGATCGGAATGGTAAAGCAGCTGAAACAGCGTTATACTTATAAAGGCAAAAAATATACACTTCATAGGCTCAAAAGAATGGTCCGCTTTGAAGGTGCGAAAAATATTTTTGGCTCTTTAGTAGTTACCACCAAAACAGGAATTCCTGTTAAGATTGTTTTCGTACGAAACCGGAATAAAAAGAGTGAATGTCTGTATCTTTTAAGCACAGATGTTTCTTTGAGTGACACTGAGATCGTACGGATTTATGGGAATAGATGGTCTATCGAATGTTTCTTTAAATCATCAAAATCTTTTCTGAAGTTAGGCACTGAATTTCAGAGCCATAATTATGGTGCAATGGTAAGCCATACGACCATTGTATTTACAAGATATATTATTCTGGAATGGATCCGAAGGAACCACAATGACCAGAAAACATATGGCGAATTATTCTTCATGTTCTGTGATGATATTCAGGACATGGATCTAACCAATGCACTGCAGAGCCTTATGGCTCTGTTTGTGGAACACATTTTAACATTATCCGCTGATATCACATCTATTATAAAATGTAAAGTAAGTGAATGGATTGCATCTCAAGCCGCATTTATTCAGGCTTTATTTAGAGATATTAGCTGGGAAAGTTGAGTAACTAATATTTATAAAATTTCTTCACATAATTCTAATGCTGCAGCAATCACTGCATCCATATCATAATATTTATATTCTCCAAGTCTTCCACCAAAGATGATATTTTCTTCTTTCTTAGCTAATTTCTTGTATTCTTCGTACAATTTTCCATTCTTCTCATCGTTGACTGGATAATATGGTTCGTCTCCCAATTTCCACTCTGAACTATATTCACGGCTGATCACTGTCTTTTCGAGATCATTTCCTTTTTCGTCTTTTCCAAATTCAAACCATTTATGTTCAATAATCCTTGTCCATGGTGTTTCGGCATCTGTGTAATTGACTGCTGCATTTCCCTGGAAGTTTGGCTGTTCAAGTAATTCTGTTTCAAATCTTACAGAACGATATTCCAATGCCCCTAATTTGTAATCAAAGTATGCATCAATTGGTCCTGTGTAGATGACTTTCTCTGCCATGGCATCGAATTCTTCTTTATGATCAAAATAATCTGTGTTTAAACGTACTTCCACATCTCCTAGCATATTGGAAACCATCTTTGTATATCCGCCTACCGGGATTCCCTGGTATAGTGCGTTAAAATAGTTGTTATCAAATGTCAGACGAACTGGCAGTCTCTTGATGATAAATGATGGAAGTTCTGTGCAAGGTCTTCCCCATTGTTTCTCTGTGTATCCTTTGATCAGTTTCTCATAGATGTCTGTTCCTACTAAACTGATTGCCTGCTCTTCTAGGTTCTGTGGTTCTGTGATCCCTGCTTCTTTTTTCTGCTGTTTGATCTTATCTGCTGCTTCTTGTGGCGTCACAACTCCCCACATCTTGTTGAATGTATACATATTAAACGGCAGGGAATATAATTCTCCTTTGTAATTTGCTACTGGTGAGTTTGTGAATCGGTTGAATTCAGCAAATTGTGTGATATAATTCCATACCTTCTTATTGTTTGTATGGAAGATATGGGCTCCGTATTTGTGCACGTGAATCTTTTCGATGTCTTCTGTGTAGACATTTCCTGCGATATTTGGACGTTTATCAATTACTAAGACTTTCTTCCCTTTTTTCTGTGCCTGCTGTGCGAAGACAGCTCCGTATAACCCTGAACCTACGATGAGGTAATCATATCGTTTCATTTATTATTTTCCTTTCTTTTTCCAAAACTTATTCTTTAATATTTCCTCAAATATATAACTATTAACAAAATTTTCCTTCGTCAATAACAATACAATACCATAACTTCCAAAAAAAGTTATCCCTGCAATTGCTAATTTAAAAAAGATTACACTAACCATACTACTACACCTTATCGAAATCATACTTGCTAATATCAAAGCAAGTACGATTTTTCCATATTGTACTTGTTTGGCAATTCTAAAAAATAAATCCTTTAAATATAAAATTTGTACCGTTAACACAACAAATTCAGCTACTAGCGTTCCAAGCGATGCTCCCGCCGCTCCCATTTTGGGTATAAATATAATATTTAAAATTAAATCTACTAAAGCGCCTGCTACAACTGAATAAACTAATTGTTTTTCCTTATTAAGTGGAGTTAACACTTGAATTCCCAACAGATTTGATAATCCAATCAATAAAATCGTAGGAGCTATAATCTGCATTGCAAGTGTTGCTCCAATAAATTCATTTCCTGAAAGGAAAATCAAACAGTCCTTGGCATAAAATATCGTAAATAACATTAAAGGGAAAGCAATTACAATAACAAAATTATAAGCTTTTTTAATAAGTCCTTGAAATTCTTCTTTTTTCCCTTCCATAATATAGTAAGAAAGACGTGGTAATAAAACAGCACCTAAAGATGTTACCAAACTTGTTAAAATTGTTTTTACCTTAACAGCTGCTGCATATAATCCTACATCCATGTCTGTTTTCATAAATCCTAGCATGACATTATCTAAATTTGTATATATATTAACCGCAACCACCTGTGCGAACAGAATTAATATTGGTTTCAAATGCTGTTTAATATCATAATTTCCGACTGGCTTTAGTGATATGTACTTCCTTAAATTGATAAAATTTAAAACATTGGAACCTGCAGAGGCCAAAATTGATGTCACACCATAAAAGACGTAATCATCTGGACTATGTATAAACATGAACATTAAAATAACGCCTATAAATTTCAAAAAAATTGAACGTTTTGCAATATATCCATATTGTTCTAATCCTTGATATAACCAATTAACACCTAACGGATCAAGTAAAATTGATATTCCAACTACAAGAAATAAAGTTCTATCTGATTGAAATCTTGGAACAAATAGAATTGCCATAATATACACAATCGAAACTATTACCATCATAAATAAATGAATAATCAATATTTCCTGTGTTGTTCTATTCAGTTTTTCCTGATCGTCTCTTACTTTGGCTGCCGCACGAATTCCATATGTTGGTACTCCTAATGCAGCCACCATAGTAAAATAACTTACCACAGAGATTGCAAACGAAACCTTTCCAGTTCCAGAAGCGCCTAAAACTCTCGAAACATACGGAAATGTAATCAATGGAAAAATAAAATTTGATGCTGTTAATATGAAATTCATTATAAAATTGAATTTTACTGATTTGATTTTCATGATTCATCTAATTCTTTCTAAAAAATTTATTTTTTACTCTGGTTAGAATTGAAATGCCCGTCATCTGCACTGGATATTCTTTTACTTTTAAATTTTGTTGCATTACCCAAATATTAATTAGTCTTTCGGATAAAAATCCATATAATCTCTTATTATAACTATCATAATTTGATATATCCGTTCTATTTTCAACTTCAAATAGAATATTAAATAACCATTCGCAATATTCATCAAACATTCTTTTTCGCATAATACACATATTATAGCAATATCCAGTAGTCTGATTATTAAATTTTTCCAAAGTTGTTTTATACTCTGGATATTTTTCTAGCAAAACCTTTTCTGTTATTTCCCAATCTTTCTCATAATGATATTTATTCCAAAAATCTCTAGATACTAACTCATTATATTCACCCAAATTTTTTTGAGGCAAAATAACATCATATTGTTTTAAAATTTTTCTTATCTCTTTTTCTGTTATACATGATCCTAATGTATTTATATATTTCCTTCTTGCAAAATATCTTCTATAATGACAAATTCCAACAATATCTTCTGTAATATTTTTCCATATCCAATAGATTGCTGTCAATTCACAATAGCTATTATTCTTATAAGATATATTATCTTTTTTATTATCCATTAAATAGCCCTTCGGTAAGGTTAAATTTGGATTTTTTGCCTTTCCAACAAATATTGGTGTATAAATTCCACTATTTTTAACTTTTGTAATTTTATGTGTCACAACAAATAATCTCATTTTATATTCCCTTTACTTTAAATCTAATCTTTCGATAAAAACATTTTAAATTTATCAAAATGCAATTTGTCGGCCAACCTCCAAATAATGTAACTATTATCTTTGTTTTATTTTTATATTCCTTTGCTAATGCTTTTATTGCATCAAAATAATTTAAATTTAATGATGCACCACTTGATTTATGCCACAAATAAACCGGCACTACCAAAATTTTTTGATTTACATTTTTCATTTTCAAACAATATTCCGTACCATATAAATGCCATGTATTGTAATATTCTGTGAATTTATATCTATGAAACACCTCTCTTGGTATAACCAAGAGACACTCATCTAATGTATCCACTTGCAGAGGTCCTCTAAAATCATAATTTGTAGACGCATTTTTCTTTTTTAATCCATGGACAATTTTTGAATAATCTACAATTTCCCCATAATCATATTTTGCACCAGCTACCCCCATTATTCCAAACTGATTGTTTTTGCAATAATCATAAATTTCAGATAATGTATTATCGACTAAAACAATATCCTGATGTAAAAAAATCAAATACTCTCCATTAGCTAAATTTCCCGCATAATTCAATGCCTCCGCTGCTGAATGGAATTTATATTTTCTACTATCAACAAAAATTGTTTCGTATTCAATTTGTTTTTGTAATTTCAAAGACTCCTTTAAACATTCATTCAATATTTTATCATTATTATAAACACAAATTATAGAAATCATATCGTCTTTTCCTTTTCTTTTTTTATCCAATAATGTTTTTTTATTTCTTTTGTAATACAACCCATATTAAACATAAATAGAAAAGGATTATACCATACTAAATATATTTGTGGATTTATCATTGCATGAATTCCCCAAATAATCAAAACTACATATAAACCTTGATCATTCTTCTCAATTGCTTTACTTCCTATTGTAGTATAGCCAATAAGCAAAAATAAAAATAACAATATACCATAGCAAATTAATACATTAATAAAAGAGCTATCAATATAATTATATGTACTTCCTTTACTAATCCATTTTACACTTACTCCAAATATTTTCACTCCCCACTTCATCAATCCGCGATGAGCCAAATCTAATCTACTGTTTAATGCAACATTAATTTTTTCCAAAGCTCCATTTTTAACATACAATATCGAAGATATTATAGATACTAATGCATATCCCCAATACTGATATTTAATTATAGCTCTCAAAGTATAACTTCTTCTAAAATCAAAAGGTCTTAATAGTCTCTCCATTATAAAAGCCAATATTACTAGTAAAAAAGCTTCTTTAGTATCTGTCTGAGCATAAATGTAATATCCTATAGATATGAATATTATTGTTTTGATTATGCCTATTCCTTTTTTTCTATACAAATATATATATTCTAAAATAATACTCAAATAAAAATTTGCTGAATCTGTACAATATCTAAACCCTAATAAATGCCTTAATCGTACACCATTTTCTGAATATTGTGCTTCATTATGTATAATTCCTATTGCAGCAGGCAACACTGTTACACATAATAATATTACTTGCAAATAAAAAGTTACTTTTACAATATCATCTACTTCCATGTCCCCTACAGATAATATCAATATTATTGTATATAATATAAAATTCACATTATCATTTCCTAGTCTAACAAGAAAAGTAATAAACAACATGATACCTATTAAACTCACCATAAAGAAACCACTATTTCTCACATAAATAGCTCTTAAAAACAATAGTATTATACCTATCAAAGTCCATATCTTTCCTATTCCATATGGATGAATTATTGGTTTTAACCATGTATACGTTAACATCCAGGAGAACATCCATGGAATGTAAGCAATCCAAAATAATAAATCTTGCATTGTTAATTGATATTTTAAATATCTTTTGTGCCTAACATCTACCTTCAATTTCCTCTCCTTTAAATCATATTATATAATTCCAAGTAAAACTCTAATTCTAAATGATCTCAATCCCTTTTGATTTGAAGATTCTGTTTTAGAATTAAAAACGATCTTAATTTTTTTTATAATATTTCTTTTATAATTCAAAAATAAATTAAGGTATTCTATATCCTCATATTTTAAAATTGTCGAATAATTATTCAATAAATCATTAACCATCTCTTCTATTGGATATTTTTTTCCTGACTCAAACCACAGAATATATGTTGACTTTAATCTTTTCAGAATACTCTTGTTATCTTTTGCAACAACATTATTTGAGTGCATCCTATATCCAAAAAGGGGTTCTTTATCATATATAACCTTACCATTTATCAATGCTATGTACATTATTACAATATCGTGCATAGGAATCTGAGTTGATTTATATCTAACAATAATCTTTTTTAATTCATTATTAAACAACATAGAACACCCTTGCATAGAACCACAAACCAATTGAGACTCTAGTGTAATTACAGGTCTTTTATTTTGATAAGTTTCTTTTATTACTACATCCTTTTCATTTATAACTTCACAATCTGAACAATAAAGTATTGGACCTTTCTTGTTTCTTATAGTTTTAACCGCTTTATCTATTTTATTTTCATACCAAATATCATCTTGATCACAAAAAGCATAGAAATCCGCTTCTGGCGCTGTAGTAAGTAATTCCCAAAAACTTAACGCTGGTCCCAAATTACATTTTCTACTGCTAGTACATTCTTTCATTGAAAGTCTATCTTTCCACAAATTAATGATGTTTATTGATTCATCTGTGCTTCCATCATCTCTATAATATATCGTTATATTACAATTTGTTTTTTGCTTAAATAGGCTCTCTAATTGCTTGTCTAAAAATTTTGCCCCATTATAAATAGATAATAAAATAACAACTTCTGATTTTCTCATAAATATCTCCCAATTTTGCAAATAAAAGTTTTATCTTCCTCCTAATTCATATATTTTCTGCAACTCGAATGCATTTGTTTTTATATCAAAACCATTTTCTTTTATTAAACGTTCTGCTTCAACACTACTTTGTTTTCTATTGTTTAATTTAATTTTATAAATTATATTTTCAGCCCATATCTTTGGAGAATCTTTCAAAGATAATTTTTTTACTAAATTTGTACATATACACTCATCTGATACATTATCAGAAATTAAGATTGGTAATCCTGAAATTTGCCATTCAATAGTCACTAGCGGAACTCCCTCAAACAATGAAGGCAAAATCATTCCATCTGCAATTTGCAAAATATCTTCCACATTTTCTATATTTCCAGTAAATTTTATATCTTCATATATCCTCATTCTTTTTGCTTTATCTTCTATCTCACTGCGTAAATTCCCATCCCCAACCAAGAAAAACTTACTATTCGGATAGACATCCTTTATACATTTAAAAATTTCTAAAATGAATCTATGATTTTTCTGTTCTACAAATCCTCCTACATGACCAATTACTAATTCGTCTTTTAATTTCATATTTTTTCGTAATTTTTTTCTTTTAGTGTCTATAAATTTATATTTGTCTATATTTCTTCCATTTTTTAAGACCTTAAAAGGTCTTTCTCCAAACAACCATTTACCGGCATCTACACCACATGCCATAGCTTCAGTATATATTCTATAAAATAAAGGTCTCAATAGCCTATCTGCTCGTATTTGTTCACACTTTGTATTATGTGAATGTGCAATTCTTGTTTTACACCCTCCTATCACACCTGCCAACATTTCAATTGATAATGTTGCACTATTTCCATGTGCATGAAGTACATTTATTTTATTTTTTCTTATAAATTTTACTAATTTAAAAAAATATGTGATAGTATCCTTCCTTCTATCTGGTAAATCAACTATTCGACATCCTAAATCCTTTATTTTTTTTCGAATGCCTGGTTCTATCTTCAAAGATCCAGCAACATATATATCTAACTTTGTTAAATCCATTGCTTCTAAATATGATACAATAACATTGGTTATTCCATCATAAATTAATCCACCTGTACTTATGATTAATATCGCCATTTTCCCACCTATGCTATTTCACTTTTGATATTATATATTTTATAATCTCCTCATCAATGATCTCATCAAATTTTCTAGCAAACAAACATTCACTTTCGTCTATCACTTTTTTATCTAAAATAGTCCATACATAAGGATTCCCATTTCTTCCTCTACTCCAATCTATCAAACGCTTATTCGCATCAATAGAGTTATCAAATTTTTCATCATATAATCGATATCTATATTTAGAATTATAAATTAAAGTTTGGATAAATAATTCATCTGCACAATTCGAAAATTTAAATAATTTATATATTACTTTCCTATTTTTCAATATATACTGCACTAAATCATCTGTAATACTTACCCATTGAGATCCATATTTTATTTTCATTTTACTATTTCGCAATCTATCAACATGACATATTATCTGTATAAGTAGTAAAATTCTTTCCAAGAAAGTAAAAATTTCATTTATAAAATTTATTTTATATCTTCTTCGATATTTTTGTAAAAAATGATATATTCTTGTTCTTCTTCCTATTTCATGATCATTTTTTAATCTCTCTTCTGTATCGTAATGAACAAATTCATAATCTGCATTTTTTTCAAAAAAATCATGTATATAATCTTGACTTTTAATTGGCAAATCTGCCCCTGAAATTAAATGATATCTAAAATATTTATTCTTGCTCGTCTTTTCAAATAAATACAATTCACATTCTACTTGAGAAAAATGTCCCCAATATATCTTAAATTTTCTATAAATATGTAATTTTGATTTCTTTACACTCTTTCTCAAACTATCAATTGGAACATTCTTACTTTTCTTATCTATATGGATATATATATCATTCCGTTCATCATCCAAAACTGATAGTAAAAGGCTCAATTGTTTCCAATTATTGTGTGCAATAATCAGATATGCATGTTTTTTATTTGAAAATTCCATTCACTATCTCCTCTAATTTTTGATTAAACTTCAAATTGTTATTATCAATTTCTGCATTCATCGTTCCTACAATTCTATCATAATGCAAAATTGCTTTCTCCAGATTTTTAATATTCTTCACAACAATAATATTTCCATATCGTTCTTTTACTGCACTTGAAAACTCTACTTGATGATTATTTACATGTTCATCATATCTTTTCTGACGTGGTACCACAATCGGAATCTTTCCAATCTGTAATGGCATAATAAAGCTTGATGGTCCCCCATGTGTAATCACAATATCTGCTTTCTCTACATTTTCTAACATCTGATCATACGGAAGAAGTTCTGACCATTTACAATATTTAGGTTTATATGTACAATAACCTGTCTGCATGATTACTTCATCTTTAATTGTTCCGTTTCCTTTTAATCGATCAATTTCTTCAATCAATCGATTAAACTGCTGTTCATGAGTTCCTACCGTTACAAATATCAAAAGAATACCTCCTAGAAAATACTGCCTAAATTAATTGCCTTTGGATAAACTTTTTTCATCTCATCCCATTGCACAATAAACTTATCTGCAATTGGGTAAACAAGTCTTCCCGTTAGTGTTGATTTATCAATTCGATCAAACACCTCTATATATATTAATTTCTTTCCCATCAATTTCGCAATATAGAAAAATGGAACAGCCACTGCAGCTCCTGATGAAATAACTAAATCTGGTTTTTCTTTTCTTAATACTTTCCATGCAACAAATGTATTCTTAATCAGATTTTTTAAATTTCGATTAGTAGGGAAATAACAAGGATAAACCTTTTCCCCTTTCAACATACTTCTTGCATCTTCTTTGTCAAAAGTTACCCAAAATCTCTCTTTGTCTTTCCAGAAAGGTTTTAACATATACAGATGTGTTAAATGTCCTCCGCTAGATCCAACTAAACATACTTTCATATCGTTTACCTCTAATATTATCTCGCACCATCGCTATGTAATACAACCTGGATCGTTTTTAATATAATTTCTAAATCTCTTTTCAACGACCAGTTACTAATATAATCAACATCCATTGCAACAATTTCTTCAAAGTCTGTAATATCACTTCTTCCACTTACTTGCCATACACCCGTAAGTCCAGGTTTCATACTCAACCTACGTTTATGATATCCCTCATATTGTTCAAATTCATCTACAGTTGGTGGTCTTGTTCCTACTAAACTCATATCGCCCTTTAAAACATTCAAAAATTGTGGAAATTCATCTAAACTTGTTTTTCTAATAAATTTTCCAATCTTTGTAATTCTTGGATCATCTGTCATTTTAAACATTAATCCATCCATCTCATTTTGTTCCATTAATTCTTTTTTTCGTTCTTCAGCATCTGCGTACATAGAACGAAATTTATATATCTTAAAAATTCTCCCATTACGTCCTACTCTCTTTTGAGAAAAAAATAATGGTCCTGGGGATTCAAGTTTTATCATCGGTCCCAAAATTAAAGTTATTATTCCTGTAAAAATTAATCCTACAATACCACCTACAACATCAAACATACGCTTCACAAAAATCATTAATATTGTCATATCCCTTTGCGCAAATGTAATTGTTGGATAGCCACCTATCTTATTTAAATATTTTACTCTACTATTTACATCTAATTCGTATAGTCGAATATTTAAATTTACAGTTATCCCCATCTCCTCAAATTTTTTCACTAGTTTTTGTATTTGTAAATCCGGACCTTCTGGCATTAAAATAAATACTTCATCTACAACCTCACGTACCGCATATTCAAACATAGTACTACGATTTGCAACCACAGGAATATCATTAATTTGTTGTCCTACCATATCTTTATCCACAACAATAATTCCCGTAACCCATAAATCCCATATCTTTTCTTTTATAATATTATGTACTACCTCTTTTACTCGTTCTGACGTTGTGATAATCAGCATTTTTCTTGTCATTGCATTGTAAGGCCTATATTTTAATACATACCACCTATAAATCATATGTGATAACTGCATCCAGCAAAAACTAAACGCCATTGTCATAAGATAAACAAATCTTGAATAATCTCTTGCATCATCTATCAAATATGCAACTGTCGCCATCAATGCCGCTGTAATTACATTTATCTTAATATTGACCCAGAATTCTCTCCAAAACTTTCTCTTAAAAAATCCTTGATTTGGATTTATCGCCAAATACACTATTGTTAGAACAAATACAGCTACCATCCAACGATATATTACCTGACTATCTTTAATCCAAACACTTGTTTCTACATAAAAATACCTAAAATTAGCCATGAGAAAATAACCTATAGTTATCCCTATAATATCTCCAATATATATAATTAAATTTTGTATTTTCGAATACCTTATTGACATACTTCTACCCTTCAGTAATAGAATTTCCTTCTGTTTTTTTAAACAACTGTGTCATATAAACAACAAAACTAATCATAATAATTATTGCAGCACCTAAAACAGCACCTAGAATGATTGTTTTTTTAGTGCTAATACTTGCCTCTTCTTTTATTTTAGATGGTTTATTTATAATAATGGGCTCACTTTTTCCCAAAGATTTTGTAACAACCTTTTGAAAAACTGGTAACACTTTTTTTGAAATTTTTTCTGTATATTTTTTATTCTTAGATTTTACTCGGATTTCCAATATTCTTGTCCCATCTATCTGCTCTGCAGATAAGGCATCCTTAATTTTTTCCTTTGAAATCTTAGTATCTTTTGCAATTTCTTTTGTTATAATATCGGAATCAATTAGTCTTGCATAATCATATACTAAAGCTCCAGCATCATCCCTAATCAACACCTTATCAGAAGTCTTAGGCACAGTAACATAAACCTGCATCTTAGAACTATACTCCGTCTTACTCTTCACCTTAGCATACCCAAATCCAGCTCCAGCAAATACTACCATTCCTATCAAAATAAACACCCACTTTGACAGAATATATTTACACA
>OLRB01000971.1_pt1 | contig 13888 bp, 10 predicted proteins | sample 1672751 | NCBI WGS metagenome assembly OLRB01 (sample SAMEA3136720, study PRJEB25190) | human gut metagenome | biome: human gut; feature: human-associated habitat; material: faeces | place: Austria | collected 2013
AGGAAAATATAAAGATATAAATATAATAATGAATAAAAAAATCCTCTTGATAAAAACAAGAGGATTTTTTATTCTATTTAATAATTATTTACTAAGCAAATATAGATTTTACAAATTCTTCTAGTCTATCCATTGCAGACATGAAAGTTTCTTCGCTACAAGCATAAGATATACGCATATAGTTGTCTAATCCAAATGCTATACCAGGAACTCCAGCGACATGATATTTATTAAGAAGCTCTTCACAGAACTCTATTGAGAAACTTTCTTTCCAATCGTATTTTTCTGCAACTTCACTTAAATCTATGAACATATAGAATGCTCCAGATGGCTGTATGTATGAAACATGGTCTATAGCGTCAAGTCTTTCAACAAGCATATCTCTTCTTGATTTATAAACATTTACCATGTGTTTTATATCTTCTTCGCACTCAACTAATGCTCCATATCCTATATACTGAGCAGTTAAACAAGGATGAGAAACTAAATGTCCTTGTATAGAGCTCATAGCTTTTGCAACTTCTTTGTTAGATGCAGTATATCCAAGTCTAAGACCTGTCATAGCAACTGATTTTGCAAATCCATTTATAGTTATTGTTATGTCTTTTGCTTCTTCAGAAAGAGATGCTACAGAAGTAAATCCATCGACATAGCAAATTCTTTCGTATATTTCGTCTGCTAATATGAATATTTCTTTTTCAATACATACATTAACTATGTCTATTAACTCTTCTTTTGTATATACGTTTCCTGTTGGATTAGAAGGGTTAGTAAGGATAAGCATTTTTGATTTTTCAGTTATAGCAGCTTCTAATTCTTCTTTAGTTAGTTTAAATCCATTTTCTCTTTTTGTATCTATGAATTTTGGAACTGCACCAGTAAGTTTAACCATTTCTGGATAACTTACCCAATATGGTTTAGGGATAAGAACTTCCTCTCCTGGGTTAGTTACTGCAAGAAGTGCATTAGCTATAGAGTTTTTTGCACCACTAGATAATACTATTTCATCTATTGTGTAATCACAATTATTTTCTCTTTTTAGTTTTTTTACAATTTCTTCTCTAAGTATTTTAAGTCCTGGAACAAGATCGTATTTAGTGCAATCTTCATCTAATGATTTTTTTCCGTATGCTTTTGCTTTTTCTGGTACTGTGAAGTCTGGTTCACCGATGCTTAGGTTTAGTACGTCTATTCCATTTGCTTTCATTTCTTTTACTTTTGAACTTATTCCTATCGTAAACGACGGTGTTAGTGTGTCTAATTTTGTTGCTAGTTTCATTTTAACTTCCTCCTTTATGATAAGCAGCCTTATTTTTAGTTTTAGTTTATTTTGTTATGTTTTATGTAAATTTTTGACTGTTTATTTTGTTTTTTAAAAATTTGCTTACTTTATATAATATATTATTTTAAGGGATATATCTATAGTTTGGGAAATTTTTTTGAAATATAAGGAAATTTGTAACCTAGAGAATAAAATAAAAAGAAGTGAAAGTGTTTTTTAATGAATAAACAGATAGATTTTTCAGAAAATATGTAATATAATAAAACTAAATAGTGTTTGTAAAAAAATTAAAATGGGCAAAAAAATAACTTGCCTAAAAGCAAGTTTATAATTTTATTTTGCTGCACAATGCAGGCAAACGATTTGAAAAAATTTTATTTGAACTTTTGATGTAATTTTAGATACTTTTAGTATATATTATATTGCGTTAGATGTCAAATAGAAAAATGGATTATCATTAAAAATAGAAGGGGGAAGAAAGATGGCTAAAGAATATTTCTTAGGGTTAGATATTGGAACTAGTTCACTTGGTTGGGCAGTTACCGATACAAATTATAAGATATTAAGAGCTAAAGGAAAAAATCTAATAGGTGTAAGATTATTTGAAGAAGGAAAAACAGCAGAAGAAAGAAGGCTATTTAGATCTAGCAGAAGAAGAACTGCCAGAAGAAAAGAAAGAATAAAACTTTTACAAGAATTATTTGCTGAGGAGATAAATAAGATAGACCCAACATTCTTCCAAAGACTAAAAGAGAGTAAATATTATTTAGAGGATAAAACTAATAAAGATTGTCCGTTTGCATTATTTAATGACGAAGGATTTACAGATAAAGAATATCATGAAAAATACCCTACAATATATCATCTTCGCAAAGATTTAATTGAAAGTGATGAAAAGAAAGATATTAGACTTATATATCTGGCAATACATAATATCATAAAAAATAGAGGTCATTTCTTATTAGGAGATAAGAATATAGATGCTGTAAAAAGCTTTGAAGATGCTAAGAATAGTTTTGTAGAATCATTTGCAGAAATAGGGATAGAAATAGAGATTTTAAATGAAGATAGATTTGAAAATACACTAAAAGATAGTTCTCTAAATAAAAGGGATAAATTTAAAAATTTAAATGATGATATAGCTATAAAGTATGAAGATAAAATAGAGCTAAAAGATAAGGAAAAGAAAGTAAAGGAATTATTAAAACTATTAACTGGTCAAAATACTAATATAAAAAAAGGATTTGATAATGAAGAGCTAGTTAATGAATCTGGAAAAGATATATCAATAACATTTGATAGTGATAGTTATGAACAGGATTTAGAAGAAATAGAAAATTTACTTACTGAAAGTGAAATGAACTTCTTAGAAGGAATTAAAAAAACTTATGATTGGTCTATATTAGCTAATATATTAAATGGGGAAAGTTATTTATCTGATGCAAAAGTTGCTACTTATGAAAAACATAAAAAAGACTTAGAAGATTTAAAAAATGTAATAAAAAAATATGCACCAGATGAATATAAAAAAATGTTCTCTGAACTAGATGATAAAAAAGCAAATTATGTAAGATATACAGGTCATTATATAGTAAATAAAAAGAAAGTATATCCAGGGAAAAAAGTAACACAAGAAGAATTTTGTAAAAATGTATTATCAATATTAAAGAAAATAAAGCATAAAGATCCTATTATAGATAGGATAATGGATGAATGTGAAAAACTTACATTTATGCCAAAACAAATAGATAAAAGAAATGGAGTACTTCCATATCAACTTCATCAGGAGGAGTTAAAAAAGATAATTACAAATGCTGAGAAGTACTACAATTTTTTAAATGAAAAAGATAGCAATGGCTATGTAACAAAAGAAAAGATAGAAAAATTGCTAACATTTAGAATACCATATTACGTTGGGCCTTTAAATGACAAGCATAAAGAAAGTGGATTCTGTTGGATAGAAAAGAAATCAAACGAAAAAATATATCCATGGAATTTTGATGATGTGGTAGATAAAGATAAGAGTGCAGAAAACTTTATTATGAGAATGACTAATAAATGTACTTACTTAGTAGGAGAGGATGTGCTTCCTAATCAATCTATTTTGTATAGCAAATTTAGAGTATTAAATGAATTGAATAACTTAAAAATAAATGGTGAAAAACCAGATGTTGAAGTTAAAAAGAAAATTTATAATGAACTATTCCTTACAGGAAAGTCTGTAACTACTAAAAAGATAAAATCTTTCTATAAGAAAGAATTTGGAATAGATGTGGAAGTATCTGGAATAGATGGAGACTTCAAAAATAAAATGGATTCTTATTTGAAAATAAAATCTATTTTAGGTGATGTGGAATCAAATATGGAAATGGCCGAGAATATAATATTATGGTCAACTGTTCTTGGTAGTGAAAAGAAAATGCTTAGAAAGAAAATAAAAGCAGCTTATCCTCAACTTGATGAAAAACAAATTGAAAAATTAGTATCAATTAATTTTACTGGTTGGGGAAGATTATCTAAAAAATTCCTAACAGGAATTAAAGCCAATATAGATGGAAATAACGATATAAGTATAATAGAAGCTATGGAGGAAACAAATTACAATCTAATGCAGCTATTATCAAATCAGTTTGAGTTTATAGAAATTATAAATAAACACAATAATAATTTAAATGAAGATTTAGATATAAATAATTTAGATTATGATAGTTTAATGGAAGATTTATATGCATCTCCAGCGGTAAAAAGATCTATATGGCAGACAATTTTAGTAGTTAAGGAAATACAGGAAGTAATGGGTTGTGAACCAAAGAGAATATTTGTAGAAATGCCTAGACAAGAAGGAGATAAGAAAAGAACAGAATCAAGAAAAAATGCGTTTATAGAGTGCTACAAAAAATGTAAAGAAGAAGAACATGAATATATAAGAGAATTTAAAAGTAGTGGAATGATTGAAAAATTAGAAACTATGGAAGAAAGTAGATTAAGAAGTAAAAAACTTTATTTATATTACACTCAGATGGGAAGAGATATGTATACAGGAGAAAGAATAGAATTATCTCAGCTATTTACAACTGATTACGATATAGACCATATCTATCCTAGATCTAAAACAAAAGATGATAGTATAACTAAAAACTTAGTATTAGTTAAAAAAACTGAGAATAGTAGAAAATCTGATGAATATCCTCTAAAAGCTGAAGTACAAAACAAACAAAAGGCATTTTGGGATATTTTAAAATCAAAGGGACTAATAACATCAGAAAAATACAAGAGATTGACAAGAAAAGATGCACTTACTAGTGAAGAATTAGCATCTTTCATAGAGAGACAGATAGTATTTACAGGACAGAGTACAAAAGCTGTTGCAAGTATACTAGGTAAAATAATGAAAGAAAGTGAAATAGTATATACAAAGGCAGAAAATACATCTGATTTTAGAAATGAAGTAATTGATTTTGTAAAAGTAAGGGAACTTAATGACTTACATCATGCTCATGATGCATATCTAGCTATAGTAGTTGGAAATGTGTATCATGTTAAATTTACTAGAAATGCATTGAGATTTATAAACTCTAGAGGAAAATATAATCTTTATAGAATGTATGATTATGATGTTAAGACAAAAGATGAGGTAGCTTGGATTGCAGATAGAAAAGATGAAAATGGTAATGTAATTGAAGGAACTAAAAAAACAGTAAGAGAGATGCTATCTAAAGGTGGAATACTATTTACTAGATATTCATACGTTGTAAAAGGTGGATTATTTGATCAAAATATAATAAATAAAGGTCAAAGTGGAAGTGGTAAAGGATATTTACCTATAAAATCTAATAAAAATGAGTATTTACCTGTTGAAAAATATGGTGGATATAATAAGGCAACAGGAGCTTTCTTTGCTTATGTAGAAAGCGACGATAAAAAAGGCAAGAAAATGAGAACTCTAGAAAGTATACCACTATATGTTGTTATGAATTCAAAAGATGAGCTTAAAGATATTAAGGAATACATAGAAGGAAATGAAGAACTTAAAAATCCAGTAATACTTATTCCTAAGATAAAAATAAATAGTTTGTTTGAAATAGATGGCTATCCGCTTCATATATCAGGTAGAACAGAGAATAGAGTTATTATGAAAAGTGCAGTTCAATTAAAATTGGATTACGAAACCGCTAAATATATCAAACAAATTGTGAAATATGCTGATAATGAAAATGAAGATTTAAATATGGAGGAAAAACTAGAGATAACAAATAAAAGAAACTTAGAAGTGTATGATAAATTAAATAATAAGATGCTAGAAGGGATTTATTATAAAAGACCTGTAATAAATAGTGTAATTAAGGTTATAAATGAAGGAAAAGAAAACTTTGAAAAACTTAGTAATTACGAACAGAGTAAACAGATAAAAAAAATAATAAGAGTATTTAACACAACATCAGATGGAGTTGATTTAAAAGATATAGGAGGATCAAAACAGACGGGTGTGTTAAAATTCTCAAATAAAATATCAGATAAGAGCAAAGCTATTTTAATAAATCAATCTCCAACAGGACTTTTTGAACGAAGAATAGACCTTCTACAGGATACAGAGAAATTCTTTAAATAAAAAATGAGTTGGCGAACAGTTGTAATAACTAGCAGAGCAAAACTGGATTTAAAACTAAATTATATGGTTATAAGAGGGGATGGCATAACTAGAATATTTCTAGGAGAACTGTCCACTCTTATAATCGAATCTACAGAAGTTTCTATAACTGCCTGCTTGTTATGTGAATTAGCTAAAAGAAAAGTAAAAGTAATATTTTGCGATGAAAAGAGAAATCCTTGCTTTGAAGCAGTTCCATATAATGGTTCACACGATACAAGTGCAAAGATAAGAAAACAAATAAAATGGGATAAAAAAGCAAAGGATTCTGTATGGACAGATATTGTAACAGAAAAAATAAATCAGCAGATGATATTCTTAAAATATTTAGGATTAGAAGAGTATAGGCTACTTGAAGATTATATTGAAAATATAGAATATCGAGATGAAACAAATAGAGAGGGACATGCATCTAAGGTATACTTTAATGCATTGTTTGGTAAAGGATTTACCAGAAATGATGAATCAACAATAAATGCAGCTCTTAACTATGGATATACAATAATATTATCTGCTTTTAATAGAGAAATTGTTGCAAGTGGATATCTTACACAAGTTGGAGTATTCCACGATAATATGTTCAACTACTTTAATCTTAGTTCTGATTTAATGGAGCCATTCAGAATTTTAGTAGACAAGGAAGTGTATAAAATGATGGATGTAAATAAGTTTGAAAAAGATGAGAAAATGAGACTAGTTAATATACTAAATAAAGAAGTAGTGATAGATGGAAAAAGAAACTATGTAAATAATGCTATAAAAATATACTGCAAGAGTGTGTTTGAAGCAATTAACGAAAATGACACATCTCTTATAAAATTTTATCGAGATGAGTTATAGATTTATGAGAAGCATAGTGTTTTTTGATCTACCAACAACTACTTCCGCAGATTTAAAAGAATATACTAGATTTAGAAAGTTTCTATTAAAAAGTGGCTTTATTATGATGCAAGAGTCTGTTTACAGCAAAATATCACTAAATACTACAGCAGCTAATATCTTATTGGATAATATAAAAAAGAATAGTCCTAAGGATGGTCTTGTTCAAGTCCTTACAGTAACGGAAAAGCAGTATTCTAAAATGGAGATGATTATCGGAGAGAAAAAATCCGATGTATTAGACAGTGATGAAAGGTTGGTAATAATATGAAATTAGTACACCCAGAGTTTAATTATCAAATTGAATTTAAAGAAAATATAGTTGACTTAATAGTTATAGAAGATAAAAAAGTTTTTAGAGAGTATATTGGAGAGTTATACTCTCAATGTATGGAATTGAATGATTCTGGAAAATTTGTGTTGAGCAATGAAGAAAAAGAAATTAAGCTATCTAAAAAAGTTGAGATAATTTTAGATTTTTATTCTTTAGATATCAATAATAAGAAAATAATTACAAAGGTGTACAATAAATTAAAAGAAATTTCTACAGAGGAAGATATGTATGTAGAAACAGGGAAGATTAATTCTGAGATAGTTAGATATGTCGATAAAATTGTCGACATATCTGATTATCCTTTGGAATTTTCTATTGATATAGATATTGTAGATCTTTTTAAGATGGCGAATGTAAAATTTTTGAAAGATTATACAAGTGAATTAGATAGAATTTGTGATTATATAAGTGTGGTAAATGAAATTACAGGTAAAGATATTTTTATATTTGTTAATTTTAGAGACTTCTTTGAATTGGAAGAGTTAGAAGAATTTTATAAGTTTGCAGCGTATAAAAAAATTTTTCTGATAATGCTAGAAAATGAAGTAAATAATGTTTGTAACGAGTTTGAAAAAGTATTTGTTTTAGATAAAGATTTATGCGAGATTTATTGATTTTTCAATCTTTTAATGATATATTTTAATTAAGATTATCTAAAGTTACCCATGCTGTGATGGGCGTGTTTTTCGAATTTGAGGTTTGAGATTGATGTAATTTTAGATGAGTATCAAACAGAATATTAGATGAAACTATGAAGGCAGGTGTTTGAGATTGATGTAATTTTAGATGAGTATCAAACTGATATTTTTGATTCAAGATGTCATTTAACGTTTGAGATTGATGTAATTTTAGATGAGTATCAAACCAGATACGGAACTCTTACAGTTCTATCTGGGTTTGAGATTGATGTAATTTTAGATGAGTATCAAACTACGGGAAATGTCAGAGAACTTTGTTATTGGTTTGAGATTGATGTAATTTTAGATGAGTATCAAACCATTGAAATTTCAACGTTTATAAAGTATGCGTTTGAGATTGATGTAATTTTAGATGAGTATCAAACCCCTGGAAGTGTCTTTGACATCTCATCGACGTTTGAGATTGATGTAATTTTAGATGAGTATCAAACTTTAGTCTTAGCTTTCTCTGCTTCGATATTGTTTGAGATTGATGTAATTTTAGATGAGTATCAAACAAGAGAACAACAGTTCTTGTTTCTTTTTCTGTTTGAGATTGATGTAATTTTAGATGAGTATCAAACAAACTCACTCATTGGTGTTCTGCTTTCTTCGTTTGAGATTGATGTAATTTTAGATGAGTATCAAACTTTAGTTGTAGTTAAACCTTGCATTTTTGTGTTTGAGATTGATGTAATTTTAGATGAGTATCAAACCCAAATTTGAAACTTTCTTCACTTGCATCTGTTTGAGATTGATGTAATTTTAGATGAGTATCAAACATAGGTGAAGTTGATAAAGATACCAACGAGAGTTTGAGATTGATGTAATTTTAGATGAGTATCAAACACGATATACTTCTATCTGAAGCAAAAGGTGGTTTGAGATTGATGTAATTTTAGATGAGTATCAAACGTAACTTTTCCAAGATTTTGCGTCTTGATTGTTTGAGATTGATGTAATTTTAGATGAGTATCAAACCTAAGGCTTTGTATTTTGTTAAAGGTATAAAGTTTGAGATTGATGTAATTTTAGATGAGTATCAAACATAGAAGTTGTGAAGATATATTAGAAGGTTTGTTTGAGATTGATGTAATTTTAGATGAGTATCAAACAAAAGAAAAAGGATATAATGAAGCATTAAAGTTTGAGATTGATGTAATTTTAGATGAGTATCAAACAAAAGATGGCTTAATATTATTATGAACACCGTTTGAGATTGATGTAATTTTAGATGAGTATCAAACTAATGTTTTGTTCAGCTCTTTATGTGCCAGGTTTGAGATTGATGTAATTTTAGATGAGTATCAAACCTGGCGGAATAGAAACATACGAAGAATTAAGGTTTGAGATTGATGTAATTTTAGATGAGTATCAAACGATGGACTGAAAGCAAGAGATGCTGGTTTGAGATTGATGTAATTAGAAAAACTTCAAAAATACAAAGCATTCTATATCACATAGAGTGCTTTTTATAATTTAAAAACTAAACCATATTGACAAAAATACAAACTCCTTCTAACATAAAAATAAACAAACGAAAAACAAGGAGTTGAAATAATGGGATTCCAAACCATAACAGAAGTAATAGAACAAAACATCCAAAACGGAATAAAAAAAACAAACCTAACAACAAAAAAACTAATCCTTCTTGGAATAGCAGCAGGATTTTTTATAGGAATCGGTGCAGAAGCAAGTAGCCTTGCAATGCATGGAATATCAAATGTGGGACTAGCAAGAACTGTAGCTGGAGCAGTGTTCCCAATAGGTCTAATGCTAATCGTCCTACTAGGTGGAGAACTATTCACAGGAAACTGCCTAATATCAATGGCGGTATACGACAAAAAAGCAAAACTAAAAGGAATGATTAGAAACCTAACAATAGTCTATATAAGCAACTTTATCGGAGCAGCTCTAATGGCATGGATGATAAACAACTGTGGCCAGTTAAACTTTAGCGATGGTGGTGCTGGAGCATTTACGATAAAGGTAGCTTTAGGAAAAGTTGGAATAGATCCTATTCAGGCGATAGTTTCTGGAATACTATGCAACGTACTAGTATGTTTGGCGATATTTATGGCAGCTACAGCAAAAGATGTTGCTGGAAAATGTATAGCAATATTCTTCCCAATATTTGTATTCGTAATATCTGGATTTGAGCACTGTGTAGCAAATATGTATTACATTCCAGCAGGAATATTTGCAGCTCAGAACTCGTTATATGCTGCAAAAGCTACAGAATTATATGGAATAACTGCAGAGCAATTATCTGGGTTAAATTTTGGAACTATGTTTTCTAATTTAATACCAGTTACGATAGGAAATATAATCGGAGGAATGGTGTTTGTTGGACTATTATATTGGTATTTATATCGGAAAAAAGAATCGTAGTTTGCATATTATATAAGATTAGTACACTATACAGATAATATAAAAATAATTTTGCTCTTTATCAAAATGATAGAGAGCATTTTTTATTGAGTAGATTATGGAATATTTTGTTTTTATGGAAAAATTTAAATATGCGAACTGTATAAAAATGTTTGTATAATATTATAAAGTAAATAAAAAACATAATAACCACAAAAATACTTTATTAAACAAGAAATTACAAAAAAAGCAAAAAAAGTTACCGCTTGTATAAACATTACAAACACTACACTTCAAAAAAACGGACAAGCAATTTCAATGCTTACAGTGTGTTTGACGAAAATATATAAATTTGATAACATTTAACATATAAGTTATGAGATGCCCTTTGACGTTGTTAAAGGGAATTTTTTTAGATTTTAAACACTATATATAGTGGTTAGAAAAAATACACATACTATATATAGTTGTTTGAGGGGGAATTATAATGATTGAATTTATAAAAAAGAGAGATGGCAGAACGATACCATTCAATGAAAATAAAATAACCAGAGCTATCTTTCTAGCAGCTTCAGATGTTGCTAAAAAAGAAGGAAAAGCTCCGGATTTTAAAATGGCAGAAGATTTAACACAGGAGGTTATAGCTTTACTAGAAAGAAGATTCGGTGAAGAAGTGCCTAGTGTTGAAGATGTACAGGATGCTGTTGTAAAAGTACTTATAGAAACAGGACATGCTAAGACTAGCGAAGAATATATACTTTATAGAGCGGAAAGAACTAGAGTTAGAAATTCTAAGACTAGACTAATGAAGGCGATAGAAAAGATAACGTTCTCTGATGCGGGTGATGCAGATATAAAAAGAGAAAATGCCAATATAGATGGGAATACAGCAATGGGAACAATGCTACAGTATGGTAGTGCTGTTTCAAAGGAATTCTGCAAAACAAATGTGTTAAAGCCAGAACATGCAATGGCTCATGATTCAGGTGATATACATATACATGATATGGACTTTTTAAATATGGGAACACTTACTTGTTGCCAGATAGACGTTGAAAAATTATTTGAAGGTGGATTTTCAACAGGTCATGGGTTCTTAAGAGAGCCAAACGATATAATGAGCTATGGAGCATTAGCAGCAATTGCTATACAGAGCAACCAGAACGATCAGCATGGTGGACAGAGTATACCATTCTTTGATTATGGTTTAGCTGAAGGTGTTCATAAAACATTTAGAAAGTTATACATATCAAACCTAACTAAAGGATTAGTTCTTTTAGATGAATTAGATGATGAGTCAACAAACGAAATTGTAAAAGAGATAGTTTACAATGTAGAAAAAGAAACTAATATAAAAGCAAGTCTAGATATAAATAAAAGTGAAGAATTTACATCTAGGGTGATAGAAAAAATAGCAGCTAAATTCTCTATTACTGTAGTAGAAGCTACTAAAATAGAAAAATTTGCATATAAGGAAGCGTATAAAGAAACTGATAGAAAAACTTATCAGTCAATGGAAGCATTTATACACAACCTAAATACAATGCATTCTAGAGCTGGTGCACAGGTACCATTCTCTAGTATAAACTTTGGTACAGATACTTCTTCAGAAGGTAGAATGGTAAGTAAGAACCTTCTTCTTTCTCAGGAAAAAGGTCTTGGAAATGGAGAAACTCCAATATTCCCAATACTTATATTTAAAGTTAAGGAAGGGATAAATTTAAATCCAGGAGATCCTAACTACGATTTATTTAAATTATCTTGCAGGGTATCTGCCAAGAGATTATTCCCTAACTTTAGTTTCTTAGATGCACCATTTAATGCTAAATATTATGTTCCAGGAAACCCTGAAACAGAAGCTACTTATATGGGATGCAGAACTAGAGTTATAGGAAATGTTTGTGGTCCAGAAACAGTCAGTGGTAGAGGGAATCTATCATTTACAACTATAAATTTACCAAGATTAGGTATAATACATGGATGTGTAGATGGTTCAAATCCTGATATAGATGGATTCTTTAAAGACCTTGATGAAAAGATAGATTTAGTTATAGATCAGTTATTAGAAAGAATGGAAATACAAGGTAAGAAGAAAATGAAAAACTTCCCATTCCTTATGGGACAGGGAGTTTGGATGGGTTCTGATGAGCTTGGTCCAGAGGATGAGTTAGAAGAGGTTATTAAACAGGGTACTTTAACAGTTGGATTTATAGGTTTAGCTGAATGTTTAATAGCACTTATAGGTAAGCATCATGGAGAAAGTGAAGATGCCCAGAAGCTTGGTTTAGCTATTATTTCTCATATGAAAGATAGAATGGACGAGGCTACAGAAAAATACGGACTTAATTTCTCTTTAATAGGCACTCCTGCAGAAGGTTTATCTGGTAGATTTACTGAGATAGATAAGAAAAAATATGGAGAAATAAAAGGTGTTACGGATAAAGAATATTATACAAATTCATTCCATGTGCCAGTTTATTATAAGATAAGTGCATTTGAAAAGATAAATATAGAAGCTCCTTATCATGAATATACAAATGGTGGACATATTACTTATGTTGAGTTAGACGGGGATCCAACTAATAATTTAGAAGCATTTGAGTCAGTTGTTAGAGCAATGAAGGATGCTGGAATAGGATACGGAAGTATAAACCATCCTGTTGATAGAGACCCAGTTTGTGGATATTCTGGAATAATCAATGGAGATATATGCCCAGCATGTGGACGTAATGAAAAGGATAGCGATATAAAATTTGAAAGAATTAGAAGAATAACTGGATATCTTGTTGGTACTGTTGATAGATTCAACAATGCCAAGAGAGCAGAGGTTAGAGATAGAGTTAAACACATGTAATTTTTTATATGTTTAGGGATTAAAAAAGGAAGTGTAAATTTATGGATATAAGGATAGCTTCAGATGTTACTTTTGATAGTATAGTCGATGGTCCTGGTTTGAGAGCGGTGGTGTGGACACAAGGATGTAAGCATAATTGTATAGGATGCCATAACCCTCAGACTCACAGTATAATGGGTGGAAAAGTTGTAGATACAAAAGAGATTATAGATAAAATTAAATCTAAAAAGCTTCAGAGTGGGGTGACTCTGTCTGGAGGGGAGCCATTTTTACAGCCAGAAGCAGTTGGAGAAATTGCAGTTGCTGTTAAAGAAATGGGTATGAATGTATGGTCTTTTACTGGATTTACATTTGAGCAGCTTATAGATAAAAAGAATAAGAATTATTTTAGTAATTTAAGACTTCTTAATAATATAGATGTTCTTGTAGATGGTAAATTTGAAATAGATAAAAAAGATATTTCTTTAAAATTTAGAGGATCATCTAATCAAAGAATAATAGATGTTCAGAAAAGTTTAAAATGTGGAAAGGTTGTTATACGGGAAGAGTATACAGAAAATTACGTAGACACATTTTTACCAATGGCAAAATAAATTTAAAATATTTGAGTGTAGTAGATATTACTGCACTCTTTTTTTTATAAGTGTTGTAAATGCTCATAAATTGAAGTGGATTTTTAATTATAAAAGTAGAATAAATAAGGGTTTAAAGAGATGTTAAAAAGTATAAAAATTATCTGAGAGATAAAAAAAATAAAAAAAGTTTTAAAAAAGTGTTGACGATGAAAATAAAAGATGATAATATAATACTTGTCCTTGAGAGAGGGCAGTGAAACAAAACAGAA
>OLRB01000976.1_pt1 | contig 13834 bp, 7 predicted proteins | sample 1672751 | NCBI WGS metagenome assembly OLRB01 (sample SAMEA3136720, study PRJEB25190) | human gut metagenome | biome: human gut; feature: human-associated habitat; material: faeces | place: Austria | collected 2013
CCACCTGTATGCTCAATCTTAGAAAACTATCCCATGCCGAATCTCTTTATTACCAGGCACTCACCCTGTACCAGAAGATTCCAGGAACAGAATACGAACAGGCCACCTGTTTGCATAATCTCGCACTCTGCCTGAAGGTGCAGGCTAAACCGAGCGAAGCTAAACCTATTTTCCAACAAGCACTCACACTCTACGAGAGCATCGACAGAACCACAATACAATATACAAACTGTTTAGCTAACCTCGCCGATACCATGAGTACACTCGGCGAAAACGAGAGAGCCGAACCACTCTTCATTGAGGCTATTACCCAGGCGAAAACGGCTGAAAACTCAGATAACATACTCGGCCCGATTCTATACAATTTCGCCCGCAATCTGGAAGCTTTAGAGAGGCCATCGGAAGCTGCTGCCGTTTACTATCACGCCTACGCTGCCTATTCCACACTGACCGAAAGCGATACGCATCAAGCTGACTGCCTGCATAATTTAGCAGGAATTCTACTCAAACAAGGTAAGGGCAGCGAAGCAGAGATTTACTACCTACAAGCGTTAGAAAAATACGAGAAGAATAATAGACGAACGAACAATAGATATTCTGAATGCAAATTAGCCTTGAGCAAGCTAATGACTAAGGGGACCCAAGCAAAAATAGTCAACCTGGATGATCCCGAAGATCTCAACACCCTTTGGCATCAGGAACTTCAAGAAGGAAATACGGAACAGTCGATATACATTCTTCGCCGCATGCTCTACATTTTGCAAATGCATGACGGATGTGAACTTCAAATTGCAACATTACTATACAATCTTGGCATCAGTTATTCTCAAATAAGTCAACCTGAAACTGCTGAGCAGTTACACCGTCAAGCTCTCGCACTATTCAAGCAGTTCAAGGAAACAGAAAGACAGCAGGCCCTCTGTCTACAAGTTCTTATCCAGACATTACATTCACTAGGCAGGAGCCTAGAAACAATACACATCTACCCGGAAGTTATCGAACTACTCAAGAGCGTCCCCAATACAAAAACACTACTTGCAGACAACATTTACAACTTTGCCATCACAATGTTAAATATGAATAATCCGTCAAGAGCAGAAACTCTCTTTCACCAAGCACTTACACTGTACAGAAAACTTGATAGATCTGAGAAATACCAAGCCACTTGCCTATACAATCTCGCAGTTCTCCAAGGCGACACAGGTCGAAATCAAGAAGCGGAGCAACATTATATACACGCTCTTAATCTGTTCGCAGAATGCGAGAATACAGAACGCGAACAAGCCAGATCCCTCTACAATCTTGCAAACATTCTGCACGAACTTGGAAATCTACCACAAGCTGAAGACACATTTCGCAAAGCCCTCACACTCTTCACAAAAGTTGAAGGAACAGAGAATAGTCAAGCCAATTGTTTATACAATTTGGCTAACACATTATGTGATCTCAACAGAAATGAAGAGGCGGAACCCATCTACCGTCATGCTTTAAACCTTTACGCAAGCACGGACGGCACCGAACTAAGCCAAGCTCATTGTCTTGGCAATCTCGCAGAGACACTCAAAACACTTGACCGAATCACAGAGTACGCGACTCTTAGCCGCAGCGCACTCACAATCTTCAGAACACACGGTGGCACGCAAACGGAAATCGCTCGCTCACTTTGTAGCTACGCCACAGCAATGGGTATGCTTGGTAGAGTTGAAACAGCCGAATCAGCATTGTGGGAGGCACTGAATCTTTTCGAAGATGCCAACAACACTGGCAAAGACAGAGCTGCATGCCTCCACCACCTCGGTACAGCTGCGCGCGAGCTAGGAAAGCCTGAGGAAGCTATACACTTCTTCATTGAAGCACTTAAGCTATACCAAAATACAGGAATTTTAGAGAATTCTGAAATCGATTGCATACACGCTTTAGCCCACACACTCAAATTATTGGAAAGATACGAAGCTGCCCTCACCCTGTTCCGGCAGCTGCTTTCACTCTGCGAAAATAGTGATTTACCACGCTATGTCGACTGCTTGATTAATATCGCAATTATTTTACACCTGCAACATCAAACGGAAGAAGCCGACCAAATCCTTAAACAGGCACATGACATCTTCACAGAGAAAATACCAGAACTTGACTCACTAGGTGCAAGCATACTCGACACAATAGCTTCGTGGAGCACTGACCCTGCATTTCGACGAAAACACCTCATCCTGGCACTACAATATGCAGTACCTGCAGCGGTCTTCTTTGACGAATTCCGATTCAAACTTTCATGCTCCTCTGCCAGGATTGCCTGGATCACCAACCGCGCCCAACACTCGATGAACCAGGCCCTCGACATCGCCGCACGCCTGGGCGACGCCCCCCTCGTGGCCGAACTGGTTGCCAAATGGCGTATGGTCGGCTCCCTCGCCGCCATGCCTGCAGCCCGCAACAGCGATGATCCCCTACTCACAATGGTGCCCAACTCCACCCCAGAACCAGACGAAACTCTCACCCGAACGCCCGGCCCCAACCTCGTCTTGCCCCACCTACGCGCCACGCCCCTCTACCAGCACCCCACAATCGCAGACCGCCCCCGCGCCCACTACCGGTAGGAATCACCAGGCACCACATCAGGACCGATCGGATGCAGCCACATCTGAGTTCTGTGCGCGCTTCTCGAGCCACTCCTCCAAATAGGAGCGGGTACCCCGATCAGAGCCATACCCGCTATCGGAAACCGGCGCACCCCCCGCGCTCCTCTGATGCTCACGGGCATGACGTACCACGTCCTCGGCCCGTTTGGGCTGTATCCCCGCAAACGGATCCATCAGGCGGGCGCGCGACTGGGCACACACACGCTCCAAGCCGTGAACGACCGGAGCACCATTGATGGACCCGCGCTGCACCTGCTCATTGTGATCCACCAGCAGCGTGAACGCCTGTGTCTGACCGTGCCGCGTCGCCAGCGTCGCCGCCGCGCTCAGGTTCGGAAGCCTGCTCAACGACCCGCCCGACCAGGTCCCCAAACGCTCCGCGACCTCGATCGCGTCACGAATCGACGTCCTGAACGCGATCACCGAAGAGGCATTGCCATCCAACGCGTCACGCAAGCTCGGGGTGAGCTGCCCCATGTGCTGGTGTGCCAGCGCCAATGCCAGTCCAAACTTGCGTCCCTCCGCCAGCATCTCACTCAACAGCGACTCCTGGAACAGGTGAGCCTCGTCAACCACGACGTGGAACGGCTTATCGCCCGGGCAACGCTCCGGCATAGCCAGCGCAATTTTGCTCAGCCACATCATTCCCAGCATCTGCGCCTGATCTCGACCAATCCGAGGCGCCGATAAGTCCACGAGCACGATCCCGTTAGATGCCATGACCTCGCGAATATCCAGGGCATCAGCCCCCGTCCCCAGCACACCTCGCATCACGGGATGACGCACGAGCCTTTCAAACTTCGAAGCCGACCAGGCAATCACCTCAGCAAAGTCACTGGATTTATTTCCGAGCAGCTCCTTCCGGATGCTTTTTGCCAGAACCTGATCGACCTCCCAGACAGACTCCATGACAAGCTTCAGCAGCCCCTCGTCGGTGAGCAGTAGCGGAATCAGCGTGATCGGAAGATCCGCACCAAACAGATAGTGCAACGCCGAGGCGAGCTGGCGGAAAATACGCTCGAAACGCGGCCCAACAATGCCGGTTCGCTTCGGATCCAGGATCAGGTAGAGCATCTCGAGAAACTCCGAACACACCGTGTCAAAGTCCCCGCAATGAAACAAGTTCACGGGCACAGGATGCGCCGCATCCGCGCAGTCGATAAACAGGCAACGATCCAGCGCCTCCTCGGGCAGCTCGTCCGCGATGCGACGCACCAATTGCCCGTGGGGGTCCAAGACAATACCTCCTCTACCTGACATCGCGAACGAATGGACTAGGGACGCCGCGAGCGTCGACTTCCCGGTCCCCGAACCCCCAACAATCTGAAGGTGCTGCAAGGACCCTTCAACACTCAACTGGACATCGCTCATCGCACCCGTCGCAGTGATCGCGGCCCCCACGCGCATTCCCCCGACCTCGCACACCATCGCCTGGTCAGACAGAGGAACACTGTCGATCACGGCTTCCGCGACGGGGACACCGATAACCCGCGCGCTCGTGCCTGCCAGAGGAAGTCGCGCGAACGCCCGCACCAGTCCCTCGGGCTGAGCCGCACCGACCAGAGCATCCAGCCCACTCCACACGCTCTGCGCGACGCACTCGTCCACGTCCCGACGCCGCGCGCCATTCACCCAGTCGCGCATCGCGATCCACAGGCGAGCGGGAATGCCCTGAAGATCGTCCGACCCGAGAAAGACACGCAGCCGCATAGGCCTACCCAGGTACGAGCCGACCTCGCCGCCGGCACGGAGACGCTCAGTAGAGGTAAAGATCTCCTCCACCATCGCGGCCTCCAAAGGACTGGCGTTAGCAAGACGCACTTTCACGTATCCACCGACTTCGTTGAGAATCCCCAGGAGAAGCTGCGAATCTGATGGCTTCGGGAAGGGCCACGTTGGCATCAGCTCACCCACAGGTAGCCGCTCGGCTATGCGAGACGACCAGAGCGAAGAGCCTCCTCTGGCGCAGTCCTCCTTGGGCGGGAGGGCCGCGAGAACCTCACACACGTGCGCGGGGCACGAGGCCTGGGATACCTCGGCCGACTCCCATTCGTGTACGTTGCGGCCAACCCAGGCCAGGTCTGACCCGAAGGATGCTCCCACGCCCGTCGCCTCCAGCTCAATAGAAACCAGGCCATCGGCGTCCCCCCGCCAGGTAATCGACACGCTGGCATCCGCTGGCTGTGCCTGGATCAGAGCCAGTAGACGATTCGTAACGACCTGAGCGACCTCTTCAGAGTCCTCTGTGCGCCGCAACTGACGCAGACGCCAGACCTTGGGTTCCAGATGGTGGGACGTCTCAATCTCAGGCCTGTCGCCCCTGTGCGGCCACTCAGATTCCGTGTTCACAACAGCTCCTTCCACTCGCTGTCCACCGATGACAGTCGTGATACTTCACGCCAATCTATAGAGACGGAACAACACGCCTCAATATGAGTACAGGTCACCCACTGCGTGTTATTCCGCCCTCCCTTCCGTCTATTCATGATGTCAGCAGAAAGGAGGTTGATGATGGCTCAGCAGAAACCGTGCAAGTGGTGCCTTGGCACCGGACGATCGTGGTCCGTTTACGTCAAGGCCTACGTCGTCTGCGACGCCTGCAAGGGCAGCGGGAAGGCGTGAAACTCGGGTGGTGGGGGCTTGTCCCCCTCCACCCGATCACAGTCGGGGCAGTGGGGCTGCTACTATTCGTGTAGTTTCATCTGCCGGAGGTCACCGATGATCGAACGCCATCCTGATACCAAGGAATACCCCACGATCTACGAGTCCTGGCCGAAAAGAGACCCACGCCTGGAAGACGTCGTCACTCGCATCTTCAAGAAGAGCATCCTCCCGCAGTACCAGGAACGGTGCCTCATACTGAAGTTTGACCATCATGCTTCGATAGACACCTGGTTTGACGCGAAGAGGGACACCCTCAGGACTAGCTTTCGTCGTTCTATCTTGCCCCCAGTACTGGGCCAACTTCCTGATGGACTGACACAGAAAATGCTCGTCAAAGCAGATACACGTCTGAACAAAGAACACGGTGAGTACATCATCCACGGGATTTATGATGCGCAACACCTAATCGTCCGTATCATGATCTGGTCAGATTGCCTGTACGCCTACTGGCTCACTGAAATACCTCATGACAAGAATGTAAGAAAAGACGATCAGAAACGGCGAATCATCACCAACGTGTTCCACGCCCTTACGGAGCCGCGAGATGGCGTTGAGATCGTCTCGTGGCCAGATGGCATCGAGGATTTCTCTGACGTGTACGCCTACATCATGCGCACTGCTCCCACCTTCTCAAAAGCAGATGTCGATAAGCGTATTGACGAACGAGAGGAAGAGTTGAACGTGCGGATCGAGCGCCAGTGGCGGCATCTGCCGGATCATCCCCGCGCAATCGAGCAGCCGATCCATCATTTCGTCACGTACTTCACCGATCAATCCGACTGTCAATTGACGATGGTCAACGATGCTCACTGGGAGAGCCAGTGGGTCATGCTCCAGTCAGATCCCACTCCTCTTCAGATCTACTTGGCCACCATCGCGGGGACTGAAAGATCGGGTCTGACCGAAAAGGTCGAGACCAGTTCGCTCGCCTGCCCCCCAAAGGCGAAACACGCGGGTGGGTTGTCACCAGATGTTCGTTCCACTGTGTTCCTACCTGCCCCACTCAACGAATCCTTGCAGGAGAGGATCGGACACGCACTTCAAAACAAGACTCTTCCCACGTACTGGGAGAAGGTGGATGATCTACTGGACGCTAGCGCCGATCTTGCCTCCACCTGGTGTGGGCTGACCAACGTCAAGTCGCTTCTGTGCCTGGCCGCAGCATGCCGATTTGGCCCTATTATCAGCCACTACATTGAGGCAAAACCGCACGACACTAAAGAAAAGAAAAAAGGAATTCAAGAGAAGGAAAAAGGAAACCCTCCATCGGCTCTATCAATCGCCAGCAAGTTCCTGAGGCAATGGGACAAGCAGGTGTACAGAATCCAACAGGTGAAAGATGGAGAAATGGACCCCGAGACCCGAAAGGAGCTAAACGTTACGAATTTCCCAATCACAGAGTATGTGGATTCCGGATTCGTTAAACACGTATGGAGGCGCCTGCATTTCAACGAACTCAAGGGAACGGAAGCGTATAATCTGGAAAATTTCGGCGCATTCATGTCGATTACAATTGATCAATTTGTCAAACTCATCGTACGTCATAGGTTCAAATTAGATAGGGCCGATTCCACACCCACTCGCAACGCCAATAACACCAGCACCTGCACCCCCGATCAGAACCTGGAAACACTCAAGCAGTTGCGACAGAACAACGATCCAGAGGGAGTTGGCTCACAGTTGGACCGCCTTTTTCGCTCAGCTGCCGTATACGTGACATGCCCTTCGCAGGAACAGCCCGAAGCCCGCGAACGGCTCGCCACAGCATGGGATGACGCTCTCACACTGACAGAAACTCACAATTCACGTGCCCACAAGGCAATGTTGTCACAGGGAATGGACGGATTCATGAGCGCCGTTCAACAGCTTCAAAAGGACCACAATGTCTAACTCATGCACCCTACATACCGGCCAATCGACAGACGGTCGCCCAACCATCGGCACAACACAACGACCCCTCACAGAGTCGTTGTATACCGTTCCCATCGAACTCGATGGCGGCACCATGTTGATCACCACCACGATCAACGTTCCCCACACAACCGAGCGGCTCCCGCTACCCGACTTCACCATGGTCTTCGACGAGGCTAAGCTGCCCACCTGGGTAGATGCCCTGTTCGGCGAAGACGCGGCTGACATCTTCTTCGATACGCTCACAGTCCCTTCGCCGCAACCGAGAACCATCCCCCTCACCCTGTCTGACCTCGCCACAGATCACCTACGCGCAATGGCCCGTTATGCAGAAGGGCTGTGGATCCGACGCTACTGGCCAGCCACAAGAGAAATTCCCATCGAAGACGAGGACGAGTCGTCCCCCCAAACCCACACAGACCTCGGATACGAGGCAATCCCAGCAACCAGCACTTTCCTCACCGACCTCGAACTGGTTGCCCTCGCCGCAGACTCGTTCCTTCGTCCCTTGCTCGGCAATTCCCCCCTCATTGCTACCGTCACCAGTCTCCGATTCGACGACGCCGCACTCATCTTTGACACACGCGAGCGTATTGCTCCGCGATATCGCCCCCTCGTCCTGGAAATCCTCCGCCGATTCTTCGACCTCGCGTCCGACGAGGAATACGACGCTTGCCTCGAAGATCCCACCGCACTGGCAATCGCCACTGAAGCACTCAACACACTTGATGAGGAATTGGAGGCGCACCAACTCGTCGAGAGCACGCCCGCAAACGTCTTCTACATCGTCCCCTTCGAGCTCGGCTGTCCCCCCGACATCGCTGAGGATGATTTGGCGTTAGCCGCAGGCTCCAGCGACCAGCAACAAGGTAGTTTCGACACCCAGGGTGCCTCATGGGAAACCGTCATCGATTGGATGAAGAACACCCATTGCCTGTTCGATCCCGCACAACGCGCGCAATGTGTCTCAAGGTATACGCAGGGCAACGGATTTATGGTGACAGTTAGTGCGCCCCTCGTAGAGGCATTTCCTGAAGGGTTGGAACCCGAACCCGCATATGCGCGCATCACATGGGAGGGGACCACTGAACCCGTAGTCTTCCCTCTCCATCTCAACGCTGAAAGAACAAAGATGGAAGGTTCCGGACAGGTACCCGGACGCCCCACCTTGATCGACGTGGTTTCTGTGGATGACCCCGACCCCATAGCACACGCCAGCGAATGCTACGCCATTGAGGAGGACCAAGAACACGCCCTTGATGGGGCCTCGGCACGCATTCGCGAATGCCGCCTCAGTGAGAACGCCGTCGACGAGTACTCATGGACACCGCCAGAGACTCCCCACAGCTTCCCGTGGCTATGCGAACTGGTCGCAGCCTTCCAAAAGCCATCAATCATGAGACCGACCAAACCAGAGGAGGGTGCTGGCCTCTGGGAGTAAGTGATGATTCGGGAGGTATCGCTTCCGTCTATTCATAGTATGGACAGACACAAAGATTCCTCCAACTCCATCATCCTTATTCCCGGTGAATCATCCAAAACTGATTCCCCCTCCTGGTTGACGGCAACGGCGGAGCACCTCCTTACGCGCACGCCCTCGAGCCTCGCACTCATCACCCCCAACGGTGTCTCTGCGCTCGATATCGCACGACAGATCGCTGACACCGCACAGACCCTCACCCAGGGACGCCATATCCGAATCCCTGCAGCGCTGCTGATCCGGAAAAACGCGACTCGTGCCGACGCAGTCCAAGCGATCCACGCCATTCCGGGACGCATCGCGCTAATCTTCGAACCACGCGACGCCTACCTTCAGTCGGACAGCACGACGATACCCCTGTGGCATGTTGCCACAGAAGAGGGCCTCCCCCTGATCATCATGATTCCTCACAGCAAATGGGAGGAGCTGTGCAGCGAAGAGCGTGAAGAGTGCCTGCCCACCGGGACGACCGTCATCCATATGGCTCACTCAGTGTGCCACCAAGAGATCCGCACCCACCTGCTTCGAGAAGCAAAAGAACTCGAAACCTTCCACGGGGTGACGATTCCCTCCGAGACAATCGACGCGGCCGCCGACGCCATTCCGCACGGACACGATCAGGTCCAGCCCCTCCTTGGCACACGCCTGCTTGACCTCTGGTCCGCCAGGGCGTCCATTCACGGCCAGGATCTCGTCGAATCACCCGAATGTTCCCGATCAGGCACCCCCCACCTCGACAGCCTCGTCGAACACCTGCGAAAAACCGTCAGGGGACAGGACGAGGCCATCCATGTTCTCGCTCAGCAGGTGTGCCTGGGGCGCAGCGGCCTCCGCATGCGAGCAGACAGGGTGTCGAGTGCAATCTTGCTGACGGGAACCACGGGCACAGGTAAGACTCTTCTGGCACAGCAGTTGGCCTCGTTCCTGGGCAGCGATCAGCTGATTCGCGTCGACATGGCGGCACTCAACTCCGATCATCTCAACGCGACGCTCCTGGGCGCGCCTCCGGGATACGTCGGCAGTCAGGAAAGGAACGGATGGCTCACAACGAGGATTCAGGAGACCCCCAGAGGAGTTCTTCTCTTTGACGAGGTGGAAAAGGCTCACCCAGATATTTTCAACATCCTCTTACAGGTTTTGGATGACGGTGTTTTGACAGATAGCCGTGGTCGTAAGGTTGACTTTTCAAACACTATCATCATTATGACCTCAAACTTGGGAGCGACTGCTCTTCGTGATGATAAGACCGTTGGTTTTGGTGCCCAAGACATTTCTCATAATCACCAAGCAATGCAGTCACGTATCATGGAAGAACTTAAGAAGGCCTACCGTCCAGAGTTTATCAACCGTATTGATGAGAAGGTTGTCTTCCATAGCTTAGAGGAAGAGCAACTTCGTGAGATTGTCAAGATTATGGTGAAACCGTTGGTATCAGCTTTGGCTGAAAAAGGGATTGACTTGAAATTCCAACCAGCTGCCCTTAAGCATTTAGCTAAAGATGGCTATGATGTTGAGATGGGTGCCCGCCCATTACGTCGTACGATTCAAACTCAAGTGGAGGACAAGTTATCTGAGCTCTTACTAGGTGGCCAAGTAGTTAGTGGACAAACTCTTAAAATCGGCTGCTCGAAAGATAAATTAACCTTTACAGTAGTGTAAAAATCAAACAAAAAGACAGATTACAGGTGTAGTTTGTCTTTTTTTGTGTCAATAGGAGTCAAGGTAGAGTCAATCTTTCTGTAAAGATGGGGTAAAAGAAAAAGCCGAGCAAAGCTCGACTGTAATAATTAGAGTTTTTCGTTGACAAAGTTGACAAAGTGATTCCACCAGACCTTGAGGAAGAAGCTTTTCTTAACTTCTTTACCAGCAACCAGTTCCATGCTAGGCATACCTTGGTTAGGTAGGTAACCTTCTCCGACAAGTGACTTATCTTCAAAGGTAGCAGTTCCAACCTTGTCACTTGAGTTGACAGGGGCTTGGACTTGATTTGTAGTAACTTTAATATGTTTACTATTGTTAGCATCTATTTTTTGGATGATATTAAAGTCAGACTTAGCGACAGCAGTGACTTGCTTAGATTTACCATCAAGGACAGGGGCTTGACTTTTACCGATAGCTTGTCCTTTTTTGGCAATGGTCTTGCTTTCCCAATGATAGACTACGTAGTTAAGTAGGTCATTGGTTGCAGTGAAACGGGCGTAGTCATCAGTATCGGTATTATCAGCATTCAAAATGACTGTAATAATGCTCATACCACTTTCATTTGAGTGGGCCACGAAGGAAGCACCGGCCAAATCGGTGGTACCTGTTTTTAGACCATCAACTCCCTTGCGGTAACTAGGTTGTCCCTTAAGCATGTAGTTGAAGGTTTTAAGTTTGTTGACACCATCAAAATCAGCCTCGGTTTTTTTAGTGATATCGAGAATTTCAGGATATTCTTTCACCACGTGTTGCGCAATGATAGCAACGTCCTTAGCACTCATGGTGTTTTCTTCGTCAGATTTAGAGCCTGGATAGATATTGTCACCTAAGTAGGAATTATTAAGACCAGAGGCATTGACAATCTTGGCATCAGTGATACCCCAATCTTTAAGTTGGGCTTTCATCATGTCGACAAACTTACTTTCGGTTCCTCCGATTTCCTCGGCTAGAGCAATCGATGCACTATTGGCACTGGAAATAAGAGTTGCGTCAAGAAGTTGTTTGACAGTGTATTTGCGGGCATCTAGTGGAATATTGGATACTCCGGCACTGACAGTTAGTTCAAAGGGATAGTCAGAAATATCAACTTTGCTGTTCCATTTGAGGTCTCCCTGATCTACCGCTTTATAAACCATGTAGGCTGTTAGGAGCTTGGTAATAGAGCCAATCCCTGTAGAAGTGGTTGCATCTTTTTCGTATAAAATTTTGCCAGTAGTCGCTTCGACAGCGATGGCATGTTTGGCTGCGGCATCATATCCTTTTTTCTTATCTGCTGCAAAAGCAGGGGCTACGCTTCCCAGACAGAGTAAGAAGGTCATCATAAGCGTAATCAGTTTTTTCATGGTTTGTTCCTTCATGTGTTTTGGATATTTATTATACCACATTTTGAGAGGAACATAAGGTGTAGAGAAGGGGCATTTACTAACAGGACTAATTTTGAAGGCAAGATAAAACTACCTTTTGATAGCTAAAAGGTAGTTTTGTGTTTACTTGTTTCCTGTAAAGAAATTAACGATATGATTCCACCAAACTTTTAAGAAGAAACTTTTCTTGATAGATTGGTTGGCTGTTACAGAAACTTGAGGTGGCTCAGAGATGTAACCTGTCCCTACGAGATCCTTATCATCAAAAGTTGCAGTTCCGATAGTATCCCCTTTTTTGATAGGTGCCGTTATGGTTTTTGCTTTGATTTTAACAGCATCATTTTTGCTGTTTATTTTTTGAACGACTATAAGGTCTGACTCGAGCTTAGCAGAGATGGTTTGACGGTCTCCATCGGCTACCTTAATATCATTTTTCTTGACGATTTGTCCTTTGGTGTTGAGGGTTTTGATTTCCCAGTTTTGAGTCACATAATCTAGCAACTCATTTGTGGCTGTGAATCTGGCAGCTTCATCTTCTCCGCCATTATCCGCATTCATAACAACGGTAATCAAGCTCATGCCATTTTCATTGGAGTGGGCTACAAAGGATGCCCCTGCAAGTTCGGTTGTTCCAGTCTTGAGTCCATCAACGCCTTCACGGTAGTTGTCTTGCCTCTCCAACATGTAGTTGTGTGTCGTTAATTTGTTGTCACCTTCGAAATCAGTTTCGGTTTGCTTGGTGATTTCAAGTACCTGAGGATAGTCTTTGATGAGGTGGTCTGCAATAATGGCAACATCTAGAGCACTCATAGTATTTTCGTCATCTGCTTTAGAGCCAGGATAGCGGTTATCCCCAAGATATTTATTATTTAGACCAGAAGCGTTATATAATTTAGCATCTGTAATGCCCCATTCTTTAAGTTGGGCTGTCATAGTGTCAACAAATGCACTCTCTGATCCTGAGATTTTTTCAGCTAGAGCAATAGCAGTACTGTTAGCGCTGGAAATGAGGGTGGCATCTAGGAGCTGTTTAACAGTGTATTTTCGGGAATCCAGTGGGACATTTGAAACTTCTGAATCAACGGTTAAGTTGAAAGGATAGTCTGAGATATCGACGTCAGTGTCCCAGGTAATTTTTCCTTGGTCAACTGCTTTATAGACCATGTAGGCTGTTAGGATTTTAGTCATTGAAGCCACACCGTCAGGAGTAGTGGCGTCCTTTTCATAGAGGACTTTCCCTGTAGTTGCTTCGATAGCAATCGCATGTTTAGCGGAAACATTGAAGTCATCTGTCTGTTCTTGTGCTAGAGCAGGTGTTACTAGGCCTAGTAAGATTAAGGCAATCATAATGATGTGTTGTAATTTTTTCATAGTCATTCCTTTGGCTCTCATAAGTGTTTATTATATCACAAAACGACTTAAATATCTGAGAGAAAGGGAGACTTGGGTGCTAACTTATGCCGGAGCTCTGCCATTTTTGACTATATTATGGTAAAATGAAAGTTATATCAAATGAATGACATAAAGTTGACCGGTTCGTTTTTGTAAGGGCTGGTCATGGATAAAAAGAGGGATCAAACATGGCTAAACAAACTTTTGAGATGACCTTTGCAGGACGCCCGCTTGTCGTTGAAGTTGGGCAGGTAGCCAAGCAGGCTAATGGTGCTGTCGTCGTGCGTTATGGAGATACAACGGTATTATCAACAGCTGTTATGTCTAAAAAGATGGCAACGGCAGATTTCTTTCCTTTACAGGTTAATTATGAGGAAAAAATGTATGCAGCTGGCAAGTTCCCGGGGGGCTTTAACAAGCGTGAGGGTCGTCCTTCAACAGATGCCACGTTGACTGCTCGCCTCATTGACCGTCCTATTCGTCCTATGTTTGCGGAGGGCTTTCGTAACGAAGTTCAGGTCATTAACACGGTCCTCTCTTATGATGAGAATGCTAGTGCTCCGATGGCGGCTATGTTTGGGAGTTCTTTAGCTCTTTCTATCTCTGATATTCCTTTCAATGGTCCAATTGCTGGGGTTCAAGTAGCCTATGCTGCAGAAGATTTCATCATCAACCCAAGTGCAGCG
>OLRB01000979.1_pt1 | contig 13804 bp, 4 predicted proteins | sample 1672751 | NCBI WGS metagenome assembly OLRB01 (sample SAMEA3136720, study PRJEB25190) | human gut metagenome | biome: human gut; feature: human-associated habitat; material: faeces | place: Austria | collected 2013
TCGGTCGGCGGCGGATTCACAGGTCAGGACAAAATCACTCATATGAGGCTCCTTAAGTATTGCTGCGCAAATTATCGCACAGCAAGCCTAAATACGATACAAACGTCCACTATTTACCAATTCGAACCATTTGCATTGAATATCTTTATCATGAACATCCCCATCCCCGCCATGGGCCAACATGGGCAAAATCACCCCCTTCGCCTCCACCCAACCGACACATCAACCTCAACTAAATCGATTTACCAAACCGTTCAGCCGACAATTCAGCCGCCGGCGCAAAATCGAAACAAAAGCGGCGCATACTGATAAACGTTTGACGCTGTTTATCAGTTTTACCAGCCCCATCGGAAGGTGTTTCATGGTCGCATTCGATCGCAACCCGCAAGACTTTAAGTATCTGCGTCTGCTGTCGAGACAATTTCCCACCGAGCAATCCGCGTTTACCGAGATTATCAATCTCTCGGCCATTCTCAACCTGCCCAAAGGCACCGAGCATTTTATGAGCGACGTGCACGGCGAGTACGAAGCCTTTATGCACATCCTCAACAACTGCTCGGGCGTCGTGCGCGAACATGTCGACGAGATCTTTGGCGACACGCTCTCCTTTGACGAAAAGGGCGAGCTGTGCACGCTCATCTACTATCCACGCGAGAAGATCGAGCTGGTCCGCAGCCGGCGCGAGGACTCGCCCACCTGGTACAAAACCATGCTCGACCAGCTCATCATGGTGGCGCGTTCGCTTTCGAGTCGCTATACGCGCTCCAAGGTGCGTAAGGCCATCCCGCGCGATTACGCCTACATCATCGACGAGTTGCTGCACACGCATCCGGACGAGAACAACTATCGTGTGCGTTATCACGAGCGCATCGTGGAGTCCATCCTAGAGACCGCCAGCGCCGACGACTTTATCGAGTCGCTCGCCTCGCTCATCAAGCGCCTGGCCGTCGACCACTTGCACCTGGTGGGCGACATCTTCGACCGCGGCGGCGGCGCGGCCAAAATTATGGACCGTCTGCTCACCTACCATTCACTCGACATCCAGTGGGGCAACCACGACCTGCTGTGGATGGGCGCTGCGGCCGGTGAGCCCGCCTGCATCGCCACCGTGCTGCGCAACAACCTACGCTACGACAATTACGAGATCCTCGAGAACGACTACGGCATCTCGCTGCGCGAGCTCGTCGCCTTTGCCGATGCCACCTACACCGCCGGTGAGTCCATCACCCCGCTAATCAAGGCCATCAACGTGCTGCTCTTTAAACTCGAGGGCCAGATCATCCAGCGCCACCCCGAGTTCGACATGACCGACCGTCTGCTGCTCGACAAAATCGACCACGACACCGGCACGGTCACGCTCGCCGACGGCAGCGTGTGGCCGCTCACGACCAACGACTTCCCCACCGTCGACCCGGCGGACCCCTACACGCTCACGTCTCAGGAGCAGCACATCATCGACAAGCTCGTGTCCGAGTTTGTAACCGCCGATCACCTGCATCGCCATATCGATTTCCTCTACACCCACGGCTCGATGTACAAGGTCACCAACGGCAACCTGCTGTTCCATGGCTGCGTACCACTCAACGAAGACGGCACCTTTAGCAGCATGAACTGCCTGGGTGCCTGGCACGCCGGCCGCGATTATCTCGATTTTTGCGACCGCATCGCCCGCCGCGCCTGGCGCGTGGGCGACCGCGACGCCCTCGACTGGATGTGGTACCTGTGGATCGGCTTTAACTCACCCGCCAGCGGACGCCTGGTGCGCACCTTTGAGCGCGCCTATATCGCCGATAAGAGCACCTGGGTCGAGCCGATGGACCCGTACTTTACGCTTACCAAGTCGCCCTCGGTCTGCGACGACGTCATGCGCGAGTTCGGCGTTGCCCCCATGGCATGTTCGCCGACCGGCCACATCATCAACGGCCACACCCCGGTCAAGACCACCAAGGGCGAGCGGCCTATCCGAGCCGACGGCAAGTTGCTGGTCATCGATGGCGGCTTCTGCCGCGCCTACCATCCCAAGACGGGCATCGCCGGCTACACGCTTATCTCGAGCTCACGCGGCTGCCGCCTCAAGTCACACCGGGCCTTTACCACGGTTGCCGAGGCACTTACCCGCAACGTGGACATCGAGAGCGAGACCAACCGTTTTGACCAGGCCGACCGTCGCCGCATGGTGAGCGACACCGATACCGGTGCCAAGATCCGCAGCCAGATCCAGGACCTACGCCAACTGCTCGATGCATATAGAAACGGTGCTATCGAGGAGCGCGCCTAGCCCCGCCTGCGGGGATTGGCTAAACTTGCTGAGTTCGTCATCCCCACGGCGCTCCGGCGCCACCCTAAGGCAGGTACCATGCAAAAGCTCCTTGCGCAGATCATGAAGTTTGGCGTCGTCGGCGTCGTCGCCACGGTCATCGACTTTGGCATCATGAATCTGCTCCACTACGGCCTGGGCCTTAACATCCTGATCGCCAATACCAGCGGCTTTATCGTCTCGCTCATCTTTAACTACGTCGCGAGCATGAAGTACGTGTTTGCGCACAAGGAGGGCATGAGCCGCCGCCGCGAGTTCATCATCTTTGTCGTGCTGTCCGTGATCGGCTTGGCTCTCAACGACGGTATCGTGCTGGCCCTCAACGCCGGCCTGGGGCTCGAGGCCAATATCGCCAAGATTTGCGCCACCGCACTGGTCATGGTCTACAACTTTGTGACCCGAAAGATCTTCCTGGAGGGCGAGGAGACCAAGTAGCTCGGCCCCCTCGTTGCACCACGGGGCCCACGGACGACGTGCGTCGAGCGCTGCGTTGTTCGTGGGCCCCGCTCGTTTACGGAAGGATTTGCGTCGTTTGCGGATTGTCTCTTGCAAATTTGGCGAGTTCGTATAGTTCTTGGCAAAGCCCTTACGTTTCCCTTGCAAAAGCCGTAAAGTATCCTCTGCTCGATTCGTCAACGCATTGGATGTGATTACGTGCGCAAGGCACTGGCACAACCTCATACCAAGCAGTTCCTCAAGTTCGCTGTCGTGGGTCTTATCTCCTTTGGCATCGACTGGGGCATGCTCATTGCACTCGTCGAGCTGTTCCACCTCGACTTTTTGATGAGCACCACGATCTCGTTTATCACGTCCGTCGTGGTTAACTACTGGCTCAGCATGAAGTACGTGTTCGACCATCGCGAGGGCATGAGCCGCAAGCGCGAGTTCACGATCTTCACCATCCTGTCGGTAATTGGTTTGGGCCTCAACGACCTGTACATGTTTGTGGGCGTCACGTTTTTGAGCATCGGTTACCAGGCCATGAAGGCCATCGCCACGTTCCTGGTCACCTGGTACAACTACTTTAGCCGCCGCTTCTTCCTTGAGGGCGCACAGTCGTAGACGATTACTATTTGCTTGAATGTATAACCGGTTGGAATTCCCATTCCAACCGGTTTTTTGTTTACCGAGAGACCTGGCGACCCAGTCCCATTCGCATGAAAAACGGGCGGCTCGGATGTTGGTCCGAACCGCCCGTTTGGCGTGTTATGCCGAGGCTCCTAGCCCGTTACGTAATACCACACGACAGTGTCGCCGTTGGAGAGCACGTAGTTGCTGCAGGCCGTATTGGGTGTTACGCCGTTGACGGAATACATCCAGCCGCTCGTACTACCGTGCTCCTTCTCGGCCAAACCGCCGATGGCTGCGACATACGTGCCATACGACGAACCGTGCGCATTAACGGAAAGACCCAGCGCGCAGAGAGCATCATAGACCGTAGCGCCCTCATTGAAGGTAAACGTACCGCCCGACGAGACAGGATTGCCCACGGCACTTGAAGTGACCGAGACCGTCACCGTAACGTAACCAGGCTGCTGCGAGCCGCTCTGGTTGCCCGTGGAGGCGCTGCCGCCGCCGGACGCAGACCCACCGCCGGTTGTCGAGCCGCCGCCCGAAGAAGAGCCGTCAGAAGCGCTCGATCCACCAGCGGATTCGGAGCCCTGGCCATCAGATGCGTTGCCGGACTTCTTGCCACCTTTGCCTTCGGACTTCTTCCCTTTCGAGTCCTTGTCCGACTTCTTGTCCGAAGATTCGGAATCGTCCTTGGAGTCAGATTCATCCGAATCCTTGGACTCATCTTTCGCATCATCCGAGGATTTGGAATCCTTGGACCCCGTCTTGTCCGAAGCGGCAGTCGAACCGGAGCCCGAGGCATCCTTTGCAACGACGCTCTCCCCTGCCACAGTCTGCACGATCCAATCGATAGACCATGCGCCGCTGGAAGAGGGCCGGACAAAGCCCAACGAGACGACAATCAGCACAATGCAGACGGCTGTCAGGGCGCCGAGCAGCGTCTTGTACCGAGGGGCGGACGCCGCCGAAGCGGCGCCCTTTTGCTTCGCATCGTCGAGCTGAATAAACGAGGAATCGGGCTGCTTGCCATCGTTTTGGGGCCTATCGGACATTGCCGTCACCCTTGCCGCGCTTGGTCAGTACAAAGACGGCAATGAGCGCCAGACCGATCACGCCAGCCGCAACGCCAACGATGGCAAGCGGGTTGAAGCCAGACTCCTGCTCAGAAGCCCCAGCGGACTTCTTGACAGTGGTCGCGGCAGACGAGCCCGCGTCAGACTTGCCAGACTTGTCGTCCTTCTTGTCAGACTTATTGTCGGACTTGTCGGGGTCCTTCTTGGAATCCTTGTCATCCTTGGTCTCGGTCGTAGTCGTGGTAGACGACACCGGCTTCTGGCCAGGCGAAACAGCGCCGCAGGTCTGCTGACCATTCGTACCGCTACCGGAGTTAGCGCCACTGCCAGAGCCGCCAGCGTTGCCATTGGAGCCAGAGCCATTGGAGTCAGATCCGCCGTTACCCGAGCCGGAACCGCCGTTGACATCGGAGCCGCCGTTGCCACCAGGGTTGACGGCATTCTTGGTCCACTTGGCATACAGCGTTATATCTGCCGTCACCGCGGCGTCAAAGTCGTACGCCTCAGTGCAGGCCTCATCCGTGTACCAACCGGCAAAGGTATAACCCTCACGCGTCGGATCGGCGGGCTTAACCAGCTTGTTTCCCTTGAACACGGCAGAGCTCGAGGACGACCCGTCACCATATGCCAGGACGACGTTAATGCCGTCACTCAGGCGGAACAGCGTGCCGGAATCGTTGATGTAATACAGGTTGCCGTAACGGTCGGAAACAACAGGCGAGTCACAGTACTCGTTGTGACCAGATGCGTCATATGCCAAGGTCGCCTCGGCATCACCCATCTTGTAACGGTACACACCGCCGCCGGAAATACGGTTTCCCTTGCTATCAGACTGGGCGCTATTGACCGTAAAGTACACGTAGGTTCCCTCGGCCTGCTTTGAGACCAGCGGCGCAGCCTTAATGCCGCCCGCGGGCAGCGCCGCACCGTCAGAGCCAGAGACAAACTTGACACTCATTGTCTTAAGGTCAACGATGGCCAACGCAGACGAATCGCCCTTTTCGCCACCAACCAGCAACGTGTTGTTATCAAGAAGCGTCGGAATCGACGCGCAGCCCGTCAAACCAAGGTCAACGGTCTTTTCGGACAGCGACGCCTCACTCCGCAGCGAATCGTCAAACGAAATCACATGCAGCTTGCCGTCGCGCGTGACCAAATACATGGTCTTGCCATCCTGCGACACCACGATACTCGAGTTTGTCGTCACGCCCAGGGAAAGCTCGCCTAACACCTCGCCAGTCTTTTGATCGAGCACTTCCACCGTTCCGGAAGACGTGGGAACCACGAACTTGCCATCCACAGCAACGCCACCGGTCCAGTAGTAGCCCTCATTCGCGTTATTGTGCCTCCAGACTTCCTTACCCGACTGGATGTCAATGCAGACGACAAAGCCGTTGACGAACTTGGTTATGTCACGAGTCCCATCAGCCGTCCCAATATACAGGTAGTCGCCATCGACCGTTAGCGAAGAGCTCGACTGGGCCTCGGCACTTACTGCCGAAGTCATCCAAACCGTCTTGAGCTTGTCGACCGTCAGAGCCTGCACCGAACCACCACTGAGCGGCACCATGACCAGGCCCTTTGCATACACGGGGCGAGCAGTGTAGCTTACGCTCGCCTTGAGCTTGGCAGATGAGGCCACCTTACCCGTCTGACAATCAATCTTAAGAAGCTGATCATTAACCGCCAAATAGATGTAGCCGTCAACGATCACAGGCTCGCTCGCGTTTGCATAGCTTCCGCCAACATACTGCTTATAGTTAAACGTCCAAGCCTCTGCCGTGGCACCCGTGGGGGTATCGGCATTCGTTACGGCATTTCCAAAGCCAGTGGCGTCAGATTTGGAATCGACAGGCCGATCGGCGTCCGGCTCAACGACAACGCCGTCCACAAGCTCGGCGGGACGCTTGCTGTCGACCAGATAGCGCCAAACGAGCTTATCGCCAGAGTTGAGCTTGGCCTCATCCAGACTGTCATCGATGCGGACGCCGTTGACGTATACCTGCCAGTAACTGGTCGACAAATTGGCCAGAACTGTGCCATCGACAGTCGACGTCACGCTATAAAGCTCGACGCCGCCCAAGCCATACGGACGCAGGTTGATAAGCTGGTAATCGATGCCGAGACTCTCAAAGTAGCGCTCGGTGACTTTCTGAATCGTCGAGCCCTCATCGACAGCAAGGGATGCCTCCCCTGCCCACGGCTGGGACATCTTGTCACCATCTACGCCATAAAGCGTCGCGGAAACCGTAATCTGCTTGGCGGCATTCTTGGTCCACTTGGCGTACAGGGTAACGTCGCCGGAGACGGGCGTCGAGAAGTCGTAGGCCCGCGTGCACCCCGCATCGGAGTACCAGCCGGCGAACGTGTAGCCCTCGCGCGCGGGGTCTTCCGGCCTGGCGGCAGCCTTGCCGTCCTCGACCTTCTGCGCGGCGACCGCGGAGCCCTCGCCCGCGTCGAACGTCACGGTGTGGATGGCAGGGGCCTCGGGCACCTCGTATACCCAAGAGACGTCGTCGCCGCCCTTGAGCACGATGCTGCTCGCGCCGAGCTGCGCATACTCACCGTTAACCACAAGCGACCAGTATGCCCACCGGTTGTTACCCATGTCGACGGTGCCGAGCACGCGGCCGTCGGGCGACGTAATGCTATTGAGCCTCCAGCCGTACTGGGTGTCCGGCGTGGCGTCGTACACGAGACCCGCCTGCTCAAACAGAGCTTCGGAAAGGTCGGCCGCCGTCGCGCCCTCGGGGAGCTCGAGCGTAGTCTTGTCCGCCCAAACCTGACTCTTGTTCTCGGCATCGACGCCAGCCACCGAGCCGGTAACCGAAATGGTTGCGGGAACTTCCTTCTTGCTCCACTTGGCGTAGACCGTGACGTCGGACGAAATGGCCGAATCAAAGTCGAACGGCTGCGTCCCGTCCGCATCGGCGAACCAGCCATCGAAGGTATAGCCTTCGCGCTCGGGGTCGGCAGGCTTTACGGCCTTGCCCCCCTCGTCGACCGCCTGGTCCGCAACGGCCGGTCCCTCGCCCGTGTCAAAGCGAACGATGAAGGTCTTGACGGCAGGAGCCTCCTTGCCGGCGATGGCAAACAAATTGCCCGAGTCGTTTATGTAGTAGAGCGTGCCGTCGGCACCGACCGCGGGCGTGCACATGCCATAGTCCCGGTTGGCCGAAGCGGGGGTATAGATCTCCTCGGCGGCCGCATCCCCGACCTTGTAGCGGTAGAGTGCCCCAGGCTTGTTATTGCCCGTGAAGTACACGTAGGTGGCGTCGCCCTGCTGGGAGACGACCGGGGTGGACTTGACCTCGCCCGAAATGTAGCCGGTCGTCGTCTTGGAGACAGACGCGATAACGGACATGTCATCGGTATCGATGACCGTCAGCTGACCGTAATAGCTGCCGTACTTACCCGCTCGATCAGCGCTCACGCCGCCGACGTAGATCCTGTTACCGGCGAGAACCGGCGTCGAGGTGGGGCCGAACGACTCGGCGCCCTTGCCGTCTTTGCCGCTATTGGAAATCGCAACCCTACCGAGCTCCGTCAGGACGCCAGCGGTACCGACACCGAGCTTGTGCAGGTAGCCGTCATAGCTGACGACGTAGATAACCTTGCCGCCGGGCGCGACCGTGACCCCGGACCTCACGGAGGCGCCAAGGCTCAGGCTCGAGACCGACTTGCCCGTGGCGAGATCGACGGTCTCGACCGTACCGTCCATGTTGCCGACAAAGCCGTAGTCTCCCGACACTCCCATGCCAGTCCAGTAGTAGTTGGCCTTGGTACCGACAGCCTGCTGCTTCCAGATAGTCCTGCCAGTCGCCAGGTCAAGGCAGACGGAGTAGCCGCCCGGTCCGGACCAGCCGGCGCTCGTCTGGAAATAGACCTTGCCGGCAGATACCGTAAGGTTACCCTGGCACTGCTGCGCGCCGCCTTTGCCATCGGGCAGCTTCTCGCTCACCCAAACGGTCGTGAGGGCGTCTGCCGTCAGCGCCTGCACGCGCCCGTCACCTAATGGGACAAGCACCAGACCGCCTGCGTATGCCATGCGGGACACAGACGAGATGGCACTCACGAGCTTGGCGCTCTTAACGACATCACCGGTCTTGGCATCACGCTGGTAGAGCGAATTGCCCGCCGCGATAAAGAGGTAGTCGCCGGCGGTAATCGGTTCGGAGACATACGTGGACCAGTCGGACGACTCCTTGAGCTTGGCGACCCATTTTTCCTCGGCAGCACCCGTGGGAGTCGGGGCATCGGTAGCACCCGTTCCGGCCGCGGGCCACGAGCTGCTCCAGTCGGGACCCTTAGCACTCGGGTCGACGACAACGCCGTCGACCTCGGTTGCCGGCTGTTTAAAGTTATAGAGATAGACCAGGGACAGGGAGTCGCCCGGCTTAACCTTGTAGCTCGAAACGCCCTCGGAGGCAGATTCGCCGTTGACGTAGAAGCCCCAGCTGCGAGAGTAATCTGCAGTGGTGCCCAGCTCCACTCCGCCGGCAGACGTAATCGACTTGACGAACACGCCCCAGGACTCGGTGGGGGCATCGTATGCCAGACCGGCGGCATCGAGCGCCTGCCTGATGAGGTCCCAAGCGGTAGCGCCAGAGTCGGCGGCATATGTCACGGCGACGCTGTTGAGCCAGGCATCCTGCACCGGCGTCGCGGCCTCCGGGTTTTTGACGCCCACGACCGAGACCGTGGCGGACTCATCCTTGGTCCACTTGGCGTACAGGGTAACGTCGCCGGAGACGGGCGTCGAGAAGTCGTAGGCCCGCGTGCACCCCGCATCGGAGTACCAGCCGGCGAACGTGTAGCCCTCGCGCGCGGGGTCTTCCGGCCTGGCGGCAGCCTTGCCGTCCTCGACCTTCTGCGCGGCGACCGCGGAGCCCTCGCCCGCGTCGAACGTCACGGTGTGCGTAAGCACCGCAAAGCCGTCAAAGTAACGGTATTCGATAGTATCTCCCGGCTGAACGGCATATTGCGTCGCGCCGACATCCGCCATGGCGCCGTTGACATAGAACGACCAATAGCGATAGGGGGCATTCCAATCAGAGCCAAGAATGCGACCATCTTTGGTCCTCAGTGAAGTCAGGCCAAGCGAATTGGTCTCAAAATCGGTGCAGCCGGCGTTCTCGAGCACTTGCTCGAGCACGTCTTCTGCAGTCTTATGATCATCATACTGAACGGGAACCTGAGTCAAAGGCACAATGGACTCGGGCGAACGCTCGGAATCGCCAGCGTTACCCGTGAGCCCTGTCACGCCCGCTTTAACGATAATTGTCTTTCCGGCATTAGGATCTTCGACGCCAGTTGTACCTAGAACCGTCAGTGTTGCCGAGACATCCTGGTTCGCAAGCTTGGCATACGTGGCATTGCCGGAATAACGCTCGGCATAGCGAGCATACTTCTCACTCGTCAAGCGAGACGAGATCGTAACCTTCGTGTTGTACCGCGGCTGCGTGACCTTCAGGTTCTCGGCTGTGACAACGGAGCTGTTGCTCGACTTAAACAGGCGCCAGTCCTGACCGGACATCGCGTCATAGCCAGGCAGATCAACCGGCACGACGCCCAAGTCGGTCGAATCGGTCGTTGCCTTGTTGTAGCTCCAGGCAAGGTTGCCGTCGGCATCAAGATAAGCCTTCTGGAATGCGTGCATGTCACCGGTAACAGCAGCGGCATCCTGACCGTTAAGGATAGCAGCAGCGTAGCCGGCCTTCGCCTTTTCCATAAGAGAAAGCTCAGCATCGAGCTCGCCCTGGTCCAGCGGAGCAATCGCAAAGTCGAGGGTCCTGCTTGCCGTAACCTCGGCGTTCGACTTGTCGGTCACCGTGAGGGCAATCTTGGTGTTTGCAGCCTTGGCTCCGGGCAGCGGCTGGTAGACCGTGCCCTTGTAACCGTTGAACGTGATGTCATCGGTGCTCGCAGAGTACTCAACCTTGTAGTACTTGCCGTCGATATTGAGCGTGCTCGGGCGCGGCATCTGCAGGTCGGCGGTCAGGCCATCCTTGTCGGCGACCGTGTCGGTGCCGGAGTACTTGATGTTGTCGTAGGTAAAGGCCGCATCGACCTTCTCCTGCAGCGCCTTCTTGTCGGCGGCGACCTTCTCGGGATCGCCCTTGACGGTCACGGTGAAGTCGTGCGAGCCGGCAAGCTTGATGTCGCCGCTCGTAACCGTAACCTTGGCGGTCAGCGTCACGTCTCGATCGCTCGATGCGCGCGAAACCTTACCCGTCTTATCTTCCCAGCTAGAACCAGAAACAAACAGGCGCTCGGTGTCGGAGCTTGTCCAATCAACAGAGAATTTCTTTGCGAAACCCGCCTTGTACGGAAGCGTGACATTTTGGGTCACACCATCGGCGGACTCGCCCGCCGCGTAGCCGATCTGCAGGGATTCGGCGGCTCCGTCAAGAAGGTCTTGCAGCTTAGCCTCGTCCCAAGCAACCTGTACCGACTTGTTGGGCTGGTAAGGCTCAGTCTTGCCATCGCGCGACAGCTCAAACACCACATCGGCGCTACGCAGACCGTCGATGTTGTAGCCGGTGTAGTCGTTGGGGTCGATGTAGAAGAACGTCACATCGCCGTTGGTCTTATCCTGGGCGTCGGAGATGCCGACCGTGGCCTTGGCGTCCTCGGCCTTAAAGGCAACGCCGCCCTCGGAGACCTTGACGTCAATATCGGTAAAGCCCAAATCGGCAAGCTGCGCCTTCAGCGCGTCATTGACGTTGCCGCCCTTGGCGCTGTAATCAACGGCGATCTGCTTATTGGCATCGTTGAGCTTTTGGACTGCAGCCTCGAGCGAGCCCGCGGCGATAACCTTGTTGGCGGAGACGAGCTCGACCGTCGAGCTACCGCTCGTGGCGACAGCCTTCAGATACTTGCCCGCGGCAGAAGCCGAGACCGTCGTCTCAGCGCCCGACATATCGGACAGCAACGTCCAGTCGGCCGCGGGAGCCTTCGCGTCGTCCGCCGCATACCAGGCAACAGTCGCCTGAGCGGTCACGTCAATGCCGTTGGTGGTTGAACCGTCGGCGCGCTTGGCCTGCGCCGTCGCCTTAACGCTATCTCCCGAGACGAGATGGGTCGAATCGCTATTGATCTGCGGCATAGTGGTCACGCGCAGCAGGTTGTACTCCCCCGCCGCGGTAACGCTGTCCGACGAAACCCATTCAACCGTGTTGTCGAGAGCGCTTGCCGTAACTTTGATGCGCTTGCCGACAAGCGCATCCGAAATGGTCAGGCTACCATCGGTCGTATCGATGCCGTCGGTGAGCTCGGTCCAATCGGCATCGCCCTCGCCCTTGGCATACCACGCCATGGTGAGTTCGGCATCCTCGGGCACGTCCTTGGTCGAGCCCGACCAGCTACCCGGAACCTGCACGCTCGGTGTGATCTTTGAGCCCACGCTGAGCGTAACGTTCTTATCGGCAAGCTCAATGCCCGCCAGCTTGTACTGGCCCTTAAGCGTCACGGGGCCGAGCGGGGCAACGGACTGCGTGCCGCCGTAGGAGCTCTTCTTCTGCGTGCTGGAGACGGTATTTTCGCTCATCACCTTCACGCGCAGGTACTTGCCGGCATAGGCGGCGTCAACGGTATAGGCGGCCTCGGTAGCACCGGGGATATCGGTATAGGCGGAGTCGTAGCTCGAGCTGCTGTTTGCATACTGCCACTGGTAGGTCACGTTATCGGTGCGGTCGATATAGTGATAGTTGGAGCCGTCCTTTTTGCGCACCTTAGTCTTGAGCGTATCACCCACACGTACGCCGTTGGTGGCGGGAGAGCCCTCGAACTGCACGTCGTAAAGCTCAACTTGGCCAGCGACGGAGACAGGACCCGCCGCATAGTACGGCTTCTGCTCGCCATAGCCGCCGTTGGCCTTGGCCACGACGTACCAGCCCTTAAGGGCGGCGGTCACCGTCAGGGTGTTACCGGTCTCACCCTCGATAGGCGTGTTGCACGAGCTGGCGGTATTTGACTTGCCCTTGTACCACTGCCACGTGACATGCGAGTCGGAGGTAACGTCGGTGGAGCCCGCCTTGGCGGTCGCCGTAATCGTGGAACCAACCTCGACTTTGCCCGAAGTCGGGCTCATAGTCACGCTCGAGACATTAATTGAACCAGCAGCAGCGACGAGAGCGCCCGTCGAGTTGGTCAAGCTCGAAGAGCCGATTTTCGAGGACACCTTGCACTTGAGGTACTTACCACCCAAAGCGTCGGTAAGCTCGAGGGTCTCACCCGTGGCACCCGCAATGTCGGCATACGTGCCACTCTTGGTGTCAGAGCACTGCCACTGATAGTTGAGCTTGCTCGCGTCGACGAACGCGCCGTACGCGCCGCCCTTCTCCTTGGCGCGGGCCTTAGCGGTATCCCCCACCGCAAAGACGCTCGTGTTGTCCTTGGGGTTAACGATGGACACGGCCGAAATCTCGACCGCACCGGCCTGTTTGACCTTGCTGGAAGTGGTCTTGTTCACCGTGTTGACGCCGGCGTTGGCCTCGACCCTGATGTACTTGCCCTCAAGGTCATCGCCCACCACGAGCGAAGCGCCCGTCTCGCCCTCGATCTTGGTAAAGCCCGAGTACTGCGAGGCGGATGCGGACCACGTGTAGGTGACCTTGGCGTCGGCGGGGGCTTGCTGATAATAGCTTATGTACGGAGTCGCCGTCAGGGTATCGCCTATGCTCGGCGTGTCGCTATTCAGCTTGACGCTGTTAAGCTCCATCTGCCCGGCACCCAGCACGGGACCGGGGATGTTGTTGGCATTGATACCCGAGCCGTACGAAACCGAGGGGCCGAAGTAATCCTTGCCATCAACCGTTACCTTGCAGATGAAGTATTTGCCTTCCATCGCGGCGGTGACGGTGAGCGACTGCTCGTGGCCTACGACCTCGGTGTAGTCGGCGACATTGCTGCTGGCCCCGGTCGTGCCGGCGAGCCAGGTGTAAGTCCAGGTGCCGGGATTGGCAACGGACTCAGTCGAAGTGCCGTACCAGTCGTCCTCGACCTCATCGTACATATTTGCCCAGAGCGTATCGCCCGCGCTGAGCGCACCCGACTTCGTGGAATAGGAGCTGTCCTTATCCTTGGTGTCCTGGATGAAGACCTTGGCCTCGCTCGAAAGCGTTGTGGCGGCCGCGGCGGCAACGGCGTTCTTCTGATCCGAAGCAGCAGGCACCGCGGGAGAGCTCTCGGACTCAGTCGCGTTGTCTGCGGCGGTGTCAGCACCATTCGCGGCACTCGCAGTTGCGCCCTGATCTGCGCCGGCGCCATCGGCAGCAGCGCTCGCCGCCGCACTGTTCGCGCCGGTGTCGGCAGCAGTGCCATCGTCTGCCGCCGCGCC
>OLRB01000985.1_pt1 | contig 13722 bp, 12 predicted proteins | sample 1672751 | NCBI WGS metagenome assembly OLRB01 (sample SAMEA3136720, study PRJEB25190) | human gut metagenome | biome: human gut; feature: human-associated habitat; material: faeces | place: Austria | collected 2013
AAGGTACTGTCACAAGAACACCTTTTAAAGGTGTTCTGTGGCAGTATTTTTTTATTGTATTTTTTATAATATAAATTATAGCATCTCTTTTTAAATATAATTTAATCCACAATAGGTATTGAAATAACATTAAATTTAAACTAAGCTAGATTATATGATTAGTAAAAAGTGTATAAATATGTAGTTAAAAAGTACTGAAATAATAGAAAAAATTAAATATCCAAGTAAAAATAGTGGATAAGTGGATAAAATTTTTATGTTTTTAAAAATATAAACAAGAAAGGCTGTGGATAGAATTGAATAGAGAAAAATCTAAGGTCATATCTTTTGATATGGGAAATCGTGTAAAAGATAAAGAGCTAGAAATAGTTAAAAGTAAGGAAGATGAAATACTAAATAAAGAGATTTTAGATATATATGACAAAGATTTTGAAAAAATAGGAACTGCTACCAGAGGAGAAATTCACGAAAGAGGGTATATACACAAGGTAGTTCACTGTTGGTTTGAAGAGGATACTGAAAATGGAAAATACTGCTATTTCCAGCAAAGAGCGATGTATAAAAGTTACCCGGGTCTTTATGGAGTGATGGTAGGTGGTCATATAGATTCTGGAGAGGATGTATTTGAAGCACTTAAGAGAGAAATCTCAGAAGAGGCTGGGATAGTGGCTAAAGAAGAAAACATTTCATTTATAAATGAGATTTTCGAAAATATAATTGACGGAGATTTTATAGACAATGAAATTTGTGAGGTATATAGATACAAAGTAGATGAAGATACAGTATTTAGTCCTAATAAAGAAGTTGCAAAAGTTGTAAGAATGAATGAAGAAGAGTATAAAAAATGTGTATTTGGAATAACTGAAACCGTTGAAGCAGAAGTTGTAGCAGTATCTAATCAGCAGGGAATGAAGAAGTATGTTGTAGGCGATAAATTCTTTATACATACAGAGGATTTCTGTGAGTATGATCGTCAATATGTAAGAATGGTTACTGGAATGGATGATGACGAGTATTTCATGATGGAGGCACTTAGAGAAGCGAAGAAGGCATACGATAAAGAAGAAACTCCAATTGGTGCGGTAATTGTAAAAGATGGAGAGATAATAGGAAGAGGACATAATTTAACAGAACATTTAAAGGATGCAACTGCACATTCTGAGATACTTGCAATAAAGAATGCGGCTAAGAAATTAAAGGGATGGAGATTATTTGGCTGCAAGATGTATGTAACTATGGAGCCTTGTATAATGTGCTGTGGAGCTATTGTAAATTCGAGAATCAGAGAAGTTGTTATAGGAGCTAAGAGAGTGAAGAATGCCAAGATAGAGAAACAGTCTGATTTTAAGAAGGAGTATTTTGAAGATTCTAAGGTTGAATACAAGTATGGGGTGTTAGAAGAAGAATGTGCTGGGATGCTGGGGAGATTCTTTAAAAGATTGAGATAGAATATATTATAGAAAAAATAAAACAACCCTACAGTTAAATTGACTTATATCTGTAGGGTTGTTTAGTTTATGGTAAATTATCTTCAATTACAACATTAAAGCTATTATAAACTTCTTTAAACATATCATCAATTTTTTCTTTATGAGAATAATAATAATCTAAATTGCAATCCATATGGCAAGTTATTATATTTCTAGGTCTCACTTTACAACGAACTATAGAAATTTCATTATTATTTTTATAAATAATACAAATTTTATCATCTTTTGTATCACTATAAACAACATTTCCATTACTTTTCATTTTATTGAAATAAGATGAAATATTATCTTCGTCTAAATTATGCTTATAACCAAGATTTAAATAAAGATTTCCATCTAAAGACTTAAATTCAACATTTTTACCATTTATAGGAACTCTACCAGCTTTCATAAAATCGGGATAATTTACGCTTCCACAAAGATGATGAACTTTGTTGTATTCTACTGTATTATCAATTGTTTTATTATTAATAATATTTCTTCCTTCAATTGTACAATATTGAGTATCATAGCTTTTTCCTTCAATATAATCACCAAGAAGAATTAATTTAGAAAAAGGTGGAACTTCTAGTAAATCCTCATTTAGTCCACTTTCATCTATTGTAGCAATTTGTAATTTATTACCGTAAGATAAAACACTATCAGAGTTATTTCTAGGATTACTAGCAGCAACATCCTTCTTTTGTTCAACACTACCATCTAAATTAGCTACAAAAGCTTTATAAACATTTGTAACTATACTATCAAACTCATCTAAATATTCTATAGGATAAATCATCATAAAACTAAAAATATCACTTCCCAAAAGAATACTAGACTTATAATATTCAAAATTATTATTAGTTCCAGATACACTAAAACGAATATCCTTATAACTATCATAATTAATATTTTTTAGACTCGACATATCATAATTATAAAGATTTCTAAAATTTGTTCCAGGCTTTTCCTTATATACCTTTAAAGATACTGAATTATCTTGAGTAGCTAAAGAAATATAATTATCACCTTCTTTGGAAATTCCTAAAAAACTAGGATAATTAAAGGTTACATCTTCAAAAGTATAACTATTGTAATCAACATTAGAAAAATCTATATTATCACAAGATTCAACAGAATTAGAGACATCAGATTTTTTAATATCTTTACTTTTGCAAGCTACTAAATTAAAAGATAATACAAAACAAAGAGTTAATACTGCAATTTTTTTAAAATATTTCATAATCTACCTCCTAAAGCCCTCCGTTATGTCTAAATGAAGCTTTTATATTTTCAAAAATATCTAAGAACATTTTCTCATTATTATAATAAAAATCTGGTTCAACAGAAAGTGAAACATAATCCTTTTCGTTTTCATCTATGTAGTGAATTTCCATTGAAACATGAGAACGTGGTTGAGAACCAGCTTCTATTATATAAAGAAAATTATCTGAAAGCTCTTTTTTTATGATATTTGAATATTTATTATCTGAACAATATTTATTAAAGAAAGCGACCGCATTAGGACATTCAGCTGGTTCTAAATTTTCTGTAGAGATAACAGAAAACTCAGCAAAGCCAGCTTCATTTTCATTAGTTCTAAAATTAATTCCGTATTTGGCATCAGGAACCATTAAGAATTGCAGAAAATCAGGATATTTTACAGAGCAACCAGGTATATTAACTGTATTGTATCCAAAATTTCCATCAATATGAGAAGTTCCATATACATTTTTTCCTATAATAGAGCAGTAGTCTATATTATAATTTTTGTTTTTATCATAATCTCCTAAAAACTCCATCTGTTCTTCATCTGAAATAGATAAAATCTTATCTTTCCCATCTAAGCTAGGAAGATTTGATTGACTTTTTTCTTCTTCAATAAATTCATCAGGACCTGCATATTTAACAAAACTATGATAAACTCTAGTAACTATTGGATCAAATTCTTTTTCATATTTTTTAGGATAGACCATCAATAAATTTTGAAGATAGTATCCATCTACACCTTCAAATATAATAGAACATTTGTAGTATACAGTTTTTCCATCATCTCCGGAAATTCTGTATTCATAGTCCTCAAATACATTAAATCCAACATTTTTAGAATTAGCTAAATCTTTGTCGTAAATAGCTTTAAAATCAGAAATCTTTCCTGCATATTCTACACTCATATAGCAAGACTTGTTAGCAGTAAAAAATTCGACTTTGTTATCATCTAAAGAATCAGAAGTATACTCTAAAAAATCTGGTATATCAAAAGTAATACCATTAAAACCACCATAGTCATTATAACTTACATTTGAAAAATCAATAGACTCACAGTCAGGATAATTATCATTAGAAGAACTCTGATTTTGTGAGGAAGATTTCTTTGAACCTTTAGAAATATTTTTTGATGCACAAGCAGAAAGATTAAATGCCAAAAGAGCAGCAAGAGAAATTGAAACAAACTTTTTAAACACAAGAATCACCTCTATTTGTAATAATATTGTAATTTAAGGTTATCATATAAAATATTTAATTTCAAACTAAATTACTATAAACATTGAAGAAGAAAATTTTATATGCTATATTTAAATTAAAATAAAAAGGAGGTAATAGATATGAATAAGAAAAAAGTAATTTCATTTTTATTAGCTGGAATGATGATTATTCCAAGTTTCTCAACGCCAATTCATGCTTTGACAAAAGGTGATAGAGAATATATAAGAGAACTAGCAAAACAAGAGGCTGAAAATGAATATGGTAAAAAATATAAATCAGTTATATTAGTAAATGAAAACTCTCTAACATCCGATGGTTTATGTGCTAGTGGATTAGTTGGAGCAACTGAAGGATTATTTATTCCAATAGATGAAAGTAATTTATCTGCTAAAAATTTAGATAAGTCTCTAAAAAAGAATAATAGAAATTTAAAAAATGTATATATTATAGGTGGAGTAAAGGCAATATCAGATAAATATAAAAATGAACTAGAATCTCTAGGATATGAATGTAAGAGAATAGAAGGAAAGGATAGAATAGAAACTAGTTTTAAAATAGCTGATGAAATAAGTAAAATTAGTGAAGTTAAAGAATATGCTGTTGCAAGAGGCTTCAAAGGAGATGCAGATGCTGTAAGTATAGCATTTCAATCCAAACTAAGAAAAATGCCGATAATTCTTTCAAAAGATGGAAAAACATTAAACTATAATACAAAAGGGAAAAAAGTATATGCTATAGGTGGAACAGCTGTTTTATCAGATTCATTAGTGAATAGTTTAAATGCAAAAAGACTAGCTGGAAAAGATAGATTTAGAACTAATGAAGCTATAATAAAACACTTCAAAGAAACAAATATTTGTCCGGTAGATGGAATTAATGAAAGATTAGGAATAGCTATTATGGCATCTAATTATGGGTATGATCAACCAGTATTAATTACAGAAAATAGTTATAAAGGAATGTTTATAGGAAGACATTTTAGTTCAGCATATTTTCCAGATGATAAGAGAAGTATGACGTTACACAACTTGGCAGTACATGCTAGATATGGAACAGATAAATACTTGGATACTTTACATAAAAAAACTAAAGTTAAAAAATATGATTATATTTTTGGAAGAGAAGAGTATCCTATAACTCCTATGCGGAATAGTAAACGTATAAAAGATTTTGAAAAGAATTACTATCCATTTGGATTATATAAGGTTGTAGATTATAAAGCATATTGGGGAGTAGATGAAAATGACAATAGCCGTAGTTATTACCTTGTAAATAAAGAGAATGGAAAAATATATAAATATGATAAAAAGAAAGATACTTTAAGACAGGTATAATAATATAAAGGGTGTTGTTTTTTACAGCACTCTTTTTTATTAGCTATATAATAATTACATTTTCAAAAAATAATAAAGCCCCAGGAAAAAATGTGTGGAATTCCCGGAGCTTTGAGAAAAGAAATAAAAAAGAGTTGTATAAAATAATACTAGTACATTATAACATATAAAAAAGGGAAATGTAAACAAAATATAGAAATAGTTTACAGACAAATAAAAAACGAGGAAAACATTGAAATTTCAACAATGTATTGTCCTCGTTAAAAAAATTAAAATAATTATAAAAAAAATATATAACGATAAAAATAAAAATAGTTAAAATTAATTCAGAAGCTAAGCTAATCTAAAAGTAAAATTATCTATAAGTCTAGTCTTACCTATAAACACAGCTATAGCAACAAGAACATCTCCTTCAACAGATTCTACAGGCTGAAGAGTTTCACTATCAACTATTTCTATGTAATCTGCTTTAGCTAGAGGTTCTTCTTTTATTTCGCTTTCTATAAGATCTCTTATTTCACTTACACATCTTAAACCACCTTCCATAGCAGCTTTAGCTTTTGTAAGGCTTCTATTAAGTACAAGAGCAGCAACTCTTTCTTCAGCAGAAAGATAAGTATTTCTTGAACTCTTAGCAAGACCATCAGCTTCTCTAACTATTGGGCATCCTACTATTTCAACATCCATGCTTAAATCTCTAACCATTCTTTTTATTATAGCTAACTGCTGAGCATCTTTTTCACCGAAATATGCTCTATCAGGAGTAACTATATTTAAGAACTTAGAAACAACTAAGCAAACTCCACCGAAATGAACTGGTCTTTTAGCTCCACATAAACCTTTTGATAATCCTTCAACATTTACAGTTGTGCATTTATCAGGGAAGTACATTTCTTCTGGTTCTGGATTGAAAACTAAATTAGCTCCAGCATCTGTACAAAGAGCGTAGTCTTTTTCTATATCTCTTGGATAGTCTTCAAAATCTTCATTTGGTCCGAACTGGGTTGGGTTTACGAATACGCTGACAACTACTCTATCATTTTCTGAAACAGCTTTTTCTATTAATGATCTATGTCCTTCGTGAAGGTATCCCATAGTAGGTACATATCCTACAGTAAGTCCTTCTTTTCTCCAAGCTTTAACCTGTTCTCTAACTTCTTTTATTGTATGTACTAACATTTTAATTCTCCAATCTAATTTTTATAAAGTTGTAATTTTATTCCTTATTTTAATTTCAATTAAATAAATTTCTAAATCTAATAATTATATGATTAATAATATATAACTCAATCAATTTAATTTATATCTAATTAATAAAGTTTTTTAAGTTCGTCTTCATCTATTTTAAAAGTATGTTTCTGTTCTGGGAATGAGCAGTTTTCAACTTCTTCTATATATTCACATATAGCATCTCTCATTACCTTACCAGTATTTGCATACTGTTTAACGAATTTTGGAACGAAGTCATCAAACATTCCAAGCATATCCTGATAAACAAGTATCTGTCCGTCACAATCAACACCAGCACCGATTCCTATAGTAGGTATTGAAACAGCTTCAGTTATTAACTTTGCTATAGCAGCAGGAACACCTTCAAGTACTATTGAGAAAGCTCCAGCTTCTTCAAGAAGTTTAGCATCTTCTATTAATTTTCTAGCTGCTTCTTCAGTTTTTCCCTGAACTTTAAATCCACCAAATGCGTTTACAGACTGAGGAGTAAGTCCTAAATGTCCCATAACTGGTATCTGAGCATCTACTATTGCTTTAACTTGTTTAGCTACTGTTGCACCACCTTCAAGTTTAACTGCGTGTGCGCCACCTTCTTTAACGATTCTTCCTGCGTTTCTTACAGCATCTTCTATAGATACATGGTAAGAAAGGAATGGCATATCTCCAACTATTAATGCATTTTTAGCACCTTTTTTTACTGCTCTAGTGTGGTAGATTATATCTTCAACAGTAACTCCAAGAGTATCTTCGTCTCCTTTTATAACCATTCCAAGAGAATCCCCAACTAGTATTCCGTTTATTCCACAGCTATCTATTATTTTAGCCATTGAATAATCGTATGCAGTTAACATACTTAATTTTTTACCTTCTTCTTTTGCTTTTTTGAATGATAATACAGTGTTTTTCATTATTCTTTACCTCCGAGTAAGTTTAAAAGTTTGCGGTATTTTTCTGATGATTCTACAAGCTTTTCGAGAGAATCTTTGTTTTCACCAAATTCCCTTTCAGCTTTAAGTTTTAATAAATTCATAGAAAGATTTTTATATATTTCTATATCGCTATCCTTTAATACAGATAGATGTTTTTCTACAGGAGATACATCACCTCTAGAAACAGGTCCTGTTAAAGAAAGTCTATATCCTTTTTCTTTTATATTTTGTATATTTCCTGTAATAAGAGGATATAGTGCTTCAAAGGCTTCATCTTCAGAAAGTCCTAAATCTGTTAAATATCCAGTGCCTATATTAAACAGGGATAAAGCTAGATTAGAAACTACTACACTAGCTAAATGGTATTTAGCAGATGAATCTGAGCCTCTAGTGAAGTATTTATTGCCTAAAGAATCCATAAGTTTTATAACATCAGAGTCTTTAGATACATTTTTACCTTCTACTGAGAAATACACGCTATTTAGTTGTTCTAAGTTTGTGAATTTATTAGAAAATGCAAACATTGGATGTATAGAATAGATTGATGCACCTGAATTTTCTGCACTAGAAAGAACATCTGATGGAATAGAGCCACTTGTATGGCAAACTGATTTTCCAGTCAGATTGTATTTTGAAATTTGATTGCTTATTTCTGAAATTATGTCGTCGGGAGTGGTAATTATTATAATATTACTTTCATTGATTAAACATTCTAAGTCCGAAAAAGATTTTGAGTCTGTTAGACTAGCAGCTTCTTCTAATGATTCTGGATTACTACCGTAAAAACCAGAGATAATTATATTTTTAGTTTTAAAATATCTAGCAAGCGAAACGCCTACTTTTCCAGGTCCGATAAATCCTATGGACATAATGGTATCACCTCCAAAACTAGTGTGATCCTAACCCCGATTTTCAGAAATAAGTTTTTAATGCTTAAAAATAGGTACAGTTCTATAATATAGATACTATCCAAATAATATTTTAGCACCATAATTATTTAATAACAATATGAACAAGTAAAGTAACGTTATCATAAGAAATAATAAATTTATAGGCATATACTTAAAAAATAAATTTTAAAATTTTTCAAAGAAACAAGTTTTTTTATTTTTCTTGATGAAAGTATATCTTTGTGATATTATAGTATAGTAATTCACAATGACATTTTAATAAAAAGTGTTGTTTGAAAATTAAATACGGTTATAATTTTGCTGTACTAGATGGGGAGGTAGCGGCACCCTGTAACCTGCAATCCGCTGTAGCAGGGTTGAACTCCATCTGGAGGATTTGTAATTGAAGTGCAGTCTCTATTTACTTGGTGTTGACGCTCAGGTCCTGGGCAATGGAAGCTCGTGAATCCCGTCAGATCTGGAAGGAAGCAGCGGTAAGCGATCCCTTCTGTGTGACCCAGGGATGCCTTGGCTGAGCTGAGTAGTAGGGCAACGGCTTTGAGGAGAAGACGATAGATGGTGTACAGCTTATTTTTTTAATAGCAAATCCCACATTATATTAATGAAGGGATTTTTTTTATTCTTATTTTTATAAATTATAAAAATAAAATAGTAAAAAAAATAGTTTATAAAATATAAGATTATCAATAAATTATTGTAAAGGGGTGGAGTATATGCACAAGGCATTGTACAGAGAATATAGACCTCAAAAGTTTTCTGATGTTGTAGGACAGGAACATATTATAAGAACTTTGAAAAATGAAATTATGTCAGGAAATATAGCACATGCGTATATGTTCAGTGGAACTAGAGGAACAGGTAAAACTACAGCTGCTAAAATTTTTGCTAGAGCTGTAAACTGTTTAAACCCTCAAAATGGAGAACCTTGTAATGAGTGTGAATCTTGTAAAGCTATATTGAATGATAGTACAGTAGATATTTTTGAAATAGATGCGGCATCAAATAATAGTGTAGATGATGTTAGAGAAATTAGGGAGAGCGTTAAGTATACTCCTGCAAATTCTAAATACAAGGTATATATAATAGATGAAGCACACATGCTTTCTAAGGGGGCGAGTAATGCACTTCTAAAGACTATTGAAGAACCACCAGAATATGTAGTGTTTATTTTTGCGACAACGGAGCCAAATAAGATGATACCTACAGTTCTTTCAAGATGTCAGAGATTTGATTTTAAAAGAATTACTGTTGAAGAAATGAAAGATAGAATGAGATATATCTGTTCTAAAGAAGGGGTAGAGGCTGAAGAAGATGCACTTTCTGTAATAGCTAGAAACTCTCAAGGTGCACTTAGAGATGCACTTAGTATTTTGGATAGATGTATTTTGTTTGGAGATACACATTTAAAATATGATGATGTAGTTGAGATTTTGGGTATTGTAAATATAGATGAAATATTTGGATTGGCTGATGATATTATAACTCATAATGTAGCAGCTGCACTAAAAAAAATAGATTCGTTTATTTCCAGTGGTAAAGATATAGAGATTTTATCTTCTGAACTGCTTGAGCATATGAGAAGTTTGATGATATGTCTTGCAGCCGGAGAAAGTGCAAAAGAAATAATATCTGTATCTGATGATGAATTTGAAAGAATGAAGAAAAGTATAGCAAATACAGATATAGACAATATTATAAGAATTATAAATATTTTATCTGAGATTCAGAACAATTTAAAATATGCAACAGATAAAAGAACAATCTTTGAGGTTGGAATTATAAAAACAATTAAACCCACTTATGATACAAGTAAGGAGGCACTCGAAGAAAGAGTAAAATATTTAGAAAAGGTTATAGAAAGTGGAAAAATAACTGTTTCATCAAGAAGTGTCGATTCAATAGATGAGGGTACAGATGAAGCTGATGATGAGTTAGAAGAAAATTCTAAGCCTAAAAAAACTAAAGTATCTCAGAGTAAGTCTAGTTCTAAAAAATCAAAGAAATACGAAGAGATGAAGAGCGACGACCTTAAAAAAATCGAGCGGCTTTGGGATAAGATTCTTGATAAGATGAAACAGGATAGAAAGATGCCTGTTAGGGCAATGCTTCTTGAAAAGAAAAATCTTAAAGAGCATAATGGTGTGCTTTATATAATTTTTGGCGAAAAATTTGCATTTGCTAAAAAAAGTCTTAGCGACCATGGAAATTCAGAGTATATAGAAAGTGTTGTTAGAGATATTGTACATAAGAATTTTTCTGTTAAAGTAATTTTAGAATCTGAGGCTGATATGATTAATATGGATATTGATAAAGAGGCTGACAAGGGTGAAGAGTTATTAAAGCAGGTTGTAGATCCAGAGCTTATAGAGGTAAGAGATAGTATAGATGATGAATAAAATTTATTATTATTGCTTAAAATATAAATAAGTAATAAAATAAATTATGATTGAATTAGTACTGCTGATAGATTCAGCTTACAAAGAATATAATAAATAGAATAAATAAATTTTTAATTAGGAGGAATTTGGAATGGCTAAAAAAGGATTCCCAGGTGGAATGCCTGGTATGGGCGGAATGAACATGAATAAAATGTTAAAACAGGCTCAGAAAATGCAGGAAGATATGGCAAAAGCTCAGAAAGAGTTAGAAGAAAAAGAAGTAGAAGCATCAGTAGGTGGAGGAGCTGTTACTGTTAAAGTAAACGGTAAAAAAGAAGTGGTTTCTATAAGTATAAAAGAAGAAGTTGTAGACCCAGATGATGTGGAAATGTTAGAAGATTTAGTTTTAAGTGCTGTTAATGAAGCTCTTAGAAATATAGACGATCTTCAGGCTAATCAGATGAACAAACTTACAGGTGGAATGAATATACCAGGATTATTCTAGGTGATATGATGCAGGTATATACAGAACCGATTACTAGATTAATAGAAGAATTTTCAAAATTACCTGGAGTTGGAAGAAAGACAGCTCAGAGATTAGCTTTTCATGTTGTTAATATGAACAATAATGATGTTGAAGCATTGGCAAAGGCTATTGTCGATGCAAAGAGAGAGATTAGATACTGCTCGATTTGTTGTAATATAACTGATACAGATCCATGTAGTATGTGCTCAAATAAAAATAGAGATAAAAGTGTTATTTGTGTTGTTGAAGACCCAAGAGATGTAGCAGCTATGGAGAGAACTAAGGATTATAATGGTCTTTATCATGTTCTTCATGGAGTTATTTCGCCTATGGATGGAGTAGGGCCAGATATGATTAAGATAAAAGAACTTTTGGTAAGACTTTCTAATCAGGATGTTAAGGAGATAATCATGGCTACAAATCCAACTGTTGAGGGTGAGGCTACAGCTATGTATATTGCTAGACTTGTTAAGCCAATGGGAATTAAAGTTACTAGAATTGCACATGGGCTACCAGTAGGTGGAGATTTAGAGTATGCAGACGAGGTTACAATTTCGAAGGCGCTTGAAGGAAGAAGAGAGATATAATGAATATCGGAAAAGAATACGATTTTGATGAAGGTTTAGCTATGGATATTATCACTAAAAAGAGAGTGAATAAACCAAAGCAGAAGGCATCTTCTAAGAAGAAGTATAAAAATGTTGAAGGTTCTTTTAGAAATAATGCTAAGAATTATCAATATGATTATGAAGAGGATTATTATGAACCTGAGAATAAATAATTTTTTAGATTTAGATATTATTTAAGATTTAGATATTATTTAAGATATTAAGAAAGGGACTGTTATCTATTAAGATTTCAGTCCCTTTTATTAGTTATTTTGTTCTTTTATTGCTTCTTCATTTTCCATTATTTCCTGAGATAGATTAGCTATGTTTAGAGCTGAATTTACTTTTTTTATAGATTCAATATTTTTCTTTAGTAATTCTACTCTTTCAGGATAATCTAGTAATACTTTTAATAATACAGGCAATGTATATTTTTTAGTTACTCTTATTACAGCGCCACAGTTAGAAAGGAAATCTAGATTTTCTTCTTCTTGTCCAGGTATGTAATAAGGTACGATCATAGGTATTCCTTTTAGCATTGTTTCAGTAGTAGTTAATCCACCAGGTTTTGTTACTATTAAATCTGCAGCGTATAATATGTCGTTCATTTTATCAGTAAATCCTAGAACCTGAACATTTTTGTTATGGTCTGCTATTGCGAGTCTTTTGTCTATTTTTTCTTTTAATGCTTTATTTCTTCCAGTTATAACTAAAATTTGGAAGTCTCTATTTATTTCTAGAAGCTCGTCCAATGTTTCTTTTATATTTCCTGCGCCAAAGCTACCTCCCATTAAAACAATAGTTTTCTTTTCGGGAGCTAAGTTTAGTTCTTTTAGAATAGTATCTTTATCTCTATGGAGTAAGAAAGATTTTTCTACTGGTATACCATAAGGTTTTATTTTTTCAGGAGCTTCACCCTCAGATACTAATAATTCTTTTACGTATTCGTGTCCAACTATATAATAGTCTATTTCGTTCTGAATATGTGTAGAATGAACAGTATAGTCTGTAAGTATTGAAATTAATGGTGGTATTTCAACGGGTTCCTCTGACCAGTGGAAATAACTAGAAAGCTCTTCAGGTTCATTAATTGAGTTTTCCGCTATTTTTTTATCATTTGCCATTTTTTTCAATTTACATAAAGCAATCATAGGAAATGGATGTGTTCCTATGATTAAATTAGGTTCTTCATTTTTTATTAAAGTTTTTAATTTTCTAGCTAATAAAGATGTTAAAGGATTATCCTTGTATTCATTTTTTGAAACAAGTTCAGAATCTGAAAGTCTATATATACTTCCGTAAGCTTCTGGAGTATACATAGCAGATTTTTCATATCCTCTAGAAATTAGTTTATCTGTAAAGCTATTTATTAACTTTAAGCTGTCTATTATTTTACATTCTATTGGTTCGCCATTTATATTTTTTAACTCAAGTTCCTCTTGAATTGCTTTAGCAGCGCGGTTATGTCCACCACCTGTAGAAGCTGACATAATAAGTACTTTTTTCATAAAATCCTCCTAATTTCAACAAATAGATTAATTTTATAAAAGTATTTGCTGATAAAAAAACTAATATTTTTTTCGTTTAAAAATATTTTTATTTATTAATTTCAATATTAATCTAATACATTAATCGAAAAATTACAAGTAATATGAAGGAAATATCATATTGGAAAAAGGGTTGTTTTTAAGTTGGAGAAAAATAAATTAAAAAAAATGAAAAAAAGTGTTGACCATAAAAACAAAAGATGATAATATAATACTTGTCCTTGAGAGAGGGCAGTGAAACAAAACAGAAATGAACTTTGAAAACTGAACAGCAGATATATTTAGTTCGAATAAATAATTCGA
>OLRB01000988.1_pt1 | contig 13712 bp, 10 predicted proteins | sample 1672751 | NCBI WGS metagenome assembly OLRB01 (sample SAMEA3136720, study PRJEB25190) | human gut metagenome | biome: human gut; feature: human-associated habitat; material: faeces | place: Austria | collected 2013
GCAACCGATACGCCGACGCCGGCGTCACGCTCGACATCGCCGGCGTCGGCACCACCGGCTACGGCGAGCTGCTGTTCAACCGCGCGCTGCACGCCGACTACCACACCGTCGAAACGGTGGCGCACGCCCATGCCGCCACCCGCTACGAGCCCCACGCCAGCTTCATCCTCGACATCGGCGGCCAGGACATGAAAGCCATCTGGCTTTCCGACGGCATCATCGGCAACATCGTGGTAAACGAGGCCTGCTCGAGCGGCTGCGGCTCGTTTCTCGAGAACTTCGCGCAAACGCTCGGCGTCCCCACACCCGAAATCGCCGACGCGGCGTTTACCAGCGAACAACCCGCCGTGCTCGGCAGCCGTTGCACCGTGTTCATGAACTCGAGCATCGTCAGCGAGCAGAAAAACGGCCGCACGCCTGCCGACATCATGGCGGGCCTGTGCCGGTCGATCATCGCGAACGTGTTCACGAAGGTCGTTCGCGTGCCCAACCTCGACAGCCTCGGCGAGCATATCGTGGTGCAAGGCGGCACGTTCCGCAACGACGCGGTGCTCTGCGCCCTCGAGCAGCACATCGGCCGCCCCGTCACGCGCGCGCCCTACCCCGGGCTCATGGGCGCCATCGGCGTCGCGCTGCTCACGCGCGACCATATGGCAAAACAAGCATGCGAACAGGCAAAATGCGCAGAAGACGAAGCCGGGTCCCGCACACCCGCTCCCGCCGGCGAGCCAAGCCCGGCCCCCACGCCCAGCACTTTCATCGGCCTTGATGCGTTCGACGCGTTCTCCTACCAGCAGCGTACGAACGTCACCTGCCCGTTCTGCGCCAACCGCTGCAACCGCACCGTCATCACCTTCGCGGACGGCTCCTCCTTCGTCACGGGCAACCGCTGCCCGCGTGGCGAGATCGTCGGAGACCCGAAAGACCCCGCCACGCGTTCGGCGCTCAAAGCTGCCAACGAGCAGTCAAAAGCGGGCGAAAACCTCTTCGAGACGCGCCAGAAGCTCCTCTTCCAAGACTGGCCCATCGAGCAAGTCGCGCCCGACCGCGGCGTCACCATCGGCATCCCGCGCGTTCTGGCGTTCTGGGACACCATGCCGTTCTGGAACGCGCTGCTACGCTCGCTCGGGTTCGCCATCCGCCTCTCCCGTCCGTCCACGCGCGCCATGTTCGAAGAGGGGCTGCCCCAGGTCGCATCCGACACCATCTGCTTCCCCGCGAAGCTGGTGCACGGCCACATCCACGAACTCGCACGCGCCGGCGTCGACCGCATCTTCATGCCCATCATCACCACCGTGCCCAGCGAGAACACCGCATCAACCAGCATATCCATGTGCGCCGTGGTGAAGGGCTATCCCATGGTGGTGAAAAGCTCCGACGATCCCGCAAAGCACTGGGGCATCCCCTTCGACAGCCCGTTGTTCCACTGGTACTCCACCGAGGACCGCGATCGCCAGCTCGTGGATTACCTGGAGGGCACGTTCGGCATCCCCGCCGATCAGGCCCTACATGCCATCAGGCAGGCGGACAAAGCCCAGCGCGCGTTCAAAGCGCTGCTGACCGAGGCCGGCGCGCACGCCATCGAATCCGCTCGCAGCGCCGGGTCCTACGCCATAGTGCTTGCCAGCCGTCCCTACCACAACGACCCGCTCGTCAACCATGACCTGCCCAAAATGCTTTCCGACATGGGGCATTCCGTGCTCCCTCCCGACGCCGTCCCCGGCATCGCCGACGTCGACCTGTCGGCAAGCCGCATCGACATCGTGAACAACTTCCACCAGCGCATGCTCGCCAGCGCCGTCATCGCCGCCGACTCCTCCGCGCTCGAGTACGTGCAGCTCGTCAGCTTCGGCTGCGGCCACGATGCCTACCTTTCCGATGAGATCTGCCGCCTCATGAAGGAGCGCTCGGGCAAGCAGCCGCTTATCCTCAAGCTCGACGAATCCGACGTCGCCGGACCGCTGCGCATCCGCGTGCGCTCGTTCATCGAGACCGTCGACGAGCGCCGCGCGCGCCAAGCCGCCATCGAGTGCGCCGCCAGCGAAAGCGCGATCGGCGCCCCCAAGGGAAGCGCATTCATCCGTCCCTCGGCGCCCACCGACGCCCACCCGCTGCCCGACCCCTACCCCGTCAAGTACGTCAAGGTCGACCGGCGCATCAAGACCATCCTCGTGCCCAACACCTCGCACGCGTTCTCCCTGCTCATGTCGGCGTCGTTCGCCCGCCAGGGCGCACAGGCCGTCTCCCTTAACATCGGCCGGGAACGAGCCATCGAGCTGGGAAAACGCTATGTCCATAACGATATCTGCTTCCCCGCGCAAATGACCATCGGCGAAGCCCTCGCCGCGCTCGACAGCGGCGAATGGGACCCGCACACCGTTGCCATCGGCACCGGCAAATACATCGGCGACTGTCGCCTGACGCATTACGCGGCGCTGCTGCGAAAGGCGCTCGACGACGCCGGCTACGGCTACGTCCCCATCATCACCAACGACGACAAAGACGCCCACAACATGCACCCGGGTTTCAAGATGTCGCTCGGCAGCGCCATCCGCGTCGCGTTCGGCCTGCCCATGATCGACGCACTCGAAGACCTGCTGCGTAAGATGCGTCCCTACGAGCTTGAGCCCGGCAGCGCCGACAAGGCGTTCGACCAGGCAATCGAATGCGTCATGTCGGGCATGCGCAAGCACGGCGTCCGCGGCGCGATCGCGGGCTTCAAGCAGGCCATAGCCATCATGGAGGCTGTTCGCTACAACCGCTCGAACCCACGCCCGCAAGTGCTCATCGTGGGCGAATACCTGCTGAACTTCCACCCCGGCGCCAACCACGACATCGAGCGCTACCTTGAATCGAACGGCCTGGAGATCATCGAGGCGCGCATGACCGACGTCATCCGCAAAACCTACTTCTACCAAGATGCGCAGGCGCGCGAATTCCGCGTCTCGCAACCCTTCGTCACCAAAGCGTTCAACCGCGTGGCGAACCGGCTGTTCGAGATCGCGCACGACGTCTGCGACGGCATCGCGAAGGCCCACCCGCTCTACGAGCCCGCATGCCGCATGCCCGAGCTCGTGCGCGAAAGCGACCCAGTCATCCACCACACGTTCGACGCCGGCGAAGGCGTGCTCATCCCCGCCGAGATCCTGCACCATGCCGCACACGGCTGCCGCGCGTTCGTCATCCTGCAGCCGTTCGGCTGCCTGCCGAACCACGTGGTCGGACGAGGCATCGTCAAGCAGCTCAAGGCGCGCTACCCCGACGCGAACATCCTGCCGCTCGACTACGACCCCGATGTCAGCTTCGCCAACATCGAGAACCGCTTGCAAATGCTCATCATGAACGCGAAGGCACAGCACCAGCCCACGCAAAACGTCGAAAACATCGGCGCCGAGGACCAGGAGTAGCCATGGCACGACCGAGGAAAAGCGAACGCGGCACCGCCGATATACGCTTAGCAAACGCATTCTGGGCCCTGCTCAAGCATCATCGACTCGCCAACATCACCGTCGGCATGGTCGCCGAGCAGGCCGAACTCAACCGCGGCACGTTCTACTACCATTTCAAAAGCATGGACGACCTCGTCGACCGCGCCATCGAGGACGAGGTCCTCGGCAATGGGTCCGTTTTGCAGAACATGCTCAGCCTCGTTGCGGGATCGTCGACCGCCAACGGCTTCGAGGCGTTCATCACGCATGACATGGAAAGGATCGCCCTGCTCATCAAACAAGGCGGCATGGACTCATTCTCCATTAAGGTCAAGCGCCTCATGTTCGACGCTTGGAAGGCGATCCTATGCGACGAGGGCAAGGAGATTTCCCCGAGCGCTTCACGCCCGGTCACGAGCACATCGTCACCCGCGGAAACCCGCCAGACACGGGTACATCGACATCGTCTGAAAACGGTTCGCCATCACTTCATCGCCGTAATGCGCAGCGAAGAGGTGCTGCACGGCGCCGACGGGCTCGGCGCCGGCCAAGCGGTTCATCCAGCAATCGAACGCCGCGAACGTCACAACCGTATCCACCAGGAAAAACGCCAGCAATCCCCATGCCAACGGCGCACGCCATGCATTGGGGACCGTATCGGCTGCGCGCTGCATCACTGGCAACGCCAGCTTCACCCACGCCACGCCGGCAGCTCCCCACACAAGCGCGATACCCAAACACGTATGCCCGCCCAGATTGAACGGTTGCGAAGAATAATCCCAGGCCACAATGCCGAACGCGTTCTCCCAGAACCATCCGGCGAACCACTCGAACGCAGCCCCGACAACAGCCGCCACACCGAACAGCGCGCCGCCGCGCGCATCCGACAAGCGAGCGAGCGCCAACGTCATCACAACGCCGCCAACGCCGTAAATCGGGCTGAAAGGCCCCCACAAAAACCCGGCGCGGCTCTCCCATCGGCCATCAACGAAATAGCTGACCACCGTCTCACCGACCAGCCCCAGCACACTGCACACCGCGAAAATCCACACCAGATGATACAGGTCCAGCTTGATCGCCTCGGATTTCGCGGCGTCGCGTAAAGCCGCATTGCCGGCCGCCCTAAACGAAGCGCCGGCGCCATCGGGAGCGTTGACCGCAGCGGCCGTCCCCTGTATCAGCACGCGATTGCGATCGGCCGACCGCGATGAATCATGGCGAAGCATGTCACCCTCTTCCCCTTTCTTTTCCCCAACTGGTCATTATGGCACACCTCGGCAGGCCCGCCCAAGGTGCAAACCACCGGTAAACAACCCGTCATCTTCGAAAGAGCCGCCGCTCACCGAGCCGCAAGCGGTCCTGCAATCTGCCGCCAAACCCGCCCTAAAACGCCCGGCTGCCGCCTCATCGTTGACTTCGCCCAAATGCAAACCCACTATATAGCTAGATTTAGTTCGCAAACCGCAACCGCACACGCCGAAGGGGGCTTCATGCGCTACATCAACTGCCTGAACAACATCTCCGCCAAAGGAACCGACCTGCTCGGATCCGACTATCAGCTCACCGACGACATCGCGCAAGCTTCCGGCGTGCTCGTGCGCAGCGCCGCCATGCACGACATGGACCTTCCCGAAAGCCTGCTGGCCGTCGCCCGCGCCGGCGCGGGTGTGAACAACATCCCGCTTGACAAGTGCGCCGAAGCCGGCGTCGTCGTGTTCAACACCCCCGGCGCCAACGCGAACGCCGTGAAGGAGCTCGTTCTGTGCGGCATGTTGCTGGCAAGCCGCGGCATCCTGCCCGGCGCCGCCTGGTGCCGCGAGCACGCCGACTCCCCCACCATCGGCAAGGACGCCGAGAAGGCAAAGAAGGCCTTCGCCGGCCAGGAGATCTTCGGCAAGACGCTCGGCGTCATCGGCCTGGGCGCCATCGGCGCACTGGTGGCCAACGCCGCCATCGACCTGGGCATGAACGTGCTTGGCTACGACCCTTACGTTTCCGCCGAGGCCGCCTGGCGCCTGTCCCCCTCCGTCGAGCACGTCACCAACCTCGACGATGTCCTGCATCGCAGCGACTACGTCACCATCCACGTGCCTGCCATGGATTCCACGCGTGGCATGATCGGCGCGCATGAGCTCGAAGTCGCCAAACCCGGCTGCGCCGTCATGAACTTCAGCCGCGACACCCTGGTCGACAACGCCGCCATGGCAGAGGCCCTCGAGGCCGGCCGCGTGACCACCTATGTCACCGACTTCGCAACGCCCGAGGTCATGGCCATGCAAAACACCATCGTGCTGCCGCACCTCGGTGCCAGCACCGCCGAGGCCGAGGACAACTGCGCCATCATGGCAACGCTGCAGATGAAGGATTACCTGGAGAACGGCAACATCAAGAACTCGGTGAACTACCCCGCCTGCGACATGGGTCCCGCCCCCGCGCAGGGCGGTCGCGTCGCCGTGCTGCATGCCAACGTGCCCGACATGCTCAGCCAGATCACCGGCGTGTTCGGCGAAGTGGGCGCAAACATCGACAACCTCACGAACAAGGCCCGCGGCAACGCCGCCTACACCATGCTCGACCTCAACGCCCCCGCAACCGACGAGCTTGTCGCCAAGCTCACGGCCATCGAAGGCGTTCACCGCGTCCGCATCGTGAAGTAGCGAACGCAGCACCCCCAGCATCTCGCAAAAGGGACCGAACCGCACGATGCGGAGTCGGTCCCTTTTTTCGCGGCAGGCTGCGTTACCCATAGGTCCTTGCGGCAGCCTTTCTATCTAAAGTCCCAGGTCAGCCACCGTCTAGGCAGCTTATTCACCGACCTCTATCGTGCCACCGCCCACAACGGCATCGCCATCGTAGAGCACCAGCGACTGCCCCGCCGCCGGACGACCAACCGCTTCATCGAAGCGAACCACCAGCTGGTCGCCCTCCATAACCGCCTCGGCGGCCTGCGCTCGTTGGCGGTAATGGGTTTTCGCTGTAACGCGCATTGGCTTGTCAAGCTCGGCCACCGAGATCAGGTTAACATCCCCGGCGCGCACCTCGCGCACGCCCAACTCACTGCGCGGGCCTACCACCAGCACGTTCTTGCCGGCATCTTTGCCCACCACGTACAACGGCTCGGGCGCAGCAACGCCGATGCCCTTCCGCTGCCCAATCGTGTAGTGGACCAATCCAGTGTGCCGCCCAAGCACCTTGCCGCCTACGTCGACGATATCCCCAGGTTCGAACGCCGCAGGGACCGCTCGCTCCTTCCCGTCGCCACGCGCGGCATCTTCCCCGAACCCCATATACCGGGCAATGAACGACGCATAATCGCCATCGGGCACAAAGCAGATGTCCTGACTTTCCGCCTTATGGGCATTTCCGAACGAATGCTTCTCCGCCAGCTCTCTCACCTGCGGCTTCGTCAATTCTCCCAAGGGAAACAGCATATGCGCCAGGTCATCTTGCGTCAGATGGTACAGCACATAGCTCTGGTCTTTCGCCTCATCCAATCCACGACGGAGTTCGAAGCGACCCGTTCGCTCGTTGAACGCCCGGCGTGCATAATGACCGGTCGCCACATAGTCGAAGCCAAGCTGCGCGCGACGGCGCTGCAAAGCGGCGAATTTCAAGTACCTGTTGCAGTCGATGCACGGGTTCGGCGTGCGGCCGTGCAGGTACGCATCGCAGAACCGATCGATCACCTCGCAGCCGAACGTTCCCGTGAAGTTGAACGTGAAGTGCTCAAGCCCCAACCCGAACGCCACCTGACGGGCATCCTCCACATCGCTTTGGCTGCAGCAGGTGCTCTCGCCCACCACGCACGCGCCCCCGGCGCCGGCAACCTTGTTGTCGAACAGCTTCATGGTGACGCCCGTAGCGTCATAGCCTGCATCGCGAAGCAGCAGCGCCGCCACCGAGCTGTCCACCCCGCCGCTCATCGCAACCAGCACACGCTCTCGCTTCTCACCATCCACCTGGGATTACTCCTTCAAACAACCTACTATCGCATCAAAATCCGAAGCGCATGTCGCACTCATCAGCGAAGTCGCTCGCAGACGCACGCAGGGTTACGCTCAGCGTAGCGATAAACCACTCGCCCAAGAACCTAACCGACAAGCACGCTCGTGGGCTTCGCAGATTCCGCTTCGCTGCCGAAAGGCGGCACTACAGCCCGCCAAAACCGGCGGCGAAACGCGCCCTCGCACAGTTCCATGGTCCCACGCGAATCCTTATGCAAGCGTTTGGCTCGTTAGCGCATCTAACCCTTTCGCGAAACCTAGCCAAGCCCACGATTCTAAACGATTCCGAGCTCCCCGGCTCCAGCCAGAAGGCTAGATATAATCCGCGAACTTCACCGCGGGCCATACGGCGTTCGGATCGCATTCCTCACGATCGATGCGCAGGCAATCATGGCAACGCCCCTCGCGGCAGCGCATCTGCCGCGCCTCGTCGATCAAAGCGCGGAACAGCGGCGCCATATGACCGCCGTCCTCCACAAAGTACTCGGGATGCCACTGCACACCCATAAGGAAGCGGCAATCCTTCGCCTCCACGCCTTCCACTAGACCATCGGGCCCGTAGGCAGCCGCCGCCAAATTGGGAGGCAGCGCACGAACGCCCTGATGATGCATGGAGTTCACCGCAGCGGAATCGCAACCCAAGATCTCACCGAGCTTGCTTGAGCGCATAATCGAAACCGTATGGGTGGGATGCCTGTATTCCTTGGTCTGCCAATGGTTCACGCGCACGCCCGATTTCGTCTGCACACCCTCTGCCGGCACGGGCACATCATCGACGGCGCACATGCCGTCGAACTGCTCTTCCAGATCAAGATACAACGTGCCCCCGAAGAACACGTTGATCATCTGCATGCCACGGCAGATGCCCAGCAGCGGATAGTCGAACTGATACGCGTAGCTAAGCAGCAGATACTCCACTTCCTCGCGCTCGGGCGTCAGCTCGGATAGCTTGCCATAGGTGATATCGCCGCCGTAGCGCACAGGACTGATATCCTGACCGCCCGACAGCACGAACCCATCGATGCGCGGCAGCAACGACTCGTACACGCTGACATCGCTCGTGAACGGGACGATCAGCGGCGCCCCTCCCGCAGCGACGACGGCCTGCGCATAATGGTTGTTCATACGAAGGATGCCCTCGTTCGGGTCGTACGTCGGCACGATGCCGATGACCGGCCGCGATGCACCCATCGCCTTCGTGGCAATTTCCTCGATGCTGACGGGACGCTGCATGCTTTCCATGGAGCCCCCTACAAAGTGCCGAAAATGCGGTCTCCCGCATCGCCCAAGCCGGGAAGGATGTACGCCTGCTCGTTCAGCCCGTCATCCAGCGCGCACGTCCAAATGCGAACATCGGGGTCTTCCCGCAAAACGGCGCGAACCCCTTCGGGGGCAGCCACCAGCACCAGGAACCGGATGTCGCGAACGCCCTGCTCTCGCAAATAATGGATAGCCGAAAGCGCGCTGCCGCCAGTGGCCAACATGGGGTCGATTAAAAACACCGTCCTGTCGGCGATGCCCTTCGGCATCTTCGCGTAATACTCGCGCGGTTGATGCGTCTGCTCATCGCGCTCCATGCCAAGCACCCCCACCGCAGCGGAAGGTATGGCGGAAAGAACCCCGTCAAGCATTCCCATGCCCGCGCGAAGGATGGGCACCACGGCAAGCTTCTCGCCCGCAATCCGTTTTCCCACCGTGCGCTGCAATGGAGTATCCACCTCAACGGGCTCCGTCGGCAAATCACGCGAGGCCTCGTACACTTCCAGCATAGCCACTTCGTGCGCCAGCTGGCGAAACTGGGAGGGAGCCGTTGACGCATCGCGCATGATCGATATCTTATGCGCGATAAGGGGATGTTCGAGCACATTCAGGCGCTCATCGGCTAATCGCATCTCTTCCATCCCAAGGCTCCTCTCGAACTCCAGCGATCTTTGACTGCATATCATACGCTAAAGCCCGACCCCCGAGCACCGTCAACCGGCGTTCGGCCATCAAACTATAACAAATTTTTCCCATTCGGAAACAAGTTGCAACAATTTCGCGGTTAGCTATATCTATCAATCAGAAAATACCAGGCGAGAAGCTAGTTTTATCGAAGCTTTGCGTCAACTTCGATTACGTAACAACCACCAACGCGTAACCGAATCAAGTCCTTTTGCCCGTTTTCATAACAAAACAATGTGGACAGCCAAGTGTTTCTTGTTATAGACTGTGCAAGTAACAAGCGTGGATACCTATGCGCCAACATAGTTCCCGCTTGCATCGACAACAGAAAAAAGAACCCCCTAGCGCCAACTAGGGGGTTGCCTAAGTGATCAAGTATCGACCACTCACTCACAGGTGATATTTTACCACTTAGAACATGCGCTCACAAGGCGTTCTTGTTTTTGCACTCTTTTTTTCATTGTCGAAAACGGAATACATTCGACTAGAAAGCGACCGCGTTTCCGCAGGTCGCGAAGGGTGCAGTATGCCTCAACCACCAGTAGGTGCGACGGTCTCCCATGTGCAGGAAAGCGAGTGGGAAATCTTCCGCACGCTTATCACGCACGACGACCGCAACAGCTACTACGTGGTCTCATCGGACGCCAGCGGGTCCTGGGAGGACACCGCGGTGAAAAGCGAATCTCTGTCGGCAATCGGCTTCAACACGAAGTCGGCCTACTACATGACCCACAACGGGTTCACTTCGGCATGCCGAAAATCAGAGCAGGTCAGGCAACTGAACACGCTGTTCTTCGACCTCGATTGTCACGATCGGGACCTTCAGGAAACCCGCGCTATCGTGAGCCAAACGCTCGACACGCTCAAGCAAGCCGTTGAGGGCGGAACCCTTCCCCAACCCACTATGACCATCGACACCGGTCGAGGCGTGCAGCTCTTCTATGTTCTTACCCGATCCATTCCGTATCGAGTAAGTGCAAACGGCCAGGTCAATATCAAATCGGTGAAGCTCTTCGAAAACGTGCAGAAGCGCATGGCTTCGTTGCTCGATTCCGTTGTCTCCTCCATTAAGGGCATTTCGGTCGATCGTGCAACGTTCGATGTTTCGCGTGTATCACGCATCCCTGGAACTTTTAACGCCAAAGCAGGGCGTTACGCCTCGCTTTGCGATTATTCCTTTGATGCACTATATAGCTTGTCGAAACTTTCCGGGCTCATCCCGGCACGCACCGAACAACCCAGCTACAAAACCGATCTCAAACGCGCTTTCAAGAAGACTTCTTCCGTCATCAACTATCAGCCTCTTCTGAAAAGCCGGCTTGCCAAGATCATCGAGCTCCAAAAGCTTCGCAACTTCAATTGCGAAGGAAATCGCGAGCTCATGTCGTTCGTGTTCTACAACACGGCTGTTCAGGTGTATCCGCACGAGATAGCAAAGCAAAAACTGAGCTCCTTTAACAACAACTTCATCAATCCACTTAACGTAAGCGAGCTCAACGGAATCACCAAGTCAGTCGACACCGTGACCAACATGCGTGGGGAACAAGGCTATTACCTCATCGGCGTTAACCGCCTTCGAGAGCTTCTCGCCATGACATTAAAGGAAGAGGTGGCAATCAACTTCTTCGAATCGAAACGCTCGGTTCTGCGTAAAGAAGCTAAACGCATCACCAAGGAGAAAAGGGAGCAAAGGAACGCCCGTATCATCACCTTGCATCGCCAAGGTTCACACACGTATGCCTCAATAGCGAAACAAGTTATGTGCTCGGTTAGAACTGTAGCTACGGTTATCGGCTCCTATAAACGAAACCAGCGCCAACGAGTTCTAGTGAACCTAACTCGTTATAACAAGAAAGTACTCGATGCATGCAATTTTTTGTCATACGAGTTTAGGGAGTGCTTGTTATCCCAATCTCCTAGGTTCTTTGTTACTTCTAGCTGTTGCTCCTCTTTGACAAAAACCCTCCCTGCGAGTGTTTTTGTCAGCTTGGCATGGGAGGGTTTTCTTCTCGCTATGCGGCGATTTATCTATACTCAGCGGCTAGTCCAGTGATTTCTCAATCGAGCGTACCAGGGCTTTGATTTCTCCTAGCAGCTTGAAATCTGCTTCACCTTCTGCGTTCTCAGCATGCCTGAGCGCATTCCTTGCAGTTTTCAGATAGCCGTTCACGTCTTTTGGTGCTTTAGGATCTCGTACGACCTTCTCATGTGCTTTGGTTTGCGTTGCTTCAACCAGAGTTTCGATCGCTTGTTCGTGCTTGGAAGCTTTCGCTGCTTCAATGAGTGTTGAAATCTCATCAGCAGTCAATTCCTCCTTGTGCACCGCATTGATGACGCTTTCTTGCTGCGCACTTGAAAGTTTCGACAAAGCCTCTGCTTGGGATTGCGTGATGCTTCCTGCATCAAGAAGATCATTGCCCTCTTTTGACAGGTTTCTTGCTATGTTCAGCAACACCTGTGCAGTTCGTTCAGACACTCCAAAGTGCTCCGCGAGGTACGTTTTCGTGTTCACGCCCTTCAGCGATGGATCGTCTTTGCGCCATTCCACCAGCTTGTCCGCTAGCACCCTGAAGCCCTGTGCGCGTTCCGATGGTTTGATGTTTCGCTGACCGATATTGCTCGAGTGCATGATGAAATTGGCCTGTTCGTCGGAAACAGCGCCAAGCTTATGGCACCTGCCAGGGACCATGCGCCATGCATCGCCGTATTTCTCTGCGAGCAGCTTGCATGCGCGCCAACGACGCTCGCCGTCGATAATCTGGATGCCGTCTTCGGTCTCGCGCAGGATCAGCGGCTCGACTTCCTTGCTGTTCCAGATGAGGCCAGCAAGGTTGTTCACATCCTCGTCCGTGATGGTGTAGCTGTTGTTGGGGTTCGGCTTAAGGTTATCGATGTCGAACCAGTCAAAACCCATTTCAGCCAGCAGCGTATTTCGACGATTGCTGTTTGCCATCTTGTCGGTGATGGCGCCTTCCTGGTTGTCCCTGGCCTCGAACGCCGCGAGGCGCATTTGCTCATCAGTGAGCTTCTCGTAACGCGGCGTCACGTTGGCGATTGCTCCTCCGTTGTTCCTGAGTGCGGCCTGAAGCTTATTCCTAGGCATTCATTTCCTCGATTTCCTGGGCCAACAGTCGATACGAGATCGCAGGCTTGCTGTTGGGGTCGTATTTGATTAGGGGTTCCATTGCCAAGCTTGCTTCCGGAACCACGGTGCTCTTCTCGATCTTCGTGTTGAAATACTCTGCGTTCGGAATGGCTTCCTTCATCATCTGGCAGCCATATTTGTATGCAGAGGTATTCCGCTCGATCATCGTCTGCAGAATCTTCCAGTGCTGCGGAAGGCGACGACGCTCCCTTGCCGTACGGTTGATCGTGTCAATCGTCTGCGAAAGGCCTGCGATTGCGTAGCCATCAACCTTAATCGGGATAATGATGTGCGATGCGTTGTTTCCGGCTTCAAGAGCAACGATGGCGTTCGTGGTCGTCATATCCAAGCGCGGACCGCAGTCGATGATGATGTAATCGAACTTACGCTCCCCGCTCCTGGCGGTTTCGTCAATGAGGTCCTCGATAGCGTATAGCAGGCGCGTGTCCACGCCACCGGCAATCTCAGCTTTCAGGCGCGTGTCCGCATCTGCGAATCGAAAGTTCGAAGGCACGCAAAACACGTTTTCGTAGTCGGTGGTGCGCATAACCTCGCTTAGCGACATACGCGGAGAGCTTGGTGTTGCCTGATACAGGACGTCGGCGATGCAGGCTTCTTCGGAGCGGGGGTCGTATACGCCCAGGCTCTGGCTGACATTGCCTTGGCCGTCCATGTCAATGACCAGAACCTTGTAGCCGAGCTCCGAAAGGCAAACCGCAAGGCAGGTGCTCGTGGTTGTTTTCGCGACGCCGCCCTTATAGCTCATGATGGAGATGATAGTGGGCTTGTCGGCGGATTGAGTTAGCTGGCCATTGAGCAAAAGGTCAGCGAGTTGCGACTTGTTCAGTCCGCGGCGCTCCGCTTCCTTCTCTAATTCTTCTACGGTTTCCCTTCCCAACGACAAGGATTGCTGCTGCTTTTCCCCGCCGCGCACCTTCGCCCTACTGGCCATTTGCGCTCCTGTCTAACATATAACACGAACATATGTACGATATGATTTGAGGACTGTGCAGGAACTGCACACAAGTAATATTACCTGCTTTTCATGCTATATTCAAGCATTTATAACATGTATTAAGCTGAATCTCACAATTATTTGTTATATCATCTGCTGAACATCGATCTTGGTCTAATTCCATTCAATACATAATCCTAGGCTTGATTTTCTTACTGTGCAGTTTCTGCACAGTA
>OLRB01000990.1_pt1 | contig 13704 bp, 9 predicted proteins | sample 1672751 | NCBI WGS metagenome assembly OLRB01 (sample SAMEA3136720, study PRJEB25190) | human gut metagenome | biome: human gut; feature: human-associated habitat; material: faeces | place: Austria | collected 2013
CGAACCCTGACCGCCTTCGCGGGCCTTCGCCCCTCGCGTCGCGTTCTTCGCGCCCGCCACGCCCTTCTTCGCGCCAGCGCCGTGCCCGCCTTCGCCCTTATAGGGCCTGATCAGGCACTTCGGTCCGAACCCGATCAAGTCGGCGCGGCCCGCCTTGCGCAGCGCCTCCATCACCAGGTCGTGGTTCTTCGGGTCGCGATACTGAATGAGCGCGCGCTGCAGCGCCTTCTCGTGCGGGTTTTTCGGCACAAACACGCGCTCCATGGTGCGCGGGTCCACGCCCGTGAAGTACATGGCCGTGGACATGGTGGACGGCGTGGGATAGAAATCCTGCACCTGCTCGGGGTTGAACCCCATGTCGCGCACGTATTCCGCCAGCCCGATGGCCTCATCGAGCGTGCTGCCGGGGTGTGACGACATCAGGTACGGCACCACGAACTGCTTCAGCCCGCAAGCGTCGTTGGCCTGCTGGAACAGCTTCACGAACTTCTCGTACACCTGATGTTGCGGCTTGCCCATCACGCCGAGCACGGCGTTGGAAACATGCTCGGGCGCCACGCGCAGCTGCCCGCTCACATGGTGCTCGCACAGCTCGCGCACGAACGCCTCGCCCTTGGCACGGTCGGCTAACACGTAGTCGAAGCGGATACCCGAGCGCACGAACACCTTCTTCACCCCCGGCAGTTCGCGCAGCTCGCGCAATAACTGCAGGTAATCCGTATGGTCGGCGTTCAACTTGCGGCACGGCTGCGGCGTCAGGCAATGCTTGTTGCGGCAGGCGCCGCGGCGCAGCTGTGCATCGCACGCAGGCTGGCGATAGTCCGCCGTGGGGCCGCCCACGTCGTGGATGTAGCCCTTGAACTCCGGGTCGGCGATCATCCGTTTCGCCTCTTCCACGATGGACTCATGGCTTCGCACCTGCACGATGCGCCCCTGATGGAACGTCAGCGCGCAAAACGCGCACTCGCCGAAGCAGCCGCGATTGCTGGTCAGGCTGAACTTCACCTCGCGGATGGCCGGGATGCCGCCGGCTTCTTCGTACATGGGGTGATACGCGCGCGCATACGGCAAGCGGTACACCGCGTCCATCTCCGAGGTGGTCAGCGGTTTGCTCGGCGGGTTCTGCACCACGAACTCATGGTCGGAATATGGTTCCACCAGGCGTTTTCCCGTGAAGGGGTCGCTGTTGCCGTACTGCACGTTGAAGCTGCGCGCATACTCGAGGTTATCCTTCTGCATGCTGTCGAACGAGGGCAGCAGCTCGTAATCGTACACGTGCTCAAGCGTTTTCGCGCGATACACCGTGCCATCGATGAACGTGATGTCTGCCACGTCGAGCCCAGCCGCCAGCGCATCGGCGATTTCCACGATGGAATGCTCGCCCATGCCGTAGCTAACCAGGTCGGCGCCGGAGTCTAGCAGGATCGAACGCTTCAGCTTGTCCGACCAGTAATCATAATGAGCCAAACGGCGAAGCGATGCCTCGATGCCGCCCAGCACGATGGGAACGTCCTTGTACGTACGGCGAATCAAGTTTCCGTAGACCACCGCCGCGCGATCGGGACGATGTCCCATCTCGCCGCCGGGCGAGAACGCATCGGTGCTGCGATGCTTCTTGGCTACCGTGTAGTGGTTCACCATCGAGTCCATGTTGCCAGCGGAAACCAGAAATCCCAGCCGGGGCTTTCCCAATACCGTAACGCTTTCCGGGTCGCGCCAATCGGGTTGGCAGATCACGCCCACCTTATAGCGGTTCGCTTCGAGCAGGCGCGTGATGATGGCCATGCCGAACGAGGGATGGTCGACGTACGCGTCACCGCACACGAACACGAAGTCGCAACAGTCCCAACCGCGCTCCTCCATATCGGCACGGCTAACCGGCAAGAACGCGCTGCGCGGAGGCAGAGATGCTTGCGGTTTCGCCTGCTTGGCTGCTGGTGCCGCCACGGAACCGCCACGCGATGCGCGCGCTTTACCTGAACCATGCGAGCTTTGCGGCTTGCCTGAGCCTCGAGAGCATTGCGGTGCGTTCGACTTGAACGCACCCTGCGGCCTGCCCGAGCCGTGCGTCTTCTTCGAGCCACGACGGCCCGCGTCAGCGTTAACGCCCTCGCACGGGCGCCCGTCCTCGCGCAACGCACGCTGGGAGCCCTGCTTCCCCAACTCGTTTCGCTTGCCTTGTTTCCCTGGGCTGCGACGAGCTGCGCTCACGCTATCCTGCGCGCCTCCGCGGCGCGACGGCTTGCCGCTTCGACCGCCGGCTTGCCCATCGGAGACGCCACGCGATCCCTGGCTTGTATTCCCTTGTTTCACGGAACCGCCTATCTTGGCGCCCCGCAGGACGCCATCTCGAACGGCATGAGGTCATCCTGACCGCGCCATGCCGGAACGTCGAATTGCCTTGTCCAGTATCCCACGGCACGCGCCTGCATCACCACCGCGAACGCCGATGCCGCCGAAACCACCACAGCCAAGGCAAGGCAGACGACGACTAAACACATACCTGCAGTGACGACGAACATCATGTCAGGCGCGGTACCGCTGGAGAACAGCCCATACGCCCCCACGCTGATAACGCCCCCGACCAAAAGCGATCCGACGATCCCGGTAACCACCGCCGGAACGATCGCGAGCACAATGGAAAGCCCCAGCACGCGCAGCAGGCCCTTCATATCATGGCGCATCATAGCCCACAGGCGAGGAACCTGGAAACCAGGCCCCAACCTGCCATAGATGCTCGCACGCATGGAGGCCACCAGGAAGAACATGACGGATGCCAAGGAAACCGCAAGGCTGAAAAGGGAATACACCGGGCTAACTATCGCAATGCTGCCAGCACCGCCCCAGACGGCATGCGAAACGTTGCTCAAGCCGCGTCCCGCAAGCGCATCCCAACAACCCTCGAGCGCGCCTGGGATCACCACGCAACAGACAACGCAAATGGCAAGCACGATCAGCCCGCGGCGATACAGCAAGCCGTCCTCGTTCCCGAAGATTCGCGCAGGCATGGGCATATGCACGCCCCATGCGATGTCGCGAGCCCAGCCGAACGCATAGCCCAACAGCACCACCGGGCCGAACACCGGGATGAACGCGATAAGGCCTAGCAGGAACATCTTTCCCAGCCAGCCCTGTGAGCTCTTCACATCGTTCCATGCGGCGCTGAAATACCCTGTCTGCATGGCGCTTCCTTCCCGTCGTGTCTCTTTGTGCGGCATACCATAATCGTCTTCCCGGAACGTTACACGCCCTACGCGGGCAACGCCGCATCCGTAACCATTCTGTTGCGTTCCGAAGCAGGAACGCAAGCCCAAACAAAAAAAGGACCTGCTGCAAGCAGCGGGTCCTGTAAAAGCAGTCGGAAGACTGAATTTACTTCAGGGTCACAGCAGCGCCGGCCTCTTCCAGCGTCTTCTTAATCTCCTCAGCCTTGTCCTTGGCCACACCCTCCTGGATGGTGGAAGGAGCACCCTCGACGGTCTCCTTAGCTTCCTTCAGGCCCTGGCCGGTGATCTCACGGACAGCCTTGATGACAGCGATCTTGTTGTCGCCGAAGCCCTCGAGCACGACGTCGAACTCGGACTTCTCCTCAGCGGCAGCAGCGCCAGCAGCCGGAGCAGCGGCAACGGCAACCGGAGCAGCAGCGGACACGCCAAAGGTCTCCTCGATGTCCTTGACCAGCTCAGAAGCCTCGAGCAGGGACATTTCCTTCAGAGCCTCGATGATCTCTTCGCGAGAAACAGCCATGTTAGTTTCCTTTCAAAGGGGCTGGGTCATCCTAATGTTCCAGCCGAAATTTCAAATGCATTACGCGGCACGTCTTATGCCGCAAGAAGCTTGCTTACGCAACCTTCTGATCGGCAACGGCCTTTGCGACCTGAGCCAGGCCACGCGGCACACCGTTGATAGCGGTTGCCAGACCCTGAGCCACACCGTTGATGGCAGCGGCGATGTGAGCGTACAGCTCCTCGCGAGAGGGCAGGGAAGCGATGGCCTCCACCTCTGCGGCGCTGACTGCAGCACCCTCCATCAAGCCACCCTTGATCTGCAGGTTCTCGTTGGACTTGGCGAATTCCTTGACGGCCTTCGCAGCAGCAGCCACATCGGAACCGGCGAACACGAATGCGCTCGGGCCATGCAGCATGTCGTCCAGCGTAGGCAGCTCGGCCTCGGACAGAGCGATGCGCATAACGGTGTTCTTGTACACCTTCATGCATGCACCGGACTCGCGGACTGCGTTGCGCAGAGCCTCGACCTCCTTGACGGTCAGACCGCAGGCATCGACGACCCACACAGCACCCGCACCCTCCAGATCTTCCTTGATCGCGGACAGCATGGATTGGTTCTTTGCGTTCGGCATTGTTACACCTCCTTCTTCTCAAACTCGGGTTCCGCCCCATGCGGGTGGAGTCGCGCTTGAGAAAAAGAACGACCCCTGCCGTCCTAAGACACAGGGGTCGTTGAAGTGCGATACTTAACAACCACCTCGGCGGGCCGCAATTGCTTGCGATTGAACCTTTCGGTGCCTGCTGTCTCGGGCAGCGGAACTATTGTTGTTGCTCCGTCTTCTGCTGGCCGGCCGTTTCCGCGGTTTGTTCAACCGTCTTTGCGGCCTGCTCAGAAGATGACTTATCTATAGTATCAGATTTATTCTGCGTGTCAACAAGTTCTTGGACGGAATTTGTGGTATCGCCAGCGATGTACTTGAAGGTAATGGTATCGCCTTCCCTATAGCCCACGATGCCGAGCTGCGCAGGCAAGGCGAAGTCGTAGATGCCCTCAACGCCTTCCAGCGTCACATAGAAGTGGGAGTTGCCGTCCAGGACCGCCTGCGTCATGCTGCGGATCGCGCCCGTCTGCTCCTGCGTGTTGGCCTCCGCGGCATCGCCGGAAAGCGTTCCGCTGGTTGCCAGCATCGCCTGGTAGGACTTCTGCGTCTCCGCGACCGTATCACCCGTTGCCACATTCTGGTAATGCTGGATGTCCACCATCGCGAACTTCTTCACGGTGCCTGCATTATCCTTCAGTGCCATGAAGTACGTCGGCTGCTCGGACACGTTGATCAGGATGGGGAACGTGGCGGAGTAACGCAGGTTCTGCACCGCGCCCTCGGCCGACTGCATGGCCGACTCCTCGGTAGCGCCCGCCACCGGGTAGTAATGGGATTCCGCCGTGCGCTGGTTCACCAGCACGAAACCCACGATGGAGTTGTCCGCCGTGGCCGACGTCACGCCCGTGTACACCCACACGTCATCGTCTTTGGCAATGTAGTTGTAGCCCACGTTGCCATCGGTGCCCGGCGTGGTCTGCACCACGTTCTTCTGGCCCAGCCAGCTGTTCAGCCAGCCGTCCTGGTACTTGCCCGACCAGTTGTACTGCTGGATAAGCAGCTCGGCCGGATAGGCGCGGTCGACCCATTGGGGCACATCATCGATGGCCAGGTCCGTGCATTCGCCCGTGGTGGCGTTCACCATGACCACACGCTCGATGGTGGTGCCGCCGAACAAGCCGATGGTGCGCGTCTGCACCGGGCAGATCCACCAGGGCTGGCCATCCTCGTCGATCTCGAACGACTTCTCATCGAACATGTAGAAGGGGTACTTCAACTGCACGTAACGGTCGATGTTGCGGGCCAAAGGCTCGGAACGCGAATAGAAGATGGCGCGATCGCCCAGCTTCACGATCTGCGCATCCTGCGTGGTCATATCCACCAGCGCGTACGCCGGGATGCCCTCGGCGCGGTTCGTCAGCCACTTGAACAGGTCGGCATAGCCCAGCGGGCTCACGCGCACGGGCGTACCCTGGTAGTTGATCTGGCTATACGTGCCCGCGATCTCGAACTGGCTGACGTACTCGGGGATATTGCCCATGGCGCGATTACCCAGCAGCGCCGCGGAATCGCGGTCGATGATGGGAATCTCGGAGTAGTCGACCTGCTGGATGTCCTGTGCGAAGTCAGCGTCCTGCGTTTCCAGCACGCTGGCATACTTGGCCGCGTTGCCGGGGAACACCGACAGCGACGCCAAAGCGCCCACCACGCCGACCAGCGCGATGGCCACGGGAATCCAGGACGCCACCTTGAACGCCTTCGCCTTCGTGCGATTGGGGTCCACTTTGCTGTTGCCCGTCTCGTACGTGCGCGACTTCACGTTCCACAGCAAGAACAGCGGCAGCAGGATGAACACAACCAAGAACATCCACGTGTCCACGCTGTGGATGTTGATCGGCGGATGGAACCACCAGTAGGCCGCCGCCACGATGAGCAGCACCAGCACCGCGGTGATGATGAGCGCCTTCTTGCCCATCTGCCCCATCTTGTCGCCGAACGAGAACTCGGGGACGCCCCCGCCGTTGCCGCCCTTGTTGCCGCGACCGCCGCTGAACGCGGTGAACGGGTTTTCGGAACCTTGGCCGCCGGAGCCGTTGCCCGACGAGCTGCTGGCGCCCCCTTCGCCGGAGGCGCCAGCGGGCCCTCCGAAGCCTGCGCCCATATCGAAGCCCGATTGCTTCAGGGCATCGATGAGCGACTCAAAACCGGATGTCTGTTTCACGGCATCCCTTTCTCCATTGATGGATGAACAATGTTCCACATTGTAACGGAACGCGTCCAGCTTCCCTTGAAACCGAACGCGTTCCGTTACCTTTTATATTCGTTGCGATGACGGCCGGTCAACACCGCGCCCCTCCGGGAAGCGCGGCATTCCCCTTGGCGAAGCGCCGCGTTAGGCCGCCGCCCCTATTTCGCCAGCTGGCGAAGGACGTACTGCAGAATGCCGCCATGCTCGAAGTACTTGCCCTCGGTAGGCGTGTCTACGCGAACCGTCGCCTTGAAGGCAACCTCGGTCCCGTCGGCCTTCTTCGCCGTCACGTCCACCACGCGCGGCTCGGGCAGGCCCTTCGAGAAGTCCACAGCGCCGACCGTGTACTGCTCGGAGCCGTCCAGACCCAGGCTTTCGGCGCTTTCGCCCTCTTCGAACTGCAGCGGCATCACGCCCATGCCGATGAGGTTCGAGCGATGGATGCGCTCGAAGCTTTCCGCGAACGCCGCGCGGATGCCCAGCAGCATGGGGCCCTTCGCCGCCCAGTCGCGCGAGCTGCCGCTACCGTACATCTTGCCGGCCACCACGACCAGCGGCACATCTGCCTGCTCATAGTCCATGGCCGCATCGAACAGCGGGACGATCTCGTCCTTCAAGAAGTCGCGCGTCCAGCCGCCCTTCTTGCCTTCCGCAAGCTTGTTGGACAGCTTCACGTTGGCGAACGTTCCGCGCATCATGACCTCGTGGTTGCCGCGACGGGCACCATAGGTGTTGAAGTCCGCCGAAACGACGCCGCGTTCCTCCAGGTACTTCGCCGCCGGGGAGTCCAGCGCGATGCTGCCCGCAGGCGAGATGTGGTCGGTGGTGATGAAGTCGCCCAGGAACGCCAGCGCACGCGCATCCTTGATGGGCTCGGCCGGCGCAGGCTGTGCGCCCATGCCATCGAAGTACGGCGCGCGGCGCACGTACGTGGAGGCTTCGTCCCACGCGAACGTGTCGGACGGCTCGCTGCCAAGCTGCTGCCAGGCGGCGTCGCCGTCGTACAGGCCGCGCGAACCCTCCTCGAACAGCTCCTTCGTGGCGAAACGCTCCAGCAGGTCAGCAACCTCGGCATCGGTCGGCCAGATGTCGGCCAGCTTCACCGGCGCGCCGTCGGCGCGCTCGCCCAGCACGGCGTTAGGCAGATCCACGTCCATGGTGCCAGCCAGCGAATAGGCGATCACCGTTGCCGGAGCGCCCAGGTAGTTCTGCGACACGTCAGGCGAGATGCGGCCCTCGAAGTTGCGGTTGCCCGAAAGCACGCTGGCAAGCTCCAGGTTGTCGGCGATGTCATGCAGGGCCGGCAGAATGGGGCCGGAGTTGCCGATGCAGCTCATGCAGCCGAAACCGCACGTGTAAAAGCCCAGGTCGCGCAAGCCATCCATCAAGCCGGCACGCTCAAGCAGCAGCTCGGTGGCATGGCTGCCCGGAGCCAGGATGCACTTCACCCACGGCTTGGGCCTCAGCCCCGCTTCGGCAGCCTTCTTGGCCACCAAACCGGCCGTCAGCATCATGGACGGGTCGGTGGCGGTGGTGCAGCTGGTCACCGCGGCGATGGCAAGCGCGCCGTGACCCAGCTCGCATGCCTGGCCGTTCACGTCGACCGTTTCCTTCTTGCCCAGGTCAAGGCCGCGATCGGCGCAAATCTCATGGAAGCGCTCCTGCGCCTGCTCAAGGAAGATGCGATCATGCGGGCGCGACGGGCCGGCGATGCTGCGCTTCACGCTGCTCAGGTCCAGCTCGACCACGTCGGCGTACACGCGCTCGGGCGCCTGCGGGTCGTTCCAGAAGCCCTGCGCCTTCGCATACTGCTCCACCAGCGCCACCTGTTGCTCGCTGCGGCCGGTCAGGCGCAGGTACGCCAGCGTCTGGTCGTCAACGGGGAACAGCGTGCAGGTGCTGCCGTATTCCGGCGTCATATTGGAGATGCACGTACGCTGCGTGGCGTTCAGGCTGTCCAGGCCAGGGCCGAAGCACTCGACGAAGCAGCCGACGACACCCTTCTCGCGCAGCATCTTCGCGAACGTCAGCGCCACGTCCATGGCCGCGACGCCCTCGGACAACTCACCCGTCAAGCGCACGCCCACGACCTTGGGAACCAGCGTGGTGATCGGCTGGCCCAGCGCCGCAGCTTCGGCCTCGATACCGCCGACGCCCCAGCCCAACACGCCGATGCCGTTGGCGGTAGGCGTGTGGCTGTCCGTGCCCACCAGCGTGTCGAAGTACACCGTGGGGTTCTCGCCCTCTGGCGTTTCCACACCTGCGGCCGTGGAGGTCATGGCGACCTGCGCGAACTGCTCGATGTTCAGCTGATGGCAGATGCCCGCTCCCGGAGGGACGATGCGCACGTTCTGGAACGACTTCTGCGCCCACTTTAGGAAGTTATAGCGCTCGCCGTTGCGCTGGAACTCCAGCTCCATGTTCTTCTCCATGGCGCAGGAGCAGCCCGCCACATCGGCGATGACCGAATGGTCGATGACCAGGTCACAGGGAATCTGCGGGTTGATCTTCGCCGGGTCGCCGCCCAGGTTCGCGCAGGCCTCGCGCATCACGGCGAAGTCCACGAACACCGGCACGCCCGTGAAGTCCTGGAACAGCACGCGCGCGGGGCTGAACTCCACCTCGCTGCCCACTTCGCCCGCGCAGCCGGCCTCGACCACGCGCTTAGCCAGGTCGGAAGCCGTCTGTGGGCTCTCGGCGTTACGCAGCACGTTTTCGAGCAGCACCTTCAGCGCATAGGGTAGCTTCTCGGAACCCTCGACCTGCTCAACGGGATAGTAGGTATAAGCCGCATCGCCCACGGACAGGGTAGCGGCGAACTTCTCGTTCTTCATATCGTCCCCTCTTGGTGCGTATCGCACCCTGATATCGATCTTGCTGAACACGATTCAGCCGGCAACCTCGCTCACCGGCGAAAGCCCTATCGGGAATCGGTTTCCGCCAGCAGCCGTACGCGTCGGCGAAACCCGTTTGGTTATCAGGCCCCAACCTTCAGTCGCGCTCGCCGACGGAAACCCTATTGGAAATCGGCGCCCACCGGCAACTGCACACGCCGGTTGAAACCTACCCGAAAATCGCCGGCAACCGATAGCCATACACGTCGGCAGGAGCAAACCCGACAATCAACGTCAGCCGGCTGCCGTGCACGCAGGATCAAACCTACCTGCAACCGACTTCAACCGGCAGCAGCAGTACCCAGCTCAAACCCGGTGCGGGAATAAGCGCCGACCGGCACCCCGCTTCGCGCAGTGCGCCGGCCAACGACAACCGCGCGATTACGCCTGATCCTTGATGGCGGCGATGAGCGCCTCAGTGAACTCGGTGCAGCTTGCCGCGGGGGCGCTGCTGCCGGTGGCCTTGCGGATGTCGCCCGTCAGCACGGAACCATCGGCGTACACGGCGCGGACGCCGCGACGGATGCGCTCGGCGATCTCCAACTCCCCAAGATGGTCGAGCATCATGGCCGCGGACATGATCTCGGCAGTGGGGTTGGCCTTGTTCTGACCCGCGATGTCGGGAGCAGAGCCGTGCACGGCCTCGAACACGGCGTAATCCTTGCCGATATTCGCACCCGGGGCGATGCCCAGACCGCCGACCAGGCCTGCGGCCAGGTCGCTGGCGATGTCACCGTACAGGTTGGGGAACACCACCACGTCGAACTGCGCCGGATCGATGACCATATTCATGCAGAACGCGTCGATGATGCGGTCGTCGAACTCAACGCGGCCCTCATATTCCTTGGCCACTTCGCGCGCCGTGCGCAGGAACAGGCCGTCGGAATACTTCATGATGTTGGCTTTATGAGCTGCGGTGACCTTTTTGCGGCCATGCTTCAGCGCATACTCGAAGGCATAGCGCACGATGTTCTGGGTAGCCGTAATAGAGATGGGCTTGATGGAGATGCCGGAATCGGGGCGGATAACGCCCGCGCCCTCGTCCTCGCAGAACTTGATGAGCTTCGAAGCCGCCTCAGAGCCCTCTTCGAATTCCACGCCTGCATACAGGTCCTCGGAGTTTTCACGGACGATGACCAGGTCGACGTCATCGTAACGGCCACCGGCGCCGGGCATGGACAGCACCGGACGCAGGCACACATACAGGTCGAGCGTTTTGCGAAGCGCAACGTTGACGCTGCGGAAACCGGTTCCAACGGGAGTGGTGCACGGGCCTTTGATGGCAACCTTGTTGCGCTTCACCGCCTCGATGGTCTCATCAGGCAGCGGAGTGCCCGTTTTCTCGGCGCATGCCGCACCGGCCTCGGCGACTTCCCAAACGATGTCCGCACCTGCAGCTTCCACGACCTGCTGCATTGCAGCAGACGTTTCCAAGCCGATGCCGTCGCCCGGAATCAAGGTTACAGTATGCTGTGCCATTGCCACTCCTTCTGTCCTGCGCCGCGGCGCATACGGGTTGAAAGAAACAGGCTGCACCGCAACGCGGCACAGCCCGAGGTTTCAAGCTTATTGTCCTTGAACGTTGTCAATGATGGTTTGCGCCTTGCGCTTCAAGGCACCCCTGCCATTATGCGCATCAAACGACATACGTTCAACAAGTGCTTCCTTAACGTGCTCCGAAAGCTTGCCAGTGGCGAACTCCGCAACAGCATTCAGCATGTCGTTGAACTCGACATCGCCGTGATAGCACTGGATGGCTTCATCGATAAGCGGCCAGACGTTCTCGCTGCGCTTTTCGGTAGTGGCGCCATATGCGCAGAAGAAGCGCATGGCGGCCAGGCGAACGAATCCGTTCTCCTCATCAAACAGCGCGTTCTCGGCACCGGCAAGCGCCTTGTCAGTGCAGCGCGACTCAACGGGAACGAGCGCGGTCAGCGCATCCAGGCTTTCCCAGCGAGTTTGGGCCTCGGGACGATTCAAAGCATCGACCAAATCGGATGCATAGGGAACGAGCAACTCGGGGCTAACCTTCGCGATAAACGCCAGCGATCCCGCGGCATTCTGCCGATTGCGACGCGAAGAGTCCCCTAATTGCGCGACCAATCGCTTGAACTTGTCCTCATTCGTAAGCGCCTCACGCGCCACGAACTCGATGACATCCATGCTTCCAGCCATGTGGTAATCCTCCATACCGCCTAGTATTTTCCAAGGTCATTATACCTTTTTGCAATTACCAGCCCCGCATTCAGCGCAGAATTAACACGGCGGTAAACTGGGTTTTACGGGGTTTTGCGGCAAAGCCCTCGAGCCAAACAAGACCCGTGAATTCGAAGAGAAACTTGAGCGCATGCCGCCAGAATGGACTTGCACGTTAAAACCAGATCAAGGAGGAAAGCAGGACGCCTCGCTTTGCGGCTCTCAAGCAAAGCAAGGCGTCCTGCTTCGCCCTCAAGCAAGCAACAAATCGCAATCTACGAACCAAGCGAAACTTAATACAGCAACCTCAGTCAACGCCAAAAGGCAGCGCGCATTCCGAGCAATTTGTCACTTCAACCAACCATCCCCCGTGCTCACGTTCGCGAAAAACTGACCGAAACCCGAGTCACAGCGCGAATCGCGCTTGCATTCAAAAGAGCCCAACTCTAACCAGAATCCATCAAACTTGTTCGCGAGTTCATTTTTCCAGCAACGCATAGCGAGCGTCGCATTGGGTGCTTTCAGACATATCTCACCGAAAACGCTCGGACCCTATGAAACGAATCAACGGCCAGGACCGAAGCCCTAGCCGTTGATTCAAATGATAATGGGCGCTTTTCGAAGACCATCGTGAAAGTCGCCCGCAATTAATCAGAAATGGAAATCCGAAGCAACGATGCTACTCAAAAGCAGCCATCGCCCCAAAAAGCGCTACGCGCGCAGGTCAACGCCCAGCTCGGCATTCACCAGGTCGAAGGCGGCATCGATGGCCTTATCCATGTCGTAGTACTTGTAACCGCCCAGGCGACCGGCGAACACCACATCGCCCTCCTGCTTGGCGAGCTCCTCGTACTGCGCGTACAGCGCGGAGTTGCGCTCGTCGTTGATCGGGTAGTACGGCTCGTCGCCGGGCTTCCAGTCGGCCGGGTACTCGCGCGTGATCACGCTGACCGGCGAGGATTGCGACTCGAAGTGCTTGTGCTCGATGATGCGCGTCCACGGCACCTCGCGCTCGGTGTAGTTGACCACCGCGTTGCCCTGCCAGTTCTCGCACTCCACGACCTCGGACTCGAAGCGCAGGCTTCGGTACTCCAGCGTGCCCAGCTTAAAGTCGAAGTACTCGTCGATGGGGCCGCAGTAGATGGTGCGGTCGGCGATGCCGGGGTTCTGCTCGCGGAACTCGCGGTATTCGGTGGACAGCAGAATCTCCACGTCGCCGAACATGCGCTCGACCATGGCGGTGTAGCCGCCCATGGGGATACCCTGCCAGCGATCGTTGAAGTAGTTGTTGTCGTAGGTCAGGCGCACAGGCAGGCGCTTGATGATGCTCGGGGGAAGCTCGGTGCAGCTGCGGCCCCACTGCTTCTCGGTGTAGCCCTTGATGAGCTTCTCGAAGACGTCGCGGCCGATCAGCGACAGCGCCTGCTCCTCGAGGTTCTTGGGCTCGCCCTCGCCGATCAGGTCGGCGGCCTCGGCCTTCTGGCGCTCAATGATCTCCACGGCCTCTGCGGGCGTGCGGATGCCCCACATCTTCGAGAAGGTGTTCATGTTGAACGGCAGGTTGTACAGCTCGTCCTTGTAGACGGCCACGGGGCTGTTCACGTAGTTGTTGAACTCGGCGAAGCGGTTGACGTAGTCCCAGACCGGGCGCAGGGAGGTGTGGAAGATGTGCGCGCCGTAGCGGTGTACGTTGATACCTTGCACGTCCTCGGTGTAGATGTTGCCAGCGATATGGTCGCGGCGGTCGATGACAAGGCAGGTCTTGCCGAGCTTGGCGGCCTCATGGCAGAACACCGCCGAGGAGATGCCGGCGCCGACAACCAGATAATCATAATGGGACAGCTTCATGCGTTTCCCCTTTGAGTCAAAGTTACTAAATTATGTGACTTCATGGTACCAAATTCAAGATAAGCCCCGGTCAGGCCAACGACGATTTCACGGAGCGCATACAGCGAGAATCGCAGCATCTTGCGACATCCGAACGCAAAGAGGCCCGCGGGGGGGCAACTCCCCCTGCAGGCCTCTCGCGGCGCATA
>OLRB01001001.1_pt1 | contig 13545 bp, 13 predicted proteins | sample 1672751 | NCBI WGS metagenome assembly OLRB01 (sample SAMEA3136720, study PRJEB25190) | human gut metagenome | biome: human gut; feature: human-associated habitat; material: faeces | place: Austria | collected 2013
ATGATTTAAGACGGATTTTACAAACGGCTGAAATTAAAAAAATCTTTACAAACGGAAATACCGCGTATAAATTGTTTGTAAAATACAATTCTGACTTAAATGCGGTAAAACTGCCGTCTACAAGTCCTGCAAACGCAATGTTTTCGCTTGAAAAATTAATCGAATATTGGCGAGTTTTAAAAGATTTTACATAAATTTAAGATAGGCTTGAATACAATTTTACATAGATTATATATAATTAGCTTAGAGGATTTTATAAAATATATAAATAGCAGCCAAAAGTTTAATATTTTTAGGCTGCTTTTATTTTAGAAAAATTAGGAACGTATGTTTTATACAAAGAAGGCTTGAGGTAGCACATAAAAATATATTCATAAGGCTATTAAATCGAATATAAAGCCTTATATAAAAGTCTATAAGGTATTTTGTCTATAGTGAATAAATTTTAAAAATATGGTATAATTATATAATTAGGTATAGTATAGATTACCGTTTATATTTTTTAAAGGAGGATCGAGTATGATAGAAATCAAAATAGATTCTGAATACATAAAACTTGATCAGGCTCTTAAACTTGCAGACATAGCCTCTACAGGAGGACATGCTAAGTTTCTTATAGCAGAAGAGCTTGTAAAAGTTAATGGAGAAGTTGAAACAAGAAGAGGTAAAAAACTTTTCGACGGAGATATAATCGAAGTTGAAGGCGAAGTGATAAAAGTTGTAACAGAATAAAGGAGAATTTTTGTGAAACTAAAAAATCTTCAATTGGTTAATTATAGAAATTACGACAAGCTATATATAGAATTTAACGATAGAATAAATCTTCTTTTGGGGTCTAATGGCCAGGGAAAAACAAATATAGTAGAGGCTATTTATTTGCTTGCTTTTGGAAAATCTTTCAGAACAAATAGAGATAGAGAACTTATTAAGTTTAATGCAGAAAATTTATATGTTGGTGGAGGATATGAAAAAGAAGAAAGAAAAGGAATGGTTGAAATTGCTATAAGTAAGACAAAGAAGGGGATAAAAGTTAATAAAATACCTATTGTAAAATTGGCTGAGCTTTTGGGAAATATTAATGTCGTTATTTTTTCGCCTGAAGATTTGAGATTGGTTAAAGACGGACCTAAGATTAGAAGAAGTTTTATAGATAGGGAAATAAGTCAGATTATACCTGGATATTACAGTCTTTTAACTGGTTACAACAAAATTTTGGCGAATAGAAACAAACTTTTAAAAAATATAAATCCAGATTTAAATCTTCTGGACGTGTATGATGAAAGTTTGGCGGAATATGGAAGTAAAATTTTTATATTTAGGAAAAAATTTATAGAAAGAATTGCCGAAATTTCAAAGGATATGCACTCTAGATTGACAGATAATAAAGAGGATTTGAGTGTTATTTATAAGAGTCAAATTCAACTAGATGATGAATCTAGTGTAAAAGATAAGTTTCTTGATATGTTAAAGGATAAGAGAAAACACGATTTAGATATGAGAATCAGTGGATATGGTATACACAAGGATGATATTTTAATTCAGATAAATGGTTTAGATGTTAGACTTTATGGTTCTCAAGGGCAGCAGAGGACTGCATCTATATCGTTAAAATTATCAGAAATAGAGCTTATAAATAAAGAAGTTGGAGAATATCCGCTTCTGATTTTGGATGATGTTTTTAGTGAACTCGACGAAAAAAGGCAAAAGCTTTTAGTCGATAATCTTAAAGACGTTCAAATGTTTATTACAACTGCTGAATATCTACATAAAAACGTATTAGATATAGATAATACTACTATTTTTTATATAGATAATGGAAAGGTAGTTAAAATGGAGAATGGAGGAAATTAAATGAAACAGGAATACGGTGCAAGTCAAATTCAGGTTCTTGAAGGTTTAGAAGCCGTTAGAAAGAGACCTGGAATGTACATTGGATCAACTGGTCCTAGAGGACTACATCACCTAGTGTACGAAGTAGTAGACAACAGTATAGATGAGGCACTTGCAGGAAACTGCTCAAAAATATACGTTGCTATAAATGCAGATGGAAGTATAACTGTAGAAGATGATGGTAGGGGGATACCAGTAGAGGTTCATCCAAAGACTGGATTATCAACTCTTGAAACAGTACTTACTGTTCTTCATGCCGGTGGTAAATTCGGCGGTGGAGGATATAAGGTATCTGGAGGTCTTCACGGTGTTGGGGTTTCTGTTGTTAATGCACTTTCTGAATGGCTAGTGGCTGAAGTTCACAGAGATGGAAAGGCTTATAGACAGGAATATAAAAAAGGAAATCCTCAGACTAAATTAGAGGTAGTTGGAGAATCAGACCATACAGGTACTATAATATCTTTTATGCCTGATGCAGAAGTTTTCGATGAAATAGAATTTAGCTTTGATACTCTTGAATACAGACTTAGAGAGCTTTCATTCTTAAATAAAGGTATAAAAATAATATTTGAGGATAAAAGAGAAGGTAAAGAAAAATATAGAGATTTCCACTATACAGGAGGTCTTGTTGAATATGTTAAATTCCTTAATAAGTCTAGAACAGGAATACACGAGGATATAGTATATATAGACAAAAAAGTAGATGATTGCTTAGTTGAAATAGCTATGCAGTATACAGATGGATATACAGAAAATATATATTCATTTGCTAATAATATAAATACTCACGAAGGTGGTTCACACCTTGCAGGATTTAAAGCTGCTCTTACAAAAACTATAAACGAATATGCTAAGAGAAATGGAGCTTTAAAAGATAAAGATTCAAATCTTTCTGGGGAGGATATAAGAGAAGGTCTTACAGCAGTTGTTTCTGTAAAACTTCCAGATCCTCAGTTCGAAGGTCAGACTAAGACAAAACTTGGTAATACATTTATGAGAGGTATAGTAGATGGTGTTACTGTTGAGGAATTAGGATCATTCCTTGAAGAAAATCCAAACACAGCAAAAGTTATAGTTGATAAAGCACTTAGAGCACAGAGAGCAAGAGAAGCTGCTAAAAGAGCAAGAGAATTAACTAGAAGAAAAAGCGTACTTGAAAGTACTTCTCTACCAGGTAAGCTTGCAGACTGCTCAGAAAAAGACCCATCTAAGAGTGAAATATTCTTAGTCGAAGGGGATTCTGCCGGTGGTTCAGCAAAACAGGGTAGAGATAGAAATACTCAGGCAATACTTCCTTTAAGAGGTAAAATATTAAACGTTGAAAAATCAAGATTAGATAAAATTTTAGCTTCTGATGAAATAAAAAATATGATAACTGCTTACGGATGCGGTATAGGTAATGATTTTGATTTAGAAAAAGCTAGATACCACAAAATCATAATAATGACCGATGCCGATGTCGATGGGGCACACATCAGAACACTTTTATTAACATTCTTCTTCAGATATATGAGACCGTTAATAGAAGAGGGATATGTTTATGCAGCACAGCCACCTCTATACAAGGTTACTAAACAGAAGAAAGAATACTATGTATACTCAGATAAAGAATTAGACGATTTACTTAACGAAATAGGTAGAGATAAATACGATATACAGAGATATAAAGGGCTTGGGGAAATGAACCCAGAGCAGCTTTGGGATACAACAATGAATCCAGAAACAAGAACTCTTCTACAGGTTACTATAGAAGATGCTGCAATAGCTGATGAAATATTCTCTATGCTTATGGGAGATAAAGTTGCTCCAAGAAGAGAATTCATACAGGAAAATGCAAAATATGTTAGAAATCTAGACGTATAGGAGAGGAGATAAAAAATGCAGGACGAAAAAAATACTAGCAGAATACTTCCGATAGAAATAGCTAGTGAGATGAAAAAATCTTACATAGAATACTCAATGAGCGTTATCGTCGGGCGTGCTCTTCCAGATGTGAGAGATGGATTAAAACCAGTTCATAGAAGAATACTTTATTCTATGAATGAATTAAATCTTTCTCCAGATAAACCATATAGAAAATCAGCCCGTATTGTCGGGGACGTTCTAGGTAAGTACCACCCACATGGTGATAGTTCAGTATATATGGCAATGGTTAAAATGGCTCAGGACTTCTCAACAAGAGTTCCTCTAGTTGATGGACATGGGAACTTTGGTTCAGTAGATGGGGACTCACCTGCTGCAATGCGTTATACTGAAGCCAGAATGAGTAAATTATCATTAGAATTACTTAGAGACATAGATAAAGAAACTGTAGACTTTGGACCAAACTTTGATGAATCTTTAAAAGAACCACTAGTTCTTCCAGCTAGATTCCCTAACTTATTAGTAAATGGATCTAATGGGATAGCAGTTGGTATGGCTACATCTATACCTCCACACAACTTAGGAGAAGTAATAGATGCTACAGTTCATCTAATAGATAGACCAGATGCAGATGTTGAGGAATTAATGGGATATGTTAAAGGACCTGACTTCCCAACTGGTGCAATAATAATGGGAACTGAAAGTATAAAAGAAGCTTACAGAACAGGTAGAGGTAAGATAAAAGTTAGAGCTAGAGCTGAAATAGAAGAACTTCCAAAAGGAAAACAGCAGATAGTTGTAACAGAAATACCATATCAGGTAAATAAAGCGAGATTGGTTGAAAGAATAGCTGAACTTGTAAAAGATAAAAAAATCGAGGGTATATCAGACCTTAGAGATGAAAGTAATAGAAATGGTATGAGAATAGTTATAGAGCTTAAGAGAGATGTAAATGCAAACATCATCTTAAACAATCTATACAAACATTCTCAGATGGAAGAGACTATAAGTGTTATTATGATAGCACTTGTAAATGGAGAGCCAAAATGTTTAAATCTTAAAGAAGTTCTTCACTATTACATAGAACATCAGAAAGATGTTGTAACAAGAAGAACTAAATACGAGCTAAATAAAGCAGAAGCAAGAGCTCATATTTTAGAAGGTTTAAAAATAGCATTAGATAATATAGATGCTGTAATAGAAACAATAAGATCTTCAAAAACTTCTTCAGAAGCTAAAGAAAAATTAGTTGAAAGATTCGGTTTAACAGAAATACAGGCTCAGGCAATCCTTGAAATGAGACTTAATAGACTTACAGGATTAGAAAGAGAAAAAATAGATGCTGAATACGATGAATTAATGAAAAAAATAGCTGAATTAAAAGAAATACTTGCAAGTGAAGAGGTATTACTTGGAGTAATCAAAGATGAAATAATAGAAATAAAAAATAAATATACTGATGAAAGAAGAACTGAAATTCAGCATGCTGAAGGTGAAATAGATGTTATAGACCTTATAGATGAAGAAGAAATAGCTATAACTCTTACTCACTTTGGTTATATAAAAAGACTTCCTGCAGATACTTACAGAAGCCAGAAGAGAGGCGGAAGAGGAATATCTGCTCTTACAACAAGAGAAGAAGATTTCGTAAAACATCTAATAAGTACAACTACTCATAGTAGATTATTATTCTTCACTAACAGAGGTAGAGTATTTAGATTAAATGCATACGAAATACCAGAAGGAAAGAGACAGGCTAAGGGAACTGCAATAGTAAATCTACTTCAGCTTGGACCTGGAGAAAAAATTGCTACTCTAATAGATGTAGATGGCAAAGAAGAAAATAAATACCTTCTAATAGCTACTAAGAAGGGTATGGTTAAAAAGACTAAGATAAGCGACTTCAAAAATATCAATAAATCAGGATTAATCTCAATAGGTCTTAAAGAAGGCGATGAGGTTATAGGAGTTAAATTAACTGATGGCGAACAGGATGTTATGCTTGTAACTAGAAAAGGTATGTCTATCAGATTCTCTGAAAAAGATGTTAGAGGTATGGGAAGAACTGCTATGGGTGTTAAAGGTATTACACTTGGCGAGGGAGATACAGTTGTATCTATGAGCTTAGCTAGTGAAGGTACTGATATGCTTGTAGTAAGTGAAAATGGATTCGGAAAGAGAACAGACCTTGAAGAATACAGAAGTCAGATAAGAGCTGGTAAAGGTATAAAAACTTATAACATATCTGAAAAAACTGGCTCAATTGTAGGTGCTGAAATGGTATCTGAAGATGATGAAATGATGATAATAAACTCTGATGGAGTTTTAATAAGAATCAAAGTAAACGAAATATCTATATTTGGAAGGGTAACTAGTGGAGTTAAACTTATGAATGTAGATGAAGAAGTTAGCATAGTATCTATAGCAAAAATAACTACTGATGAAGAAGATGAAGTAGAAGAATAGATAAAATTAAGGGGTATGCTTGGTTAAAGAGCATACCCCTTTTCTTATATATTATTTTATAGTTATTTCAAGATTATTATTTTCTGCTGTTATAGGAAGTGTTGCATTTACAGAAGTATTGTCTATTTCAACTGAATAAGTTTTGTGTATTAAGCAGTTTACAGGGTCTTCTGTTGTTATAACTAGTGCAAGGCTATGACCAGGTTTAACAGTATATCTAGTTGCATTTAGATATATGTTGTACTCATGATATTCACCTTTTTTAAGCTCTATGCTATTTGTAGCAGTTTCTGGTTCATATCCAGCTTCTGGGTTACAAAGGTCCGCATAAGCACGAGTTATTGGGCGGTAATTTTTGTGAACAGTTTCAAATTCACAAAGGTCAAATGCTGGTAAATCTCCACCATTTATTACACCATTTTCCTGAACTTTTACAACAGGTATTACATTTCTTTCTGGGTCTACTGTCTGTATACTATCAAATTTTTCGTCGCATACATCGTATAACATAGCTACTAGTTTAACGTCGTCCATTCTTCCAGTAACTTTAGAATCTCCAAGTTTCATAGTTAAAGAGTCCGCATCATTTCTATTTTCTGGATTAAAGTTATTTTCTATATCTCCATCTTTTAATGCAGCTTTTAAATTTAAGTGAACTGTTCCTTGGATAGTAAGTTCTTCATCAAGAGGAGCTGTTACAAAACGTTTATTCATATTTGAAGATTTAAGACTCATAGCTTCGTCGAAGTTTTCAGCACAAACACCAGCTGCTTCCCAATCAGTGTCTATTACAGATACACCTGATTCAGCACTTTCTAGTTTCATAGAGAATGCAGTTTCCCAAGAATCGCAAGCTTCCCATTTATTCTGGTCGTAGTTTGTCTGAACTAAAACTTCTGGCATTTCTTCTGCACAGTTGTCTAAATCATATAAATAATGAGATATCCATTTATTTACTATATCATCATAGAAGTTTCCGTCTATAAGTATTCCGTAGTTTTTATTTGCCATAGTAGGAGTTATATGTGGACCCTGATGAACTATTGTTTTAACTGTCTGTCCTGATTTTTTATATGCTTTGTACATCATTTCAAACTGTTTTGTAGATACGTTTTCGTCGTTTAATCCCTGAACTATTAAAGCACTACATTTAATTTTATCGTAGTTTAGACGATAGTTTCCAGCACCCCATAATTCTTCATCATAATCAGAACCACAGCTTAACTGCTGAAGGCTAAGTTCATGGTGGAATGCAGCAATATCATCTAATTCTTTTTCAGATAATGTTTCATCGTTGTATCTACTTGAGCAGAAGTAAGCAAGGAAGCTATTTAAAACTTCTTTTGGCCAATAACGCTGAGAACCCTGCATATTCTGCTGGCTGTACCAGTCAGATATTCCAGCAACTGGAACTATTGTTTTAAGTCCTTCAACACCTGTTGTAGCAACTGCAAAAGGCATAGTTCCCGCATAAGATCTACCTGTCATAGCTACATTTCCGTTAGACCAATCAGCTTTTGTTTCTATTGTACCTTCTCTATCTGCATAAGCAACACGATCTCCGTGAAGCCATTCAACAACAGATTTAAAAGCATCTCTTTCAAATTCAGAACCAACAAAGTTGAATCCATCAGAACCAAGAGCTCCAAATCCTGCACTTATGATTACAGCGAAACCACGAACAAGGTAGTAGTTGAAGTTTTCAAGGTTTTCATATACCATGTTGTCGTTATTTCCTTTGTCTTTGTAATACCAATCAGAAGCATTTGATTTTAATGCAAGATCCATAGCACTTATAGAACCTGTAGGTATACGAGCTGGAACTTCTTTTTTAAGGTCTGCAAAGTCAAATTTTCTATATTCTTTTTCTGCAACTTCTTTCATATGGTCGTAACCATCTTCGTTTACACCAGCGCAGTATGGACGAGCTTCAAATAAAGATGCTGCTTTGTAGTTTCCTTCAACAGCACTTTTAGGAACCTGTATAAGAGTTTTTATAAGGTCTCTTTTTCCATCTCCATCCATGTCATAGTCTGATTCAACGTACACACAGTATCTTACTATTTCTGAAGTAGTTGGATCGTAATTTTCTCCTGTTTTCCCATCTGTGAAAGGAAATACAGGCTGAGCCATTCCGTTTTCAAATACTGGAACTTTACTATATTTAGTCATAACTTTTCTCCCCCTTTGACTATAAGTATAAATATTTTATTCAACAATAAAATGTTTACAAAAATAGTATAGATTTTATCGAAAAATTAGTCAACATTGCAAATTAGATTAAAAAAGTCTGGTATAGCATTAATCTATATTGTTATAAATCTATATATTTATAAACGATAGTATTTTCAAGCACTTCAATTGAAAATCATAAAGGAATTGTGTTAAATTTAAAATGTCAGATATTTTGAATACGTTCAGTTAGTAAATATCTAAAAAATTATGTTTTTAAGGGGGATTTTAAAAATGGCAGATTATCATAAAATGTGGGAAGATCTAGGTATGGATCTTGAAACTCATGACCAATTATGTGAAGTATTACCTCAGGCTTTTGGAGATGTTTATTTATCTCAGGAAAACCGTCCAGAATCAATGGATTACTATGATTTCGTAGTATCTGAAATACACGGTGTTAGACCAGCAGAATTAGTGGAACATCAGAAAAATGGTGGAAAAGTATTTGGTACTTTCTGTGTTTATGTTCCAGATGAAATAGTATTTGCAGCTAAAGCAATAGCTACAGGTCTTTGCGGTGGTTCTCAGTTCTGGGTACCAGGTGGAGAAAAAGTTCTTCCATCTAATACATGTCCATTAATAAAAGCATCAGTAGGTGCTAGATTAGATAGAACATGTCCATTCTTCCGTATAGCAGATATGTACGTTGGAGAAACTACTTGTGATGGAAAGAAAAAAGCATGGGAAATATTAGCTGAAGATGTCCCTGTTCATGTAATGGATTTACCTCAGATGAAGAGAGAAAAAGATATAAAAGCTTGGGCTGAAGAAATAAAAGACTTCAAAAAAGTTGTTGAAGAAGTAACTGGAAATGAAGTAACAGCAGAAAGCTTAGGAGAAAGTATAAAACTTATAAACGATAAGAGAAGAGCTCTTAAACGTCTATATGAATTAAGGAAAAATGAAAAATTACCAATAAGTGGTAAAGACGTATTATTAATATCTCAGATAGCATTCTACGATGATCCAACTCGTTTCACTCAGATGACTAATAAACTTTGTGACGAATTAGAAAAGAGAGTAGAAGAAGGTGTTAGTGTATTCCCAGAAGGAACTAAGAGAATACTTCTAACTGGTACTCCTTTAGCTATACCAAACTGGAAAATACACAACATAATAGAAACTAGCGGTGGAGCAGTTGTATGTGAAGAAATGTGTACTGGTGCTAGATACTTCGAAAATTTAGTAGACGAAACTCAGACAGATTTAGATGGACAGATAGAGGCTCTTGCTAATAGATACATGGGTATAAACTGTGCATGCTTCACTCCAAATAGAGCTAGAATAGATGATATAATAAGATACGCTAAAGAATACAATGTTGACGGTGTTATAGATGTTAACTTAAAATTCTGCAGTACTTACGATGTTGAAGGATTCTTAGTAGAAAGAGAACTTAAAAAAGCAGGAATACCAGTTCTTGGAATAGAAACTGATTACACAGACAGTGATGCTCAGCAGATGAGAACAAGAGTAAGTGCTTTCATAGAAATGCTTGAAAAATAATATATTATTGTTAGAATAATAGTATATTATCATAGAGAACAGATTGTTCTTTAAAGCAAAGGAAATGATGTAAATGAAACAGTATTATGTGCTTTTTAACAACCATGAAAATGGTATGAGATTAAAAAAAGAACTAAATAATGCAAAGATAAAAGCGGTCATAGCGCCAACACCTAGAAAGCTTAGTAAATGCTGCGGAATTTCTCTTATGATTGAAGAGGAAGATATTGAGAGCATAAGAAAAATTGCAGAAGAAAAGAAAATAGAGATTTTGGAAATTGACTGGATTGAAAAAGACTTTAACGCATCTAGAGATAGATATTGCTAAAGTAAATTTAAAAAATTTTATAGAGTTATATAAGGAGATTCCTTTAGAAGGGAGTCTCCTTTTTTATTAAAAAGTATCAAATTATTTTGAAATATAAATGTGCTTTTGAATGAATAAAATATAATTATTTTTTTGTTAGGAGTAGCAATAGTTTTTATAATTAAGTTATAGTTTTATATGTTATAATAATCGTATACGAAAAAAGAGAGGAGCTGATTTTCAATGAGCGGCAAAAAAGGTGGATTGATGATATTTGGTGCAATAGTAGGTTTTGTAGCAGGACTATTTTTAGCACCTAAAAAAGGATCTGAACTTAGAAGGGACGCTAAAGAAAAATTTGACGATATAAAAGAAAATCCAGAAGAAACATTTAAAAGTACTTTTGAGTCTATGAAAAATAAATTAGATACTTTTTCAGAAACTTTATTTGAAGTAGATGAAGATGGATACGAAGATGTTGATTTGGATGATGAAAATATAGTGATAAGCAGAACATTTAAAGAAGTGGAAGATGATATTGATGAAGATATTATTCTAGACCCAGACAAAGAAGAAGAGGAGCTTTAAAATATGAGCGCAATTGGATGGCAGGTATGTGGAGTTTTATTAGGTGTTTCTGCAATAATAATTGCTGTTTATTTAGCAAAAACTTTAAACAGTGCATCTAAAACAATAGATAATGCAAACGGACTTGTGAGTAGGGTTACAAAGATAGTAGATGAAAATGAAAAAGATTTAAATACTATTGTAAAGAGTGCAGCATCTATAACAGAAAATGTAGATAGTATAGTTGAAACTGTTACTAGTATAGGAAGTTACATAAATATATTTAGTTTTGTAAAGAAAAAAAGAAAAAATAAGAAGAAAAAAGATAAATAGAAAAAGGAAGTATTTTTAGGGATATAGTTTAAATTTGGAGGTGTGATATGTCGATAAAAATAGAGTCAGCTTTTAATTTAGAAGAGAATATGTGGAATGTTGCTCTTATTGGAGAACTTGATGTTTCTAGTGCAGAAGTATTTAAAAAATCTCTTAATGATCTTGTTGACGAAAATTCTCAGGATATAAAGATAGACTTAGATAGACTTGAGTATATAGATTCAACTGGATTAGGAGTAATGGTAGGCGTGCTAAAAAGATTGAAAGTCAATGGTAAGGGTATATACCTTAGTAATCCTAAAAGTAACGTAAGAAAGATATTAGAAATTACGGGACTTGATAAAATTTTTAATGTGGAGGGATAAAAATTGACTTATGAAACTATAAAAATGGAGATAAGTTCAAATCCAGAATATGTGAGTATTATAAGACTTACTACTTCAGGAATAGCTAATAAAATTGGTTTTTCAATAGATGATATAGAAGATATGAAAGTTGCTGTTTCTGAAGCATGTACTAATGCTATAAAGCATAGTGATGATGATAAATTTTTTATAACATTTAAAATGTTTGAATCTGGAATTTGTATAGAGATAAAAGACAACGGAAGAGGTTGTGATGTTAAGGCTATAAAAGAGCCTGATTTAGATATGCCTAAGGAAAGTGGCTTAGGTCTGTTTATAATAAAGACATTAATGGACGAAGTAAGTATAGAATCAATAGAAAATGAAGGTACAGTTATTAGAATGACTAAATATTTAGGAGCTGATATTTAATGAAAAGTGTAGCAGGAGCTGCAAACTACCTGGACATGGATACAAAAGAGCTTTTCAGACTGTACAGCGATAACAAGGATATTGATATAAGAAATATTCTAATAGAAAGACATCTTTATCTAGCTAGAATACTTGCTAAAAAATATATAAATAAGGGTGTAGATTATGAAGATATATACCAAGTAGCTTCACTTGCTCTTATTTATGCAATTGATAGATATGATATTAGTAAAGGGTTTGAATTTTCTAGTTTTGCTACTCCTACTATAATAGGAGAGATTAAAAAGTATTTTAGAGATAAAGTATGGACTATGAGAGTTCCTAGAAGAATTCAAGAACTTAGCAAAAAAATAAGTAATGCTAAAATAGCAATTGAGCAAGAGAAAAAAAGACATCCATCAGTTAAAGATATAGCTGAATATATAGGATGTAGAGAAGAAGATGTTCTTGAAGCTATGGAAGCTTCATATAGTTATCAGCCTGTATCACTTGATGCTTCGGGTGGAGATGATTCTGAGGACGATCTTACTCTTTCAGATAGAGTAGGAGTTGAGGAAAAGAACTTTGGCAGCATAGAACAAAAGGATTTTCTTGATAGATTTATGCAGACTTTAAATGAGCTAGAAGTTAAAATTTTAGAAGATAGATTCTTCCATAATAAAACTCAGTCTGTTATAGCAACAGAACTTAATATTTCGCAGATGACAGTATCGAGATTAGAAAAAAAGGTAGTAGAAAAGTTAAAAAAAGAATATGAAAAAATATAAGAGCTTTTAAGTGCTATTCAGTTAATGGATAGCACTTTTTATTTTTAATTTTAAAGTAATAATAGGTAAAAAAATACAAGTTTTTATCTATATATAAATTGATGGTTATAATTTTAAACTATACTTATGCTAAAGTATTGAAAATAAGGTTTTCAAGTGGTAATTTCATAGTTAGAGATTATAATTTTTTAGGGGGTTCTAACTATGAAAGACGTAAGAGCAATGGCAGAAGCAACATCAAAAGGTATGGCAGATTTTGCAGCTAATAAACCAGAAATAGCACAGGGATTTGGGCAGTTTGCAGGAGCAGTTTTATCAGATGGAGCTGTAGATTTAAAAACTAAAGAACTTATAGCAGTAGGTATAGCAGCTTTCAGTAGATGTGAATACTGTATAGTAGGACATGTAAATAATGCATTTAAAGCTGGTTGTACAAAAGAAGAAATATTAGAAGCAGCTGGTGTAGCTATAGCATTTGGTGGAGGACCTGCTTCAGCATATGTAGCAACTACATTAATGGATGCTGTTAATGAATTTGAAAAAGATTACAAATAAATTAAAACTAGTTAATATGTAATTAATATAAAATATAGGTCAATGTGAAATTAATACTTTACATTGGCCTTCTTATATTATAGAATATATTTCATCACTTCAAATAATTGTAAAAATTAACTTTAAAAATTTTTAAAAAAACTTTTTAAAAAGTATTGACGATTAATAAAGAAGATGATAATATAATACTTGCGACGGCGATAAGTCGTAAAAATAAATAAAGAATATGTGGTTATTATAGAAGAGAGGATACACCTGTTCCCATTCCGAACACAGAAGT
>OLRB01001014.1_pt1 | contig 13409 bp, 14 predicted proteins | sample 1672751 | NCBI WGS metagenome assembly OLRB01 (sample SAMEA3136720, study PRJEB25190) | human gut metagenome | biome: human gut; feature: human-associated habitat; material: faeces | place: Austria | collected 2013
TACATATTAGAAGACATTCTTACAGGAAGAAGTAAGTATGTATAATCTATTTCATCATCTACAGGTTTAACTATACAAGGATTTACATTTGTTGTAAATTCTATGTATATTTCTTCACTGTCTATATATCTAAGACCTTCCATTAAATATCTTGAGTTGAATGCTATATCTAAATATTCACCTTCAAGCTCTAATGCAACTTCTTCATAAACATTACCTCTATCAGTGTTTGAGGTTATAACCATAGCATCATCTCTTATAGATAATTTTATAAGGTTATTTCTTTCAGACTGAGAAAGTAGTGAGGCTCTTTCTATACTGTTTAAAAGTGATTTTGCTTTTAATTTTACTCTAGAATTATATTCTTTTGGAAGTAGTCTGTTATAATCTATGAAATCTCCTTCTAATAATCTTGTTATTACTTTAGTATCTCCTAGCATGAACACAGCATTTTTTTCAGTAAATCCTACGTTTATACTTCCTTCACCTGACATTAAACTATTTATATCTACTAATGTTTTTCCAGGTATTATAACTTTTACATCTTTTGTAAAACTATCTATTGGGCAACTTCTAACCGCTAATCTATATCCATCTATTGCCACAAGACTGGCTTTTCCATTTTCTGCTTCTAAAAGTTCTCCCATTAAAACTGGTTTTGTTTGATCCTGAGATATTGCAAAAGACGTCTGTTTTATCATATCCTTTAATAATTCTTGAGGAATAGTATACATTTCACTTTCTTCTACATCAGAAAAAGCTGGATATTCTTCTGCTAGATGTCCCTTTATTGTAAATCTTGAATTTTCACAGTAGATGTGTACATTACTATTTGAATCAGTTTCTATCTGTACAAATGAATCCGGTAGTTTTCTAACTATATCTCCAAATAATTTGGCATCAAGTACTATTTTTCCATCTTCTTCTATTTCAGACTGAACAAAAGTTTCTATTCTTATCTCTGCATCAGATCCAGTAAGTTTTAAAGCTCCATTCTCAGTTGATAATAAGATACCTTTTAATAAGTCTATAGTTGTTCTACTATTAATAGCTTTTTGAACTATACTTATCTTTTGAGATAAAATTTTCTGATTGCATATAAGTTTCATTTTTTTCCTCCTTAGTTGTTTTGTGGATATTTTTTTATTCCTAAAACTAAATAATTATATAAGAAACTTAGTAGTAATAGTAGTAGGGGCTGTTATTAATGTTGATAATGTCGATTATCCTTAAAATTTCAATAAAAAAGCCTGTAGATAGTTTGTGTATATCTACCTTGACAATAGTATATTAAAATGTTGATAAAATATGGATAAAAGTTATCAACATTTTATTCTATATTTATCAACAAGGATAATGTTAATAGTTTTTATCAGCATTTATTAAAATATCCCAATTTTTGTTGCACTACCCTTTTAAATCATTTATGATTTTTTCAACTTTTAATTTTAAATCAATATTTTCTTTTAAATCTTTGCTTATTTTGTCGCAAGCATGTATTACAGTAGTATGATCTCTACCTCCAAATTCTTCACCTATCTTAGGAAGTGAAAGATCAGTTAAATCTCTAGAAAGGTACATTGCAACCTGTCTAGGATATGCAATTGCTCTAGTTCTCTTTTTAGAATTAAAATCTTCCATTTTAATATCGAAAACTTCGGCAACTTTTTCTTTAATTCTTACTACATTTATTTCAGAAGTATTATAAGATACGATTATATCCTTTAAAGCCTCTGTTGCTACTTCAAGAGAAACTTTCTTTTTAGTTAAAGAAGAATAAGCCATTACACGAGTAAGAGCTCCTTCAAGTTCTCTTATATTAGATTTTACATTTTTAGCTATGTAGTCAGTTACCTCATCAGGAACTTCTGTGTTATCCATCTGAGCTTTTTTTCTAAGTATTGCTATTCTAGTTTCAAAATCTGGTGGCTGAATATCAGTTATAAGGCCCATTTCAAATCTAGATCTTAGTCTTTCTTCTAGTGTAGGTATATCCTTTGGCGGTCTATCACTAGAAATTATTATCTGTTTGTTTGCTTCATGAAGAGTATTAAATGTATGGAAGAATTCCTCCTGAGTTCTTTCTTTTCCGGCAATAAATTGAACGTCGTCTATTAAAAGAACGTCTACATTTCTATATTTATTTCTAAATTCCTCATTTTTATCATCTTTTATAGAGTTTACAAGTTCATTTGTAAATTTTTCAGAAGAAACATATACAACCTTTTGAGTGCTGTCAGTTTCTAATATATGGTGCCCTATAGCTTGCATAAGATGAGTTTTACCAAGTCCAACGCCTCCATAAAGGAATAGAGGGTTATAAGATTTTGCTGGAGACTCTGCTACTGCAACACATGCAGCATGAGCAAAACTATTGCTATTACCTATAACAAAAGTATCGAAAGTATATTTAGGATTTAAATTACTTTCGTATTTAGTAGGAGCTTTTGCAGATTTAGATGTAGAACTTGTAGATTCAGAATTTATATCCTTAATTAGAGAATCCATTTCTTCTTCACTGCCTAAAACTATAACCTTTATATCTTTTGCAGTAACCTCTTTTACTATTCCAACAATAAGAGAGTGGTATCTATTATTTAATATATCTTTATTAAAATCGCTATTAGCACAGATATACAATGTATTGTTGTCTAATAATAAAGGTTTAACTGTAGCAAAAAAGGCTTTAAAAGCTACAGCAGAAACTTCTCCTTTTAAAATTTGAAGCACTTTTTCCCACAGAGAATTGATGTCCATATTTTTATCCTCCATTTTCCGATGCATAGTTTTCAACATAATTATCAACAAAATTTTTTGTGGATATTGAAAAAATAGATACATTGTTGATATTATATAAATGCTGTTGATAAATGTTATATAAATTAAAAAAATTAACATGTTTAAAAAATATAAACAAACCTGTTTATATAATTATAAAGACTTTAAACACGTTAAATTCAATGAAATAATAACGTTTTGTGATGAGTGATTAAATTTTATACACAGATATATCCACAGACTGTGCATAACTGTTGATATGTTAATAACATTTATCAACATTATTAACAAGTATAATTATAATATCAAAATAACAACGAAACTTCAATAACTTATCCACAATATAAACGTATTAAAATTTATTATTTATCAACAATTAAATTTGAGGTAAATAGAGCTAATTTTTTTATCAAAAAAATGGTTTCTAAAAAAGGTCTTGCAAGGTGTTGGTATATTTTGGTAATATAAAGGAAACTTTCAAAAGATATAAGAGTTTATATCATTATATGGAAATTAATTTTATCCTCACAAAAGGTGTTGCAAAAAATGTTTACAGATAATCAAAAATTATTTATTCAACGTGAAAAATTCGTTGACAACACCAGGCAAAGTAATTATAATAATATGTGTTATGTTTACTTTGAGGGTAAAAGTATATTTTTTATAAATGGAAATTAATGTGAAAGGCGGTGCTATAGAATGAAAAGAACTTATCAACCAAAGAAAAGACAGAGAAAAAAAGAACACGGATTCAGAAAAAGAATGAAATCTGCTAACGGAAGAAACGTGTTAAGAAGAAGAAGAGCTAAAGGAAGAAAGAGATTAACTCATTAATTAAAAAAAGCCGCTTGTAGAGTGGCTTTTTTTGTAAAATTTATCGAGTTAAACTGTGTTTATTGGAGGAAATTATGGAATTTAATAACACTAAAGGTATTAAGAAAGACTACGAATTTAGAAAAATATATAAACACGGTAAATCTTTTGCAAATAAATATTTAGTAGTCTATATATTAAAGAATAAAACTGATCAAACTAGAATAGGTATTTCTATATCTAAAAAAGTAGGGAATGCTGTTACTAGAAATAGAATCAGAAGACTGATAAAAGAGACCTATCGATTAAATATCGATGAAAATATAAAGAAAGGCTACGACTTAGTATTTATTTCCAGAGTAGCGGCTAAAGATGCAACTTACAAGGATATTGAAAAAGCTATGACTCATTTAATGAGAAAAAATAAGCTTTTAAATGAATAAGGGGGTCTTATAGATTGGATACAATAAGGAATTATATAGATAAAATCGGAAAACTTCTTACAAAAGGATGTATTGGATTGGTGAGATTTTATCAAAAATATATATCGCCTTTAAAAGGTCCAACGTGTAGATTTTATCCTACCTGTTCTCAATACTCTATAGAAGCATTTAAGAAATATGGATTTTTGAAAGGATTATATTTGACAATAAGAAGAGTCTTAAAATGTCATCCGTTTCATCCAGGTGGCTACGATCCATTGAAGTAAATCTATTTTGTAGGAGGTACAAGAAGTGACCAACTTAATAGGAAAATTATTTGGAAACATTCTAGGGGCAATATATGGCTTTACAGGAAGCTACGGAATAGCAATTATACTATTCACTTTTTTAGTTAAATTACTATTAATGCCACTTACAATCAAGCAGACAAAATCTACTGTTGCAATGCAGGAGATAACACCAAGAGTTAATGAAATACAGGAAAAATACAAAAACAATCCTGAAAGACAGAACAAAGAAATGATGGAACTATACCAGAGAGCTAACATAAATCCTATGGCAGGATGCTTACCTCTACTTATACAGTTCCCTATATTAATAGGATTATTCAACTTACTTAAAGATCCAGTAGGCTTAGGAGCTTTTGCTAGTCAGGCTGCTTTCAACCAGGCTAACGGACAGTTCTTATGGATGCGGAATCTTACTAATCCGGATACTATATTAGCTATATTATCTGGGGCAAGTGCATTTATAATGCAGAAAATAATGACTCCAAAAGAACAGGTTAACGGCCAGATGAAAATGATGACATACATGATGGCTGGTCTATCATTCTACTGGGGATTCATATTCCCTGCAGGGCTTACTTTATACTGGACAATAAGTAATATATTCGCTATATTACAGCAGGTAATAGTAACAAAACCTCTAAAAGCTAAATTTGAAGCTGATATGAAGGAGGCTAGTAAAAATGGCAAAAAAAATAAAAATAAAAAGTAAATCACAGGAAGAAGCTATAAAAAAAGCTCTTTTAGACCTTGATGTATCAGAAGACGATATAGAAGTTGTAGAGTTAGAAGCTCCAAGCAAAGGATTTCTAGGATTTATAGGATCTAAAGAAGGTCTTTATGAAATAACTGTTATAGAAAGAGAAACAGACGTTGCTAAATCATTTATAGAAACACTTCTTAAAAATGCAAAAGTAAATGCTGATGTTGAAGTTAAACAGGAAGACAACCTTATAAAAGTAAATATAAAAGGCGATGAAGCAGCTTGTTTAATAGGTAGAAGAGGAGATACTCTTGATTCTATCCAGTTCTTAACAGGATTAGCTTTAAACAAAATAAACAAAGATTCTCACACTAGAGTACTTGTAGATATAGAAAACTACAGAGAAAAAAGAGAAGAATCTTTAATAAGATACGCTAATAAAATGGCTAGAGAAGTAGCCAAAACTAAAAAAACAAAAAAACTTGACTATATGAACCCATATGAAAGAAGAATAATACATTCAGCTCTTCAGAATGACAGATATGTTATAACATATAGTGAAGGAACTGATCCATATAGAAGATTAGTAATAGAATACAAAAGATAAAGAAAAATATTGCCTCCTATTGTTATAGGAGGTTTTATTTTTGGTATAATAGTATATATATTTTTTAAACGTGCAAAGAGGTGATAAATTTGTTTATAGATGATACAATAGCAGCAATTGCAACAGCACCTGGAGAAGGTGGAATCGGGATAATAAGAATAAGTGGACCAAAATCACTAGAAGTTGCTGAAGAGATATTTTTCTCAATGTCAGGAAAGAAAATTTCTGAATATCCAGCTAGAACATTAATATTTGGAAATATAAAAGACGGAGATAAAAAAATAGATGAGGTACTAGTTGCATATATGAAAGGGCCAAACTCTTATACAGCTGAAGATGTTATAGAAATAAACTGTCATGGTGGATTTATTTCTGTAAAAAGAATACTAGAATTAGTATTATCTAAAGATGTAAGACTTGCTGAAGCTGGAGAATTTACAAAGAGAGCATTCTTAAACGGAAGAATAGATTTATCTCAGGCAGAAGCGGTAATAGATGTAATAAATGCAAAAACAGATAAGGCACATGAAGTGGCTGAAAATCAGCTTGATGGATCTTTATCTAATAGAATAAGAGAGTTTAGAGATAAAGTAACTGAGTTATTAGCTCAAGTTGAGGTTGCTATAGACTATCCAGAAGAGGATATAGAATTTATAGCATACACTACTCTAGAAGAAAAAACTAGGGAATTAAACAAAGATATTAAAAAATTATATGAAACATCAGAAAGTGGAAAAATATTTAGAGAAGGTTTAAAAACTGTAATAGTTGGTAAGCCAAATGTTGGTAAATCATCTCTTCTAAACAGTATCCTTGGTGAAAATAGAGCGATAGTAACTGATATACCAGGAACAACTAGAGATGTTATAGAAGAGTTTGTAAATATAAAAGGAATACCTTTAAAAATAGTAGATACTGCAGGTATAAGGGAAACAGACGATGTAGTTGAAAAAATAGGTGTTGAAAAATCAATGGCATCATTTGATACAGCAGACCTAATAATAATGGTTGTAGACTCTTCATCAGAACTATCTGAAGAAGATAGAGAAATATTAGAAAAAGTACAGGGCAAGGAAACTATACTTCTACTTAACAAAACAGATTTACCTCAGGTAATAGATGAGGAAGAAGTTAAAAAATATGTAAATGAAGAAAATATAATCAAAATTTCTGCACTTCATAACGAAGGTATAGAAGATGTACATGATAGAATAGAAGCTATGGTATATAAGGGAGATATAAAAAGCTCTTCAAATGTTATAATAACAAACTCAAGACATAAAGATGCACTTTATAGAGCAATGAAATCTGCGGAAGATGCTATGAGAGCAATAGAGGATAGAATGCCTCTTGATTTTGTTGAAGTTGACTTAAAAAATATATGGGATTATCTAGGATATATAAACGGAGATACAGTAAGTGAAGATTTACTAGACAACATATTCCATAATTTCTGTATAGGAAAATAATTATAATAAACAACTAAATAAGTTGAAAAATATGGGCGAAATTCGCTTTTTATATAAAGGTTTTTCATGGAACATTTGTAGAACAAAGTATATATGAAAAATTAGAACGTATAAATTATATAAGAAAGGTGGAAAAAGATGAGAAAATTTGAAGCTGAAAGCTACGATATAGTAGTTGTCGGAGCTGGACATGCTGGATGTGAAGCTGCACTTGCTTCTGCAAGAATGGGACACAAAACAGCTATGATAACAATGTCACTAGATTCTATAGCGGCACTTGCTTGTAACCCTTCAATAGGTGGAACAGGAAAAGGACATCTAGTTAGAGAGATAGATGCACTTGGTGGAGAAATGGGTCTAAATATAGATAAAACATTTATCCAGAGTAGAATGTTAAATACCGCAAAAGGACCTGCTGTACATTCTTTAAGAACTCAGGCAGATAAATTTAGATACCATGAAGAAATGAAAAAAACTATAGAAAATCAGGAAAATCTTGATTTAATAATGGACGAGGTTGTAGAAATAGCCCATGATGGTCAGACTGTAACAGGGGTAATAACTAGAATGGGAGCTATATACAGAGCAAAGGCTACAATACTTGCTACTGGAGTATATCTAAATTCAAAAATATTTATAGGTGAAGTATCATTTAATGAAGGGCCAAATGCATTAGGATATGCAGCATATCTAACAGATAGCTTAAAAGAGCTTGGACTTAGAATGAGAAGATTCAAAACTGGAACACCTTGTAGAGTACATAGAGATAGTGTAGATTTTTCAAAAATGGATAGACAGGATGGAGATGCGAAAATAGTTCCGTTCTCATTTATGAACGATAAAATAGAAAGAGAACAGGTTCCATGCTACCTAACTAGAACTACTGCCGAAACAAAACAGATGATAGAAGAAAATATAAAAAGATCTGCTATGTATGGTGGGGAAATAGAAGGAGTTGGGCCTAGATACTGTCCATCAATAGAAGACAAAATAGTGAGATTCTCAGACAAAGAAACTCATCAGATATTCATAGAACCAGAAGGACTAAACACAAAAGAAATGTACGTTCAGGGGCTTTCTACAAGTTTACCTTTTGAAATACAGAAAGACATGTACAAGACTGTATTAGGTCTTGAGAATGTTAAAGTAATGAGACCTGCTTATGCAATCGAATACGACTGTATAGACCCAACACAGCTAAAACTAAACCTTGAAATAAAAGGTGTAGAAAACTTATTCAGTGCGGGACAGTTCAACGGAACATCTGGATATGAAGAAGCTGCAGCACAGGGATTAATAGCTGGGATAAATGCGGTTAGAAAAATAGAAGGAAAAGAGCCATTTACACTAGATAGATCAGAAGCATATATAGGTGTTCTTTTAGACGACCTTGTAACTAAAGGAACTAATGAGCCTTATAGAATGATGACTTCAAGATGTGAATATAGATTATATTTAAGACAGGACAACGCAGATATGAGACTTACTGAAAAAGGATACGAAATAGGTCTTGTAACTGAAGAAAGATATAATAAATACCTAGCTAAAAAAGAAATGGTAGAAAAAGAATTTGAAAGATTAAAAGAAGTTAGAGTAACTCCAAAAGAGTCAAATGAAATAATGGAAGCTCATGGATTTGCTAAGCTAAATGTAGGATTATCTTTATACGAATTCTTAAAAAGACCAGAAGTTGACTATGCATTAATCGACGAACTTGGAAAAGGTGCTGGTGATGATGTACCTGACTACGTAAAAGAGCAATGTGTAATAGTAACTAAATACGAAGGATACATAGACAAACAGCTAAAACAGATAGATCAGTTTAAAAAGCTAGAAAGCAAAAAATTAAGCGAATCAATAAATTACTCTGAAATAGAAGGATTAAGACTAGAAGCTAGACAGAAACTAGATGCAATAAAACCTAACTCAGTTGGACAGGCATCGAGAATATCTGGTGTTTCTCCAGCAGATATATCTGTACTTCTTGTATATCTTGAACAGATGAGAAGAGGTAAGAAAAATGACTAATGCAAATAGAGAGCTATTAAAAAATGGAATAGAAGAATTTGGTCTGAAAGCAGATGATAAAACATTAGATAGATTTAGAATGTACAGAGAACTTCTTGCTGAATGGAACCGGAAAATGAATCTAACAGGAATAGACGACGAAAAAGGAACATACATAAAACACTTCCTAGATTCTGTATCTGCTGTAACAGGTGGATATATAAAAGACGAAATGTCTATAATAGATGTAGGAACAGGTGCAGGATTCCCAGGAGTTCCACTAAAGGTGTGTTTAGAAAATACAAAGGTAACACTATTAGATTCTTTAAACAAAAGAATAAACTTCCTTCAGGAAGTATGTAATCAGTTAGAGCTTGAAGATGTAGAATTTATACATGGTAGAGCAGAAGATTTTGGAAAAAATCCAGATTACAGAGAACAGTACGATATAGCTACAGCTAGAGCTGTTGCTGGACTTCCAATATTAATGGAATTTTGTGTACCATTTATAAAAGTTGGAGGATACTTTGTATGTTTAAAAGGGCCTAATGCTGACTTAGAACTTGAAGAATCTAAAAAAGCGATGGAAGTTCTTGGGATAGAATTTGTTGAAAAGCTAGATATAAAGCTACCAGAGACAGATTTAAATCACAACATACTAGTATTCAAAAAAGTATCTGAAACACCTTCAAAATATCCGAGAAAAGCTGGTAAACCAGCAAAATCACCGATAAAATAATTTCCCGGAAAATAATTCTATAGAGTAAGAGAGGATAATTATGGGAGAAAAAAAGATAATAGAAGTAGAAATAGATAGTATACTGCCAAATCCATATCAGCCTAGACTTCACTTTTCTGATGCTGCACTAAAAGAATTAGCTGAATCTATAAAAGTGCATGGAATTATACAGCCTATAACTGTTAGAGAAAAGGATGGACAGTATGAAATAGTTGCTGGCGAAAGAAGATTTAGAGCAGCTAAGTTAGCAGGACTTGAAAAAGTACCAGTTATAATAACAGATATGGATGATGAAGCATCTGCGGTTGTTGCAATGCTTGAAAACCTACAGAGAGAGGATCTAGATTATTTAGAAGAAGCTGTAGGATATAGCAATTTAATAAAAGAACATGGATTTACACAGCAGCAGCTTGCTGAAAAATTAGGAAAAAGTCAATCTACAATAGCCAATAAGATAAGACTTTTAAAACTTCCTGAAAATATAAGAAATGAGGCTATGGAAAAAGGTCTATCAGAAAGACATACTAGAGCTCTTTTAAAGCTTTTAAAATTAGATAATGAAGAAATTATCATAAAAGCAATAGATAAAATATCTAAAAATCAAATGACAGTTAAAAAAGCTGAAACAATGATAAAAGATATTCTTGAAAATCCTAAAGAGGAACCAAAGACAGAGGAAGAGCCACCTAAAAGAAATGTCAAAGCTATGATAAATATGAGAATATATCTAAATACTATAAAACAGGCTTATGACATGATAAAAAATACTGGAATAGATGCCCAGTATAAAGAAGTTGAAAAAGACGATTATGTCGATGTAATTGTAAGAATACCAAAAAGAAAATAAATATATTAAATAAAAGCTACTACATTTAGAAATAATGTGGTAGCTTTTTTCTTTATGAGATACAATAAAATTATCTATAATACTATATATATAAATATATCTACTTTTTAGATAGGAGAGTTAAATCATGAAAGAAATTGAAATGTATAAAATATATCCAAATAAAAATCAGCCAAGAAAAAATTTTGATGAAGAAAAAATACAGGAATTAGCTGACTCAATAAATAAATACGGACTATTGCAGCCAATAATCCTAAAAGAAGATTCAAACGGAGAGTATATGATAATCGCAGGTGAAAGAAGATTTACCGCATGTAAAAAACTAGGAATGAAAAAAATACCTGCGATAATAAAAGATGTTTCATACGAGGAAATAGATAAACTTGCTATAATAGAAAACCTTCAAAGAGAGGATTTAAGCCCTGTTGAAGAAGCAAAGGCCTATAGACGCTTAATTGAAAAGTACAATCTTACACAGGTGCAGCTATCCGAATCTGTAGGAAAGAGCAGGCCTTACATAACAAACAGCATGAGACTATTAAACCTTTGTGAAAAGGTCTTGGATATGTTGGATAAGGGTGAAATAAGTTCTGGACATGGAAAGGTACTTTTAAGAGTTGAGAATAAAGATGAGCAAGAAAGACTTGCGAAAAAGATTGTAAGAGACAAACTTTCTGTACGACAGCTTGAATCAATAGTTAATAATATGCAGAATAAGGAAAAGAAAGAAAACAGCAAACCTGTATATGAGAAGGATTTATTTGTACTTCAAGCAGAGGACACTATGAGAAATATACTAGGCACTAAAGTGAATATCACTAAGGGCAAAAAGAGTGGAAAGATTGAGATAGAGTATTATAGCGACGAGGATTTAGAGGCTATAATTAATATGCTGTTAGGGGAATAAAAATTTAGAACGCATAAATATATAAACTTTAAAGTATAAACAATAAAAGGTCATCAATTAAAGATGACCTTTTTATATGCTTAAAATATTTAGTTTTCATCGGCTTCAACATCTTCACCAGTTCCCTGATTTAATCCAGTTCTTTCTGGTTTTAGATAATCGCCTTCACCTAAAACTATATGACCACTTTCATAGTCTTTACCGTCAACTGTAAGCTGAATCTGATCTACATCAAAGTTTTCTATAAATGTCTGAGCAACAGCATCAAGCATAAGTGATTCTGCACCACTACCTAGATTATTATTTATAAAAGCTGAATTTACGTCTAATAATCCAGTTTTTGTTCCATTAGCTTCTGTTACATCAAAACTATTTAATTTAGCATCTTTAGGAATAACACCTAAATTTTTTAATTCTTCAAATACAACTTTAGGGTCTTCTTTTTTAGCTTTAACTTCATTTTCAATTAATTTTTCATTTTCTAAATCGTAATTATATACTACTATGCTTTCTTCTTCTGTTTCTTCACTGGCTAATTTATCATTTTCTTCTTTGTCGTCTTTTTTATCCTCTTCTTTGTCAGAACTTTCCTGCTGAGTCTGAGTTGTGTTGTTGTCCTTATCTTCTGTATTGTTTCCTGCGTCTGTTTTACTGCATCCTACAAATGCAAATGCAAGTACAAGAGCTACTGCAAGAGATGTTAATTTTTTTATTTTCATAATACTTTCCTCCTAATTAAAAATTCTAATAGAATTATATTTTGAATGGCAAATATTTGCATTTACCGAGTTCAATTAATTAAGTGCTTTTTTATATTATACTATACTTTGAAAATATTAGGGATACAAAAGAATTACAACGTCTTTTAAAAAAGTTATGATTAATGAAAAAGTTGTAACCTAAAAGTATATATTATGAAAAAAATGTGACAACTTGATATAGAAGTTGTAATATATAGATATAGAAAAAATCTATAAAAAAGTATATCACTATATATTTTTAGATGTGATAAAATTAAAAAGTAAAATAAATTTAATTTTTAAAGGGAGATGTTTAAAAATGATAAAAGTAGATGCTAGAGGATTAGCTTGTCCAAAACCAGTTATAAACACTAAAAAAGAATTAGAAAAAATAGCTGAAGGAACAGTAGTTACAACAGTTGACAACACTACTGCAAAAGAAAATCTTTTAAAATTAGCTAAATCTCTTAACTGTGAAGCAACAGTTATAAAAGAAGAAGATGGTGAAATAGAAGTTCAGATAGTTAAAGGAGAAGCTGCAGCTGAAGTAGCTACTGAATCAAATGACGATTTATGCGATCAGGTTGTTTTCATATCATCTGATAGAATGGGTTCAGGAAATGATGAATTAGGAAAAGTTCTTATAAAAGGATTCATATATACTTTAACAGAAACAAAACCATATCCAAAAGCAGTTGTTCTTGTAAATGGTGGTGTTACACTATCTACTGAAAATGAAGCTACTGTAGAAAATCTTAAAAAATTAGAAGAAGCTGGTGTACAGGTATTATCTTGTGGAACATGCTTAGACTACTACGGATTAAAAGATCAGTTAAAAGCTGGTGTAGTAAGCAATATGTACGACATAGTTGAAACATTAAAAGGTGCATCAAATACAATAACAATAGGATAATTTTTAAAATTAAATACGATAAATAAAAATTGAGCAAAGAAAAAGCTATTACAGTAATTTTATACTATAATAGCTTTTTTATTTTATAAATTATTTTCTATGAGTATATGAAAAAAAGTCTGTAAATTTAATCGCCTTCTATGGTAATATCAAATT
>OLRB01001019.1_pt1 | contig 13376 bp, 6 predicted proteins | sample 1672751 | NCBI WGS metagenome assembly OLRB01 (sample SAMEA3136720, study PRJEB25190) | human gut metagenome | biome: human gut; feature: human-associated habitat; material: faeces | place: Austria | collected 2013
TCTGACGCTTATGACGTTCGCTAGCGACCCAGCTACCGTGCTTCCTTCTCTGGCGCTGCTTTCCCACCGCGTACGCGTGCTACCAATGGACGCGGCAAGTCTGGTGAAAATGCCGGAAAACACCATTCTTTTTCTGGATGCGCGAGATGATCTGGCCACGGCGAAAACATTGTGCCGCCTGATTCATGCATCCGGACTGTCCACGCCGATCGTGCTCGTCCTCACCGAGGGTGGCTTCACCGTGGTCAATTCGCAGTGGGGCATCGCCGACGTGGTGGTGGCGTCCGCTTCCCCGGCCGAAGTTGAGGGGCGTCTTCGCTTGGTATCCGAGCGCGGCAACTCGCCGGTCAATGCGGTTTCCGGTTCCGGAGAATCGGGCGTGCAGAACGAAGACGGCATGATCCACTCCGGAGACCTGGTGGTGGACACCAACGGCTATACGGCAAGTCTGCATGGGCATCCGATCGACTTGGCATACAAGGAGTTCGAGCTTCTCAAGTACCTCGTGCAGCATCCGGGACGCGTGTTCACCCGCGCGCAGCTGCTGCAGGAAGTGTGGGGCTATGACTATTACGGCGGCACCCGCACCGTCGACGTGCATATCCGTCGTCTTCGCGCCAAGCTGGGCGGCGAATACGAGCATGTGATCGGTACCGTGCGCAATGTCGGCTATCGTTTTGATCCTCCGGAAGAAGAGGAAGGCGAGGCGGCAGCCAAGGACGCCGCAGCCCACAACGCTTCGAGCGAAAACTGATTGTCGCACTATTCGCATTGCAAGCATTGCCTGCGATTTGCGATGCTTGCGATTGCCACGATACTTGCGATCTGACTGTCGGCTATCTCACTTTCGTACGCGCGATTGCATATTCATGCGACGGTAGACTGGTGCCATGCCCCGGGAATCGAAACAAGCGCGACTGTCACGCATGCATCAGGAATACGCCGTATTGTGCGAGGAGATTCCGCATCCGAAATGCGCGCTGAATTTTTCAAACCCGTTTGAGCTGCTGGTGGCGACCGTGCTAAGCGCGCAAACCACCGACAAACGCGTGAATATGGTCACACCGGAATTATTCGGCGAATATCCGGGACCGGCCGCACTTGCGAGCGCCAATCCCGAACACGTGGAAAGCATCATTCATTCCATCGGATTTCATCATACGAAGGCAAAGAACATCATCGGACTTTCTTACGCATTGTGCGAACGGTTCGACGGCGAGGTGCCGCAAACCATGGATGCTTTGACAAGTCTGCCCGGGGTCGGGCGCAAAACCGCGAACGTGGTGCTTGGCAATGCTTTTGGCGTGCCGGGATTCCCTGTCGACACGCATGTGATCCGTGTGACCGGGCGGCTGCGCTGGCGTTCGGACTGGGCGAGCGGCTCCCCCGCCCCCAAAGCCATCGAACGAGAGATCACCGCCTGCTTCCCGCCCGAAGAGTGGACGGACCTGTCTCACAGGCTGATATTGCATGGTCGTGCCATATGCCATGCGCGCAAGCCCGACTGCCTCAACTGCCCCCTTAACGACACCTGTCCGAGCGCATTCGCAGCGTAACGCGCATGCCCGCTGTAGCCTGTGCCAACTAGACTCAGCACCATGGAAGACACCATGGAAGAAGAAAACGGGCGGGAAGCCAAGCTGAAAGCCGAAATCACGCGATGGCTGATCTTTTTCGGCGTCGCCATCATGCTCAGCGTCATGACCTGGCTGGGCTGGTCGCTGACGAACCGCAAAAATCCGATTACCTCCTTCACCACGCTCGTTTCCGACTCCTCCGTGGCCATCGGCATTCAGGGCAGCGCGCCGGAATCGCTCGACATCCGCACCGAACAGGGCACCGCGCTGGAGCAGGCGCTGCTCGAAAACGTGTACGAAACCCTGGTGTCACGCAGCGAAACCAACAAACTGCAGCCGTCAATCGCGAAATCATGGCAGATTTCCGACGACGGACTGACCTACACGTTCACGCTCAACAGCAACATGACCTTCGCCAACGGCCATAAACTCGACTCGTCCGACGTGGTCTGGTCGCTGCAAAACGTCATCAACAACAATTACGTGGGATCCGACCAACTTGGTAGTCTCAAGGAAATCACCAATCCCGACGAAAAAACGGTGGTCATCACCCTCAATCAGCCGAATCCGTGCCTTCTGCGCGCGTTGAGCGGGCGTGCCGGCATTGTTTACGATGAGGAAAGCACGGCGAATTACGGCAAGAAAGCCGTGGGATCGGGACCGTTCACCGTGGAAGCCTCGTCGAAAACACAGATCGTGCTGCAGCGCAACGACTCGTATTGGGGCACCAAAGCCGCCGCATCGCAAATAACGCTGTATTACTACGCTTCCGAAGATTCGCTGGTCAGCGCAATGGAAGCCAAGAAAATCAGCATGGCATTGCCGTTGAGCGCGTCTGCCGCCGATGAGCTCAACCAGCAAAGCGGCATCAACTCCGACAGCGGCATCAGCTTCGACAAAGTGATGCTCGCCTTCAATAACGGCACCGAAAGCCCGTTCTCCGACGAGCAGATCCGCAAAATGACGAGATACGCCATCGACGCGCAGACCATCGCCAAAGACGCTCCGGACGCCTATTCGCCGCTCGGAGGCCCGATAAGCCCGCTGGAAGACGGGTATGAGGATCTGAGCGAACTGTTCCCCTACAATCTTGAGCAGGGCCAGCAGATGCGCAGCTATTTCGGCGCATACTATATCGCCGATATCGATCTGCTGGTGCCCAAGGAATATGAGCAGATCGGCAACACCGTGAAATCGGCGATCGAACAGCTCAATATCGGCGTCAATCTGGAAGTGCTCGATTCCGCGGCGCAAGTCACGGAACGCATGAACGCGGGCACCTACAATATCGCGCTCACCACCATGAGCGGCGAAAACGATGCGAGCGTATTCACCGACGGCCAGAGCGTGTTCCATTATGAGAACGGCGATGTGCAGCAGGCATATGCGGACGCGATGGCGGCCACCAATGATGACGATTATCAGGCACGCATGCGCACGTATGCACGCGCCGTCAGCGAAAACGCGGCAAGCGACTGGCTGTACACGCGCAAGAATTTCATGGCGGTAAGCGACCAATTGCAGGGATATCCGAAAAATCTGACCGACCGTCTGCTGCCGTTGAGCAGAGTGAAGTTGCAGTGATTTTCCCGCGATTGTCAATCAATCGCCGAACACTGCGGACAATCCGTGTGTTGCGCTGATTTTCTTGCGATTTCGGCATTCGGCTGCAGTTCCGTAAGTTGTCACATTCGCTTTCTAGACTAGCGCTTATGACTGAAAGCCAAGATACTACCATCAACGCGAACCTCACGCCGCTGCCCGACAAGGTCGGCGTGGACGGTCTCGAAGACAAGTGGCGCGGAGTCTGGGACGAAAACGAAGTCTACAAGTTCCAGGGCACCCGCGACCGCAAGGCCGTGTATTCCATCGATACCCCGCCGCCCACCGTTTCCGGCCACCTGCACGTGGGCCACGTGTTCTCGTACACGCATACCGATGTGATCGCGCGATTCAAGCGCATGAACGGCTACGACGTGTTCTACCCGATGGGCTGGGATGACAACGGCCTGCCAACCGAACGCCGTGTGCAGAACTATTACGGCGTGCGTGTGGACACCTCCCTCAAGTACGATCCTGATTTCGTGCCGCCGTTCGAAGGCACCGATGGCAAGAAGATCGACGCCAAGGATCAGGTTCCGATCTCCCGTAAGAACTTCATCGAACTGTGCGAGAAGCTCACCGCCCAGGATGAGAAGCAGTTCGAGGCGCTGTGGCGTTCCCTCGGCCTGTCCATCGACTGGACGCAGACCTACCACACCATCGGCGAGCACCCGCAGCGCGTGGCCCAGAAGGCGTTCCTGCGCAATCTGGCCCGCGGCGAAGCGTATCAGAAAGACGCTCCGGGCCTGTGGGATGTGACCTTCCAGACCGCAGTGGCCCAGGCCGAGCTGGAATCCCGCGAATATCCGGGCTTCTACCACAAGGTGGCGTTCCGCTTCGAAGACGGCACTCCGATCTACATCGAAACCACCCGTCCGGAACTGCTGGCAGCCTGCGGCGCACTGATCGCGCACCCGGATGACGAGCGTTACAAGCCGTATTTCGGCCAGTACGTCTACTCCCCGCTGTTCCACGTGAAGGTGCCGATTCTGGCGCACAAGGCCGCGGAAATGGACAAGGGCGCAGGTATCGCCATGTGCTGTACGTTCGGTGACGTGACCGACGTTGAGTGGTGGCGTGATCTGAACCTGCCGCTGCGTTCCATCATCCAGCGCAACGGACGCATCGTGATGGACACCCCGGACTGGATCGAAGACGAGGAAGGCAAGCGCATCTTCCAGGAAACCGCCGGCAAGACGACATTCTCCGCACGCAAGATCATCGTCGACGCACTGCGCGAATCCGGCGATCTTGACGGCGAACCGACTCCGACCAAGCGTATGACGAACTTCTACGAGAAGGGTGACAAGCCGCTCGAAATCGTCACTTCCCGCCAGTGGTACCTCAAGAACGGCGGCACCGATCAGAAGCTGAACGCCGAACTGATCGAACGCGGTCGCGAACTGAACTTCCATCCTGATTTCATGCGCGTGCGTTACGAAAACTGGGTGAACGGCCTGAATGGCGATTGGCTGATCTCCCGTCAGCGCTTCTTCGGCGTGCCGTTCCCGCTGTGGTATCCGGTGAAGGAAGATGGCACCGCCGATTACGATCATCCGATCGTGCCGAGCGAGGACCGCCTGCCGATCGATCCGACCGACGATGTGCCGGAAGGCTACAGCGAGGACCAGCGCGACGTGCCCGGTGGCTTCACCGCCGAACCTGACATCATGGATACGTGGGCGACCTCGTCGCTCACCCCGCAGATCGTGACCCGCTGGGAAGAGCCAGGCGAAGAGAACCAGGCGATTTTCAACGCCACCTTCCCGATGGATCTGCGTCCGCAGGGTCAGGACATCATCCGCACCTGGCTGTTCTCCACCGTGGATCGCGCGCATCTCGAGAACAAGTGTCTGCCGTGGGCCAATGCCACCCTGTCTGGATGGATTCTTGATCCGGATCACAAGAAGATGTCGAAGTCCAAGGGCAACGTAGTTGTGCCAGACAAGCCGATCAAGCAGTTCGGCGCCGACGCGGTGCGTTATTGGGCCGCTGCGGCACGTTTGGGCCTGGATGCCACCTACGACGAAGGCCAGATGAAGATCGGCCGCCGTTTGGCCATCAAGCTGCTCAACGCCACCAAGTTCGCACTGGCCATCGGCCGTGAGGATGAGAACCACCATGTGGGCGCTCCGGCAACCGCAAGCTGGAACCCTGCCGACGTGACCGAGCCGCTGGACCGCGCAGCCATGGCCAAGATGGCCCTCGTAGTGCGCGAAGCCACCGAAAGCCTCAACAACTACGAGCATTCCAAGGCTTTGGAAGTCATCGAAAACTACTTCTGGCAGTTCTGCGACGATTACATCGAGCTGGTCAAGAACCGTGCATACGGCACCGCAGACTCCACCGGCCATGTGCCGAGCGAGAAGGCCGTGAAGTCCGCTCGCACCGCGCTGGGACTGGGCTTGGATGCCTTCGCACGCCTGCTGGCACCGTACCTGCCGTACGCCACCGAAGAAGTGTGGAGCTGGATGCATGAGGGCGAAGGCTCCGTGCACCACGCCGCATGGCCGAAGGCTGAAACGTACGATGCGGCCGCAGCAGCCGTCTCCCCGGAGCTGCTCACCCATGCCGGTGAAGCTCTGGCCGCGCTGCGTGGCATCAAGTCGAAGGCCAAGGTTTCGATGAAGACCCCGATCCTTTCCGTGCAGCTGGGCGTTTCCGATGAAGCGCGCGAATCCATCGAAAGCGCATTGGGCGATATCGCCGAGGCCGGTCGCGTGGTCGGACGCATCTCCTTCATGGGAGCGGCCGCCGCACTGAAGGCCGTCAAGGAAACCGCCGAAGCAGCCAAGGAAGCCGTCAAGGAGGCCAAGGCTGATGCCGAAGCCGCCATCGACGTGATTGTGGCCGACAGCGAACTTGGAGAGCCGCCGGCTAAAAAGCCGAAGAACTAATGGCAACTGTAGGTGAAACCGGCAGCCTTCGTGGCAAAGCCGTTCACTTCACCTACAGACAGTCCACAGGACTGTCTGCTTAACGGCTCAGCCGGCTAAAAAAGCCTAAGAGGGGATCTTCCACGATTGGAAGGCCCCCTCTTTGTGTATCTGGATCCTATGTTTATACATTTTTATAAAACGGGAACTGCAAGCAGATATTGAGATTGCGCGGCCTTAGCAGGCTGCGATTGCACAGGCATATCCGGATACAGCTTCTGCAAAGCCTGCTGCAATATTTCGGCAGCGGCCGCAATTTCAACGGTCTCGTCAATCAAATCGCTATTATCAGGCACAATCAACGTGCGATTTCCGGAACCAGCAATGCCGTATGCTGCAATCGGCAACGCACTTGTCATCAACATTTCGGAAGATGCGGTTTTTCCTGTTGTTCCAGTATTTTCAGATGCGGAATCTACCGAATCGCCATCGCTGGATTTCTTTGATTCCACTCCCCCGACTTTCGCAACGTTCTTCGACGTGGTATCGGCAGCCGCGCCAAATGACGATCGCAGGCCGCCCGCGTAGCTCATCACATCATCCATGCTGATGGCGTTCTTGTCGTCCACCAAGCTGGCCGCAGTACCGTCGGAAGCGTTCTGCTGATTGGCCGCATCCGCCTGCGCGCGTTCCTCTTTGCGTTGGGCCTTGATACGCGCCCGCTCGGCACGGCCCGCAAGCGACGTCTCCGAAGCCGAGGCAAGTCCCATAGACCCCTTCAACGTAACTTCCGAACCATCGACAGTATCGTCGGAACTGGTCGAATCATCACCTGCATCAAGCTGATCCGCAAAACGAAGCACGATCTGGTGGAACGCACTGGCCTGACCCGTGTGCTCGCTCGCATCCGCCAACGCCTGCATCGCATCGTCAACCTTGCTTGAAGCCGACTTCAACTTCTCATTGCCGTCAATGCTGTTGCGCACATCCGCAATCGCCTGAGATTCCAAGTTTTGCGCCGAACCTGCGGAAGCCTCCAATTCCTTAAGCCGAGCGGTGTACGCGTCGGTGAAATCCATGGAATACGGAATCATCGCCGAAGAAAGCTGCGACTGGCCGGCACTGTAATCCTTGGCGCCACGCTGCTGCTCCTCGCCCGCACGCTTGTTGAGTTCCGCCACCAAACCGGATGTGCCACGCTGTTCGATGGTGCGAATCACCTCGTTCACCGCGTCGGCGGCACCCGTATGTCGGTATGCGGCGCTCACATCGTTGACCGCGTTGGCCAGATCGACCACGGACTGCGCCACCGCAGTATCGCCGTTCAATTCGGCCGCGGTGCCGAGAATGGCGGTAAGTTGCGTGGTATCGCCAATCGATCCGGAAAGATGCGTCGTATACGAGCCGACGTACGCGTCGATATACCCGTTGAACGCCTGCTCATGTTCCTGCTCACGCTGGGCGATGGTCGTTTCGGCAAGCTCCTTTTCATGATCGCGCAGTTGTTCGAGCTGCGCGATGAGCTCATGGTTGCGTTGCGATCCGACATTCGTCAAACCATCCACCAATGTGGATGCGCGATCGGTCAAACTGGTGAGATTGCCATAGCAGCCAGTTCTTTCGGAATCGCAGGCAACAGCGGCGACAGACAGCGAACTCATGGTGAAGTTTTTCGCAGTCACATACGTATGAATCGTAAGATCCTCACCCGGCTTGCCTACCGCAGCGACCAATGTCGACGAATTGCCGGCAGACACAAGCACGCCTTCGTCTGAGGTCGCGTCATTGCCGACGCGGTTGGGAATGGTGAACGCGACGATCGGCGTCAGATCAGCCGTTTCCTCCGGTCGTTCCGATTTCAGATCGATGCGGATGCCGACCACGCCCGATGCACCGGAAATCTTGGATGCGCTGACGGTCGGACCGTCCAAAGTAAAGGTCGCCGTTATATCCCACGGCAGTTCCACACGCTCTTGCGGCACGCGCTGCGAAGACGTCGCGCCCTCATCTGCATTCATGTCCGTATCAGTTGCAGAAGCGGCGTCACTCGTCAAATACAAGCGGCCCGGCTCATCAACGGACTCATATGCGCTCATCACATCGTGCGAGGCCACCGCCGAGACGTACTCGCCGTTCCGACGCACCGCATCAACCACATTCGAAACCCCGACCGCGCATACGGGAGCCGCCGAAACCAGCGTTACCGCAATGGACGCAGCCAGCATGTGCCGCAGATGGACACTCGCCACACGCATATCACGCTCACCACGCGTGCTATCGGCATGATGGGCACAAGATGCACGAAACGCAACAGAACGACGCATGCCGAGCCTCTCAATCGCAATCAAAACAACGTTCCAAAGCAATCAATGTAGCGCGCGGCATGCCCCGGCAAGAAACGATTTCGCGGAAAACAGACAGGTCAGGCGAATACGTCAAGCGCACCCGGATCGACGCCGTTCTCGGCGATGCGCTTATGCCTGCGCTTGGCTTCGGTCACCACGAATTCGCGATACATTTCGGCGATGTCGGGATCCAACCCGGCATCGACAGCAATGCGGTGCAACCGTTCGATCTGGTAATCCTCACGCTTGTAATCGGCCGGCGCGAAACCCGCGCGGGCTTTCAGCACACCCACTTGGGACGTGTATTTGAAGCGTTCCGCCAGTAGGGAAACGATGGCCGTGTCGACATTGTCGATCGACTGGCGCAATGCAGCGATTTTCGCCACGGCATCGGCGACCTCGGGATTGCTTTGCGCGGTGCCCGCATCGATGACGGTTTCGGTTTCATGCTCTTCTTCTGGCCGAAGCCAGTCATGTTCGCTATCGCTCATGCGTACAAGACTACCGCGCGCATGTCACTTGGAGAAGTACCGTTGCAGCACAATCGTGGTTTCCGTGCTCACCGGCACCGTTTGGTGGATGACGTTCAGCAGATCCTCAAGCTTGCTTGGCGAGGCTGCGCGCACGGTCAGCATGTAGCTGGGTGACCCAGCCACGGAATCGCACGACATGATGCCTTCGATATCCTGCAATTTGGCGGGAATCTCGGCTTCCTTGGAATAATCGATCGGCGTGACCGCAATGTAGGCACGTACGGCGAGGCCACGCTTTTCATCGTCGATAACGGCCTTGTAGCCGAGAATCACATTACGACGTTCCAGTTTCTGCACGCGCGATTGCACCGCGGAAATCGACAGTCCCGTAGCGTCCGAAAGCTGAGACAGCGTAGCGCGGCCGTCTTTCTCCAGCATGCTGAGAATGGTCTCGTCGATATCGTCGAATTGGCCCACGCTCGCATGCGTGGTGTCGGGTTCGTTGCCATTGCCTGTCATAGATGCCCCTTTCCAACAAGCATTCTGCATCAGTCCGGTAGGACCGACTCCCCTATGCAGCTCACGTTTCCGTCCATTACCATACCCACCCCAACACACAATCCGTCAACTGCATTTTCGTAACATTTCCAACGAATTTCGATTTTCAATCATTTTTCTCCTATTTTTTTCATATACCCCCTATATAGCAATACTATTTTCGTCTTTTTACTTTCGATTTCGTATTTTTTCGTGCGTCGATTTTTACATACCGTATGTCCACAACGTGATCATCCACATTGCCGAATCGTGCGGAACTTTCGAAAAACAATCGAAACGCATTCGAAAGTAGTTGAAAACTGCAAAACGGAAAAACAGCCAAACAGAAAGACAGCCGAACAGAAAGACAGCCGAACGAAACAAAAGGGCCGCATGGCGATTGTCATACGACCCTTGGATGCGTAACCGCAGATTGCGATTACCTGCGATTAGCTGTTGCCGTTATTCGCGGTATTGCCGCTCTGCTGGATCAGCGACGCCATGAAATCACGGTTGGTCGCGGTCTTCTTCAGACGCGGCACAAGCGTCTGGTAAGCCTGCTCAGGCTCCAGACCGCCAAGCAGACGACGCAGACGGTAGATGATCGGCAGCTCCTGCGGATCGGTGATGAGTTCCTCGCGACGGGTGCCGGAAGCGTTCACGTCGATGGCCGGGAACAGGCGCTTGTCTGCCAGTTCGCGGCTCAGGCGCAACTCCATGTTGCCGGTGCCCTTGAACTCCTCGAAAATCACCTCGTCCATCTTGGAGCCGGTTTCCACCAGTGCGGAGGAGATGATGGTCAGAGAGCCGCCGTTTTCGATGTTACGAGCGGCACCGAAGAACTTCTTCGGTGGGTACAGCGCCTGGGCATCCACACCACCGGAAAGAATACGGCCGGAAGCCGGAGCGGCGATGTTGTAGGCACGGGCCAGACGGGTCATGGAATCAAGCAGCACCACCACGTCCTGGCCAAGCTCCACGAGACGCTTCGCGCGTTCGATGGCGAGTTCGGCGACGGTGGTGTGGTCGGAGGCCGGACGGTCGAAGGTGGAGGAAATGACCTCGCCCTGCACCGTACGTTCCATATCGGTGACCTCTTCCGGACGTTCGTCCACGAGCACGACCATCAGGTGGACTTCCGGATTGTTGGTGGCGATCGCGTTGGCGATGTTCTGCAGGGTGATGGTCTTGCCGGCCTTCGGCGGGGACACGATCAGGCCACGCTGGCCCTTGCCGATCGGCGCCACGATGTCGATGAGGCGGCCGGTGAGCTTGTTCGGCGTGGTCTCCTGCTTCAGGCGTTCCTGCGGATACAGCGGGGTGAGCTTGCTGAACTGCGGACGATGCTGCGCTTCCTCGACGCTCATGCCGTTGATGGAGTCGATGGACTGCAGCGGCACGAACTTCTGACGCTGGTTGCGGCGGTCGCCCTCACGCGGGGTACGGATGGAACCGTGCACGGCATCACCCTTGCGCAGCCCATACTTCTTGACCTGGCCCATGGAAACGTACACGTCGTTCGGACCCGGCAAATAGCCGGAGGTACGCACGAAAGCGTAGGAATCGAGCACGTCGACGATGCCCGCGACAGGCACGAGATCCTCTTTCGGCTCCTCGTGACGCTGTTCGCGTTCAACATTGCGATCCGTGCGCTCGTTGCGCTCGACGCGATCGTTACGCTCGTTGCGATCATTGTTACGGTCGCCGGTACGGCCACGACGCTCGTCACGCTCGTCATAATCGCGGTCACGGCCACGCAGGCGACGGCCACGACGATCCACGCGGTCACCCCTATCGCTGACGCGACCGCGACCACGACGCGCGAAATCACCGTCTTCAGCCTCGTCACGACGTTCGTCATCATCACTGCCCTGCGAAGGCAACGTGGCGAGAATGTCATCAAGATCGCGCACAACGTCCTCATCCTTCGGCCCTTCCACCGCACGACGGCGACGGCGCGGCTCAACGTCGGACGCATCATCCTTACGATGGCGACGACGATCATCCTGCTTCGGCGAAGCATCGTCCAATCCCAGTTCGGCCAGCAGATCGGTGGCAGCGTCCGCATCACGGCGGCGACGGCGCTTCGGAGCCTCATCGATGCTGTCCAGGGCGTTCACCGCGGCCATGACATCGGCCGCCTCCTCGCTCGTCGGAGCCTCAGCCTGCTTGCGACGGTCAGCACGCTCGGTGCGCTCGGCACGTTCCGTCTGTTCGGAGCGCTCCGCACGCTCAGCGCTATCAGCACGTCCGGCAAGGGTCTTCCTAACGGTTTTGGCCGTCTGCTTTTCGGACTGCTCAGCTTCGTTGGCTTTGCTTTCGGCAGCCTCGTTGGACTTGCCGGATTCCTCAGCCGTGTTCGCCGCGACCTCAGCGTCTGCGGTTTGGGCTTCAGCAGGAGCCACCGGAGCGGCCGGTGCAGCGGACTTCGGAGCTCGCACGGTCACACCGGCAGGCGCTTCACCGCCGGAACGAGCGGCCTGAAGCGTCGCGATAAGTTCCGGCTTACGCATGGTGGAGGTGCCACGAAGGCCCATCTGCTTGGCGAGCTCCTTGAGCTCAGGCAGTTTCATGTCTTCAAGATTCGGGCTGATTGCCACTGGTTTTTGCCTTTCCCCTAGCTTTCGCAAGCACACGCCTGCAACAGCTGTAAAAAGAGATACGGAAATTTCCGCCACTGAAAGTCCGCCGCGAAATATCACGGTTTTCGAACTTCCCTAACCATACAACGTCATCCAGACCAACGCAACGTAGGCGTGCCAACGTATTCATGCCAATCAAGCATTCAAGTCAATGACAAATCGCAAATCACAATGCGAAAGACCCGCCATGCGATCACATGACGGGTCTTTCGCTTTACCACATGCTTTACAGCAACAGGTGCAGGTCTTGCCGGAACCTACTTTTCCTCGTGATAGCTCTTATCGGTATTGACGGACCATACGTTCTTCTTGGACGTCTTGCCGTTCTTGATATTGCCGACGGCCTCGATTGCGGTGGCCATGGAATGATCCATGTTGTTGTAACGATGCTGGCCGTTGCGGCCGACGCAATACAGATTGCCGAAGGAATCGAGGTATTCCACGAGCTCAGGCATGCGATCGTAGGTGTCGAAATATGCCGGATACGCCTTCTTCACGCGCTCACGATGGGAGTCGATCACGTCTTGCGGACCGTTGATGATCTGCATGCGCGTAAGCTCCTGGATGGCGAACTTCTTCGCTTCCTCGTCAGACATGTTCCAGAAGGAATCGCCTTCTTCGCAGAAGTATTCAAGACCGATCCACACGGTGTTGTCAACGTCCTTGACCAGGTACGGGCTCCAGTTGTTGAAGATCTGCAAACGGCCGACCTTGTAGCCCGGATCCTGCACGTAAATCCAGCAATCAGGCACGATCGGCGGGTTGCCGAGGGTGGGAATGTCGGTGGTGTTCGACAGGCGCAGGTGCTTGACGAGCAGACCAACGGTCACGAAGTCGCGGTACGGCAGGCCGTTGGCGATTTCGGTCATGTCCTTCGGCGCGGGCTGGCTGGAAGCGTCCACGGCGTTGATGAGATCCTTGACGGGCATGGAGGAGATGAAGTCGTCCGCGGCCATTTCGGTGCGGTTGCCTTCGGAATCCTCATATACCACGGATGCGATCTTGCCGTCGGCCTGGCGAATCTCCACCACGTTCGCGTCGGTGATGACCTTCACGCCCGCGGCCTCGCAGTTGGCCTCGACGGTTTCCCACAGCTGGCCCGGACCATACTTCGGATACCAGAATTCCTCAATCAGCGAGGTTTCAACCTCAGCATTGCTGCGCTTCTTCGGCAGGAGCTTCTGGAACGCGTTCTTCAGCACGCCCATAATGCTCAGGCCCTTGACGCGCTGCGCACCCCAATCGGCGGAAATCTGGGACGGATGGCGACCCCACAGCTTCTCGGTGTACCCCTCGAAGAACATGGAATACAGCTTGCGGCCGA
>OLRB01001020.1_pt1 | contig 13375 bp, 19 predicted proteins | sample 1672751 | NCBI WGS metagenome assembly OLRB01 (sample SAMEA3136720, study PRJEB25190) | human gut metagenome | biome: human gut; feature: human-associated habitat; material: faeces | place: Austria | collected 2013
TAATCGTGTCATTCACTGACAAAGGCACAAAGCCTGAAAAAATGAGAAATCCCGATAGGGAAAACGGAGGAAAAACAAATGAAAAGAATACCACGCAGCAAAGAAGAAGATAGAGATATAAACAATAAATTATCTATGATAGAAAGACTTAGAAATAAAAAGTTTAAAGACAATTTATGTGAGGAAATGGCAGATGTGATAATAGCTTTAAGTTGGGTTATGGATGTTTATGGTGTAGCTGATAAAGATGTAGCTTGGTACATAAATATGAAAGCTAATAGAATGACTAAAAGAATAAAAGAAGGTGAGTTCTATTAAATTTATAATTGATGGAGAGCCAAGAGGAAAAGGAAGACCACGTTTTACTAAGAGTGGCCACGCATTTACTGATCAGAAAACAAGAAACTATGAAAAATTGATTGGATATTGCTATAAGGCTCAAGGTGGAAAAATGCTTGAAGGAGATATAGATATTTCAATAAAAGCATTTTACAAGATAGCAAAAAATGACAATAAGAATATAAAAGCTGCTAAGAGAGCTGGAGAGATAAAGCCAACTAAAAAGCCAGATATAGATAATGTGATAAAGGCAATATTAGATGGATTGAATGAGGTAGCATACAAGGATGATGCACAGGTGGTTAATGTGAGTGCAAGTAAACACTATTCAGATGAACCTAGAGTGGAGGTGATAGTATCGAGAATTTAAAAGTGATAGCATTGTTAACGATTATAATGCTTGTAGCTAAGATTATATTAAATAGATAGAGAGGATGATTAGATGGCGACATTGATAACTAGATTAAAAGACAAAGATTGTATAAAGGTGACAGAGGAAATATTAAAAGAGTATAAATATATTAAGCTAGGATTGAAAACTCTAAGAGAGCAGCTTGAGTTGATAGATGAGGATATTATAAGTTTGCCAGCAGTAGGATGTTCTGAAAGAGTTCAGATGTCGCTGTCTGGAAGTCCTACTGAAGATAGTGCTTTAGAAATAATAGAGCAAAAGAAATTGATAGAGAAGAAAATAGAAGAGAATGAGGCTTTAATAAAAGCAGTTGATAGAGGATTGAACAATTTAGATTTAATTCATAGACAAGTAATAGAATACACCATGATAGATAAGCAGAGTTGGGTTTATATATGTGATAAGTTAAAGTATAGTGAAACTCAATTGAGAGAGAAAAAGAAAGAAGCAATTAAATCATTATCTTATGCATTGTTTGGATATGATATATCAGATGAGGAAGATTTATTAAAAAGAATATAACCTTTAATTATAATATTAGTTATGATAAAAGAAACCGTGGTTTTTCCGCAGATTTATAAAAATAAACGTGGTATTATAATAATATAAAAACTTAATAAATTGCTATACAGACGTTAAAGGATTTTATTGTATAGCAAATGTGTAACCATATGAGAGAGGCAACAGTAAAAGGTTGTCTCTTTTTATGTGCCCAGAAAGGAGTGATATATATGGGCTAACAATCAAACAAAAGAAGTTTGCCGACGAGTATATCATTTCTGGTAATGCTACTGAGGCACGGATAAAGGCAGGTTATTCTAAGAAAACTGCTAGGAGTATAGGTTCAGAAAACCTTACAAAACTTGAAATTAAAACGTATATAGAAGAAAGAATGGCTGAAATAGAAAGTCAGAAGATAGCTGACCAGAAGGAAGTAATGGAATATCTAACAAGTGTTATGAGAGGAAATGAGACACAAGAACAACTTATAACAATTGGATTAGGTGAAGGTATGACAAGAGCAGAAACCTTTGATGTAGAAGTTTCGGCAAAAGAGAGAATAAGAGCAGCAGAATTAATTGGTAAAAGATATGGTATGTGGACTGACAAGCAAGATGTTAACATGGAGCTTCCTGTATTTATAGATGATGTACCAGAGGAAGATTAATGGCAAATACATCTATAAGTAAACTGATTGGGAAAGGATACAATAAATTTTGGCATACTAAGAAATTCTATAAAGTTGTAAAGGGAAGCAGAGGATCTAAGAAATCAGTTACAACTCAGCTTGAAATGATTTATAAAATGATGAAGAATCCGTGGATGAATGTTCTGCGGATGAGAAGATATGGAAATACATTAAGAGACAGTGTATATGTTGGTCTCAAAAGTGCTGCTAATAGATTAGGAGTATCACACTTATGGAAATTTACAGTGTCGCCTATGGAACGGACCTATCTTCCAACTGGGCAAAAGATTCTTTTTAGAGGGTTTGATGATGCTCTGAAACTTACTTCTATTCAGTTAGAAAAAGGACATATAACTCACTTGTGGCTTGAGGAAGCCTATGAGCTTGAGAGTAAAGATAAATTAGATACAGTAGTAGAAGGTATGAGAGGGGAATTAGATGACCCTAATGCATACAGACAGGTAATACTTACGTTCAATCCATGGTCAGAGAATCATTGGTTAAAGAGTGAGTTCTTTGATAACTATGATGAAGATGTATTTGCTCTAACTACTACATACAAAGTAAATGAATTTTTAGATAAGCAAACTATAAAGAGATATGAAAAGCTATATAAAACTAACCCTAGAAGAGCGAGAATTGTTTGTGATGGCGAGTGGGGAGTTGCAGAAGGACTTGTATATGAGAATGTAGAGTTTAGACCGCTAGACAAGGATGAGCTTGCAAAACAAGGTTATACTCTGTTAGTTGGTTTGGACTTTGGTTTTACTCATGACCCTACAGCTCTAGTAGTTAGTTGGTTAGATATAGAAAATGAAACTTTATATATTATAGATGAGCATTATCAAACTGGTATGCATACCAAAGAGATAGCTCAAATGATTAGAAAAAAAGGATACAGTAAGTCAACTATAATAGCAGATAGTGCTGAGAAAAGACTAATATCTGAATTAAGAACAGAGCATGGATTAAAAAATATAAAAGAATCTGTGAAGGGTAAAGATAGTGTCAATCAAGGGATTGATAAGCTGCAATCATTAAGAATAATTTGTGATACTTCTTTAGTTAATACCAAAGAGGAGTTTTACAGCTATGCTTATAAATTTGATAAGGTATCTGGTAAATTTACAAATATTCCAGAGGATAAGAACAATCACTTGATGGATGCATTGAGATATAGCTTACAGTGTGTAAATAACAAAGTGAAGGTAAAACTATTCCAAAGTGGAATTTAGGAGGTGAGATATTGTTTATAATGGATTCAGAAACGGAACTAACTACAGAGCTGCTTGAAGAATATATAAATCAGCATAAAGCAGAGGCTATTAAATTAAGAAAGAAAATGGATATGTATAAAGGTCAGCATGACATATTGAGTCGGGACCCAAAGGAAGCATTTAAACCAGATAATAGATTAGTTGTTAACTTTGCTAAGTATATAGTAGACACATTAAATGGATTCTTTATAGGTATACCAGTAAAGACAGTACACGACAATTCAAGTGTTAGTGATTATATAGAATTTATACAGAAGTATAATGATCAGGACGATAACAATGCAGAGCTGAGCAAATTATGTTCGATTTATGGTTATGCTTATGAATTGTTATACTTAGATGAAAATGCTCAGGTTGGTATTACATATCTATCTCCAGAAGAAGCTTTTATTATCTATGATGATAGTGTAGCTAGAGAGCCACTTTATGGAGTTAGATATTTTACAAATAGCGACGAAAAAATAGAAGGTAGCTACTCAGATAAAAATAAAATATATCATTTTGAGATAGAAGATGGATTGAGAATAGTTGATGAAGAACAAAATTATTTTGGAGATGTACCACTTGTCGAATATCTTGAAAATGAAGAGAGACAAGGAGCCTTTGATAATGTTGATACTCTTATAAATGCATATGATAAAGCTATATCAGAAAAAGCAAATGATGTTGATTATTATGCAGATGCATATTTAAAAGTATTAGGTGCTGAGTTGGAAGAGGAAACTCTTCAGACACTTAGAGATAGCAGAATAATAAATATATCTTCACCAAATGGAGATGATGTATCAATAGACTTTTTAGCGAAACCTTCATCAGATACTACTCAGGAGAATTTAATAAATAGATTGGAAAAATTAATATTCCAGATAAGTATGGTTGCAAATATCAATGATGAAAACTTTGGTAATGCATCAGGAATAAGTTTAAAATACAAACTTCAATCTATGCTTAATTTAGCAAATGTAAAAGAGAGAAAGTTTGTATCTGGAATGAATAGACGTTGGAAACTTATATCTAATCTTCCTAACTCTAAAATGAGTAAAGATGATTGGATGGGTATAGAATATCAGTTTACAAGAAATCTTCCAGCCAATGTACTAGAAGAGACACAGATAGCACAGAATTTAGCTGGAATAGTATCGGAAGAGACACAGCTTAAAGCATTATCTTTAGTTGAAAATGTTAAAGATGAGATTGAAAGAAAAGAAGCTGAAGTTGATAAAAAAGCTCGGATATATGACTTCAATGATTTAGGTGATATGAATGAGTAATGAATCAAATTTTAATAATAAAGAGTATTGGGATGAAAGAGCTGAGAAATTATTTGATAATATTGAAAGAAATGAAAAGCAACTAAATAAGAAATTAGCTGAATATTATAAAGTAGAAGCTGAACGATTAAACAAAATGATAGCTGAGTATTATACAAAATATGGTAAAGATAATGTGATACAATATAGAGATCTTCTGAAAAAATTATCTGATGGAGAAAGAAAACTATTAATCGAGGATATTGATAAATTTATAGAGAAGTATCCAAAGTATAAGAATCTTAAAAAAGTTAGAGAATCTATTTATAAACTAGATAGATTAGAAGGTCTTAAAGTATCAATCAATCTCTCGCAGATGGAATTGGCAGAGAAGGAAGTTGAAGAAGTAAAAAAATATTTAGAAGATGTATATAAGATAGGATTTGATTATGCATATAAAGAGCTCGGTTATTCAACTAATTTTAATTCAATAGATAAAGATGTAGTGGAAAAATTTATAAATAAATCTTGGGTTGGAGGGATGAATTTTTCCCAGAGAATTTATAAAAATCGTGACAAAGTTTCTAGGTGGGTTATGACAGAGTTTGCTGATGGAGTAAAGAGGGGAGAATCATACGATAGATTAGTAAAGAAAATGATGAATAAATTTCAGGAAGTTAGTAAGAGCAGCGCTAAAAGGTTAGTTGCAACGGAAGCATCTTATATGCTAAATGAATCAAGTATGTCAGTTTTTGTTAAAGAATTTGATGAGTATAAATATAATGCTATATTAGACTCGAAGACATCTAAATTATGTAGAAAATTAGATGGAGAGGTATATAAAATAATAGAAAGACAAGCTGGTAAAAACTTTCCTCCAATGCACCCTAATTGTAGAAGCTCTTTTACTATAGTAATTCCAGATGATTGGATGTATAATAAAACTATAGAAAGTAAACTTAAAAATACCCAAAAGGAAATTAAAATGGTAGGTAAAAATTTAAGGTACAAACCCAAAGCTCCAGATTATAGTGATTTTACTTTTGATAATGAACATATAAACTCAGAAAGAAAACATAAGGTTACAAAAGAAGAGGCAATGAAATTTATAAAAAATGCTGATTATTCAATAGAAAAACATAACGGAAGATACAAAAACTACTATTCTAAAGAGGGAGCTGTGTTTGTTGATATAATTGAAAAAAATATTAGAACTTCTTTTAAAAAAGATGAGTTTGATCCTAAAACGAGAAAAATGATGGAGGTGTTAGAAAATGAGCGAAAACAAGATTAAATGTCCTTTAGTTGATGATGAGGAAATAGAAATTGGTGATTGTGTAATAGTTAGTTCCATAGCTAATGAATGTATTACAGAAAAAAGATTGCCTAAAGAATTTAAAAGACATGAAAACTGGAGAGAAATTTGCGAGAACTGCGAATACTATGACTGTTAAAAGACACTTTAACTAAAAGGTTAAGGTGTTTTTTTATGCTCATTTTTGACATTTTACTCAATAGGTTGGACATACCTAGTCCAAATTTAGTCCAAGCATTAAAGACTATAAACTTTATGGAATATAGTTGGCTGACAACTTAAAAACAGGAGGAAATAAATGAAAGATACACCATTAAAAATGAAACTTCAGTTACTAGCTGATGATAATAGTGGAGACAATGCTCCAACTGACAATTCAGAACAGAAAGAAACTGAAAACAATAATTCTGATGATAAAAAACATAATGAAAAGAAATACACTGATGATGAAGTCAATGAGATCATCAACAAGAAATTTGAAAAATGGACTAAGCAGAAAGAAAAAGAGATGGATGAGGCGAAAAAATTAGCTGATATGACTGCTCAGGAAAAAGTAGAGTATGAAAGAAATCAGCTGAAAAAGGAACTTGAAGAGTTAAGAAATGCTAATACTATCTCTGAAATGAGCAAAACTGCAAGGGGAATCCTTAAAGAAAGAAATATAGACATATCAGACGAATTACTAAGCATGCTAGTAACTAAAGAAGCTGATACTACTAAGAAGAATGTAGAAGGCTTTGCTGAGATGTTTGATAAGGCAGTTGAAAAGGCTGTAAATGAAAAACTTAAAGGAAATCCACCGAAGAAAGGTCCAGGAAACAAAACTCTTACAAAAGAGGATATTTTAAACATTAAAGACAGAACAGAAAGACAGAGAAAAATAGCTGAAAATATAGAGCTATTTAATTAAGGGAGGAATATAAATGGCAGCAGAAAACAATTTAACAGAAAAATTTGCAAAAGCTCAGTCAATAGATTTCGTTGAGCAGTTTGGTAAAAGTATAAAAAAATTATTAGAAATGCTAAAAATAGAAAGAAGAATGACTTTACCAGTTGGAGCTACTATAAAAACTTATAGCTCTAAAGTAACATTAGATGGAACTAAAGTAGCTAAAGGTGATATAATACCACTTTCTAAAGTTGAGACAACTGAAGGTGACCCAATAGAATTAGCTTGGGATAAAAAAAGAAAAGCAGTAGCTATAGAAGATATACAGGCATATGGATTTGAACAGGCAGTTTCTAAAACAGATACAGAATTATTAAGAGAATTACAGAAAGAAATAAAGAAAAACTTCTTTGCTCAGTTAGCAAAAGGAACTACATCAGTTTCTGGAGTAGGACTTCAGGGAGCTATGGCTAAAGCTTGGGGAGGAGTTGCTGGTAAATTTGAAGATGATGACGTTACAACTATAGCATTCGTCAATCCAACTGATGTAGCTGATTATTTAGCAACTGCACAGATAACAGTTCAGACTGCATTCGGTCTTAGATATGTCGAAAACTTCCTAGGAGTAGATGTTGCTATAATGTCTACATCAGTACCAGCTAAAACATTATATGCAACAGCATCAGATAACTTATGTTTAGCTCAGGCTAATATGGCAGGAAGTGAAATAGCTAAAGCATTTGATTTTACTACAGATGAAACTGGAATAATAGGAGTTACTCATGATGTAAATAAACAGAGACTAACAGCTGAAACAGTAACTGCATCAGCGACAGTATTATTTGCTGAAAGGCTAGATGGTATAGTTAAAGCTACTATAACAGAAGCTGCTGCAGCTGCAAAAGCTTAAGAGGTGATTTAATTGGGTTTACTCGATAGGATAAAAGTCCGACTTCCAGAGGAAAATGACGATACTCTTTTGAACGAACTTATAACTACTGCAACAGATAGAATATGTTTAAGGTTGGGAGCTGATGAGCTCCCTAGCATATTCGAGTCAATATGTGTTGAGGTAGTTGTAAAGGCATATAGAAGAATCTATTATGAAGGTATTGAATCTGAAAGTGCTGATACAATGCAGACTAGTTTCGTATCTGACTTATTAGAGGAATATGACAGTGAATTTAGTGCATATTTAGAGAGAAAGAAAAAAGAAGATGTCACGCAGAAGAAAGTAGTGAGATTTCTATGAAATGGATTGAGTGTAAACTGTTAAGAATATTAGCAGATACAACGGATAGACTTGGTAATGAAATTAAAAAAACTGAACTAGAAAGAAATATAAAAGCTAGGTTAACTCGGTGGACTTCCGAAGATGTAAATATTTACGGAAGGGACTTAACTAATTCTTCTAGAAAGTTAATTACTCCAAACAAAGTGTCTTTAAGTAATAAAGCAATACAGATTGAAGATACTATGTACAAGGTAGTTAAAGAAGAGGATTATGGAAGGTTTAGAGTTGCTGTAATAGAGGAGTGGGGAATATGGCAAAATTCAGTATAGATGTGAATGGTGTCGGGGATATACAAGCTAAAATAAAAGGACTTGTAAAGTATCGACCTATGATAAGAAGTTGCATTGTAAAATCTCTTGCTGATATGAAAAATAGAAGTGAACAACTTACACCAGAAGATACAAGTGAATTAAAAAAATCAGCTTACCAAAGAATGAATGGAGATTTAGAAGGTATATTTGGTTTTAATAAAGAGTATGCTCCATACGTTGAATATGGTCATAGATTGCGTAATGGAAAGTTCCATCCAGCAAATCCATATCTAAAACCTAATGCAGAAGCACAAGCTAAAATTTTCAAAAAAGATTGTGAAGAAGCAATGCGGAGATTAGCAAAATGATAAAGAAAATAAACCTAATAGATCTCCATGAAGCGATAAAGAATAAACTTGAAGAGAAAACAGATTTAAGAGCTTATGATGTTGTACCAGAAGATGTCAAAGCTCCTTTTTTATCTTTGCAATGTGTGGGCAAAGAAGATTCTTCCACAAAAACTATGTTTATCGAAAAGTTTATGTTTTATATTCACTGTTTTGCTGAAGGGTATTCTTCCACAAAAATTTATGGTGTAATAAACAAGGTCGAGGAGGCTCTTACAGAAGATATTGAGTTGCCTAGCGAATATAATTTAGTAAACCAAGTTGAAGAGGGAATAGTTCAGATAATTACAGAAACAGAAACATTTGAAAAAAGAGCAATACTAGAATATTCATTTAATATCTGTTATGGATTTAAATGTAAAATTTAGGAGGAAAAAATGGCAGCATTAAAAGAATTTGAAGATAAATTATACTGTGATGTTACAACTCAGGCTACTAATGCAATAGCTGGTAAAGATATTCTTTTATGTATATTTAATGCTACGGGGGATAAGTTACTAGCGATAGACGGACAGCAGTCTTTAACTTTGAATAGAGAAAAAGAGATAATAGAAATAAATTCTAAAACAATAGATGGAGGATGGAAGACTAAAGCAGCAGGACCTAAAGATTGGTCAATAGAATCTGATGGGATGTATTCTCCTACTTTAGAATCGCATCAGCTACTAGCACAGGCATATGAAGAGGATGAGTATGTTTGTTGCAAGATAGTAGATAACAAGAGAAAGAAACCTTTATTTGGAGGATTGGCATTAATAAAAGAATTTAACTTAGAAGCTCCATATGATGATTCTATGACATTTGAGATGACATTAGAAGGTTGTGGCAAGCTTACAGACTTAACTAAATCAGAAGAAGCTCCAGCAATGCCTGGAGAAGGAGGAATGGCATAGAATGTTTGAAATTGAAGGTAGAATATACGAATTAAGATATGATATGAAAACTGTTGAACAGTTAGAAAATACAGTAGGAATGTCTATAGTAGATATGATACAGAGTGTTCCTACTCTAACTAGATTAAAAATGATGATAGGAATGGCTCTTTGGAATGAGCATGGAAATAAAGTATCAAGCAAAACTGGTTCAGAAATGGCTGAAAAGTTTATACAAGAAAGAGGATTATTAGAATGTTTTAGAGAGTGCGTCAATAAAATCTCTGAGGACTGTGCTTTTTTATTCCGAAACGCTTAGTTGAATTTGAATATCTTGGTAAAGATGAAAACAAAATAGAAGATGATGAAGCAAGTGAATATTCTGAGGATAAGGCACTTGCTTTTTTTATCGTCAATTTTGGTTACACTAAGCGAGATTTTGAAGCTTTAACGATAAGGGAAAGAATATTTGCTATGAAAGCTTGGGAGGATAAGAAAGTATTAGATACTCAGTTAATGGCTAATGCATTCTTTAATGCTTATGCAAATGCAAATAGAAAGAAAGGCAAGAAGCCTATTCCTTTATGGAAAAAAACTAAGAATAAAAAAGTGAATATTAGTAAAGTAAAACAACAATTTGCTGAAATTGAAGAAATTGAAAAGAATGGCTCAAAGGATTGGGTTAGACAGATATATGAAGGAAGGAGGTAATACTTCTGAGTTCGTTAGGTGATATAAAAGTAAAAATATCTGCATTAGCTGATGGATTTAGTGAAACTATAAATGAAGTAGCTGATAGTTTAGAAGATTTAGATAAAAAAGGAGAAGGTACTGCATCATCTGCTCGGCGTTGGGGAGATAGATTTACTGATATGGGTAAGACATTATCTAAAGCTGGAGTTGCGGTAACAGGAGCAGTTGGTGCTATGGTTATGGCAGGTTCTAAATGGTCGGCTGAGGTAGCAGGTCAGCAGTTCTTATATAATAACTTGGATACTGCTATACAAAAGACTATAACGAGTGAAAGTCGGCACGCTAACTCTATAGGACTTACAGAGCAACAGTATAAAAATTCTGCTACAAGCATAGCTACATATTATAAAAATATGGGTATGACTACTCAAGAAACTTCAAGATTATCTGCTGAAAGTATGAATCTTGTTGCGGATCTAGCAGCAATAACTGATATGCCTTTTGATGAAGCTATGGATAGATTTAAGAGTGGATTGATGGGTGAAAAAGTTGCCCCTTGCTATAGAAATGTAGCATAGAAAATCGAGCAAAATCGGTAGACATCTCAAAGAGACAATACCGAGGTAATTTAAGGAATTAAAAAGCCTTAGACACCGTAACGCATAGGAATTGAACCTATGCTTTTTTATTGTAAAAAAAGTATAGAATATAATATTCCCACGAGTGTTCGGCACCTAAATTATTCAAATAATATGGTGAAAATATATGCTGAACTATATGGTGACATATAGAAGTATAGGATAAAAAGCCTATACGATAACAAAATTTGAACTATGAAGCACTAGATGCCTTTGGTATTAATATTTCAGCACGGTCACTTGAAAATAGTGAGTTTGTCAAAGGGTTAGGAAAATCTTGGAATCAGTTATCAGATAATGAAAAGATGATGGCAGTTTACAATGAGATAGTTAGACAGTCTAGTTCAGCTCAAGGACTAGCTAAACAGGAAGCTCAGTCTTTCGGTATGCAGATGAAATTATTAAAAGAAAAAATAATGGAAACAGCAGGGGCAATAGGTGAAAAATTGCTTCCATATTTGGAACCATTTATACAGAAAATAAATGAGATAGTTGAAGCAATTGGAAATTTCGCAAATGAACATCCTCAGCTTATGGCTGGTATATTGGGTGTAGCTGGTGCTATAGGGGGTTTAATGTTAGTACTTGGACCAGTACTCATGGTTGTTGGTCAGTTGATGACTGGATTTGCATCAGCGACAGTTGTGGCTGGAGTACTAGGAACAACAGTAGGAGCAATGGCTCTAGTATTTATAAAAGTTATAGCGATAATAGGTGCTGTTATAGCTATAGGTGCACTTTTAATAGCCAATTGGGATGCTATAAAACGGAGTGCAATTGCTTTATGGAATGATGTTAAGAGTAGTTGGAGTACTAGTCTAAATGAAATTAAAACAATGGCTATTGATTTATGGAATGACATCAAAACAGGTATTGCTAATGTATGGAATAGTATGAAAACAACCGCTACTAATATATTTAATAATATCAAAACAGTTATTTCAAATATATGGAATAATGTAAAATCAGTAACATCTAGTATATGGAACAGTATAAAGAGTACAGTTTCAAGTATATGGAATGGAATAAAATCAACTGCAACAAGTATATTCAATGCTATTAAATCATTTATAACAACATCTTGGAACAATGTAAAATCAACTACTACATCAATTTGGAACAGTATTAAAAGTAGTATAACTAGTATACTTAATGGAATAAAATCAACATTCACTAATATATTAAATGCTATAAAAAATGCTGTTAAAACAGGAATGAACAATGTAAAAAGCACTATGGTAAATATAATGAATCAAGCTAAGAGTGCTATAAGTAATATGGTTGGACGGTTTGCAAGTGTGGGTAGAAATATCGTAAATGGTATAGCAAATGGTATTAGGTCTGGAGCGAGTGCAGTAATTAATGCAGCTGCAAATGTAGCTAAAAGTGCATTAAATGCAGCTAAGAAATTTCTTGGAATACATTCTCCTTCTAAAGTTATGGCACAAGAAGTTGGTAGATTCATTCCAAGTGGTATGGCTGTAGGTATTACCGCTAATATAGATAGTTTAAAAAGTGCAGTTAGGGAAATGACTGGTATAGGAATAGAGCCAGCTATAGCAACAGTGTCTGATATAGACTATAGTGGTGCTATGAATTATCAGAGGTTTAATCCTGGCACGGATAATATAATGAGTGAGGATACTACTCCACAACCAATGTATATAAACTTTAGATTTGGAAATAGAAAATTCAAAGGATTTGTAAAAGATATAACTAGAGCTCAGGATACAGAGATAGAGCTTATAGAAGAATATGGAATATAGGAGGGTGGCAAATATGAAAGAAGAAGTATCTTTTTTAGAAAAAGAGAGTAAAGGCTACCCTCTTAAATTATATGTAAATGGAATATGCTTAGATGATGCAATAGAGGGTTTCAATACTCTTAATGTATTTGGTAGAACAGTAGCTCATAAGAAGGTGAATATAACTGAGGGCATTGATAATGGTGGCTTTATGAGTTCCAATAGATACAAAACAAGAAAGCTAACAGTCGAGTATTGGATAAAAGCAAAAGATAATAAGGCTCTTATAAAGAGTTTTGAGAAATTGAACAAGATATTAGAAGGAGATAATCTTGACATAGTAGTAAATGATGAAAAATTCCATTATTTTGGAGTAGTGTCTGAATTTGAAGAAATAAATGATACTACCAATTGGATATACAGTAAATTTGATATTGTGTGTTTAGATCCTTTTAAATATAGTGATATATATTCTATTAAATTTGATAGAAAGACTAATTTCCCATATCTATTTTTACATGAAACTATACCAGATTCTATAGAAGTAGATTTAAAGGGAGATTGTGATATTGTAAAAATTACAAATGCAACTAATGGTAAAAGTATTATCTTAAATGGAAGATTTAAAAATGGAGATAATATACTAGTTGATATTAAAAATAGTAATGTAGTTTATAATCGCAGAAATAATTTAAATATGCTCAATATACTGAGTGATTTTGAAGATTTTACAATAAATTTTGATGATGAGATTGTAGTAGTAGGCTCTTCATCAGACTCTTGTACTATAAAATTCAAAGAAAG
>OLRB01001029.1_pt1 | contig 13277 bp, 12 predicted proteins | sample 1672751 | NCBI WGS metagenome assembly OLRB01 (sample SAMEA3136720, study PRJEB25190) | human gut metagenome | biome: human gut; feature: human-associated habitat; material: faeces | place: Austria | collected 2013
TCTCTAACGATCATATGTTTTAATACTTCATCAGTAATTTTCATTACACGATCAAGTTCTGCAGAGCAAGCTGGTTCTGCTGTGTATTCAAATAAGCAGTAGAAACCATCAGTGCAGTCTTTAATTTCATAAGCCAAACGTTTTTTGCCCCAACGATCTTCTTTGTCAATAGTACCACCATTGGCAACGATTAAGTTAGAGAACTTTTCGATAACAGCATTAGTTGCTTCTTCTTCCATTGGTCTAATAATAAATACGACTTCGTACTTTCTCACGAAATCACCTCCTCTTTGGACTATCGGCCCACAAATGGGCAGGGATTAATTCCGCTAAGCGGAACTCGTTATTAACATAACTTCTTAATTATATCATTGTCTAAATGCTAACGCAAGCTATTATTTAACTATTCTTTAACATTTTCTTTACCTCTCATCAAAGAAGCAAATAGGGCTATAATACATAAAAAACCAAATAAAATAAATATATATTTAAAACTGTGTAAAAGTATATCTACATAATTACTTTCTATTGCTTCAGCAGTAAAAATAGATAATAGCAAGGTTACTAATGACATGCTTATCGCTTGCCCTGTAAGGCGCATTACTGCCAAAATCGAAGACGCCACTCCATAAAATTTTGCCTCTACAGCTCCCATAATGGCATTATTATTCGGTGAAGCAAATAAACCAAAGCCTAAACCAATAAAGGCTAAATTTATACCAATCAGATAAAATGATGTATCTTTATCCAAAAAAGAAAAAGCAAATAATCCTATCATCATCATACCCATACCTAAAGAAGCAATAAGTCTTGATGAGAATTTATCAGATAATGCTCCTGCTTTAGGAGAAACAATTGTCATAATAAATGGTTGTATCAATAAAAATCCTCCAGCTGTAAAAGCATCCATACCTCTGACTAATTGCAAATATAAAGATAATACAAAACCTAAAGCAAAAGTCGCACTATAATGAATTAAAGCGGCTATATTTGACATGGTAAATACTGTATTTCTAAAAATAGATAAATCTACAAGTGGCGAAGCAACTTTTTTCTGCTCATATATAAATAATAAAAATAAAATAAATAGAATAATAAATATTAAAAAATATAAAATACAAATAGATTGGAGAAGAAAATATGAATAATCAATTTATCAGAGGAATTAAGTTTGAATGGGACAATATACCAGAAGATAGCTATCTTAGAAAAATTGAAGCTCTAAAAGACATTGAAAGTCTAGAATTTTCAAATCCAATCACATTCTTTGTAGGAGAAAATGGTACAGGAAAATCGACTCTACTTGAAGCAATAGCTGTTTCTCATGGATTTAATCCTGAAGGTGGTACTAAAAATTATTCTTTTTCAACGCATGATACTCATTCAGAATTATGTGATGCGATAAGGATTGTAAAAGGATTTAGAAAAGAAAAATACGGATATTTTCTAAGAGCGGAGAGTTTTTACAATGTTGCAACATACGCAGACGATTTACATCCTTCTGCAAAATACCACGAGAGATCTCATGGAGAAAGTTTCCTAGCTTTAGCTCAAAATAGCCTTAGACCAAATGGATTATACATATTTGACGAACCTGAGGCTGCACTATCACCACAAAGACAGTTGACATTGTTGATGGAGATAAACAAATATGCAAAAGAAGGAGCACAATTCATAATCGTAACGCACTCGCCAATACTACTCGGAATTCCAGATGCTGAAATATACAACTTTGATGACGGAAAAATACACAAATGCACCTACGAAGAAACAGAAAGCTACAAAATAACGGAAATGTTCATAAACAATAGAGAAATACTACTAAAAAACTTACTAGACTAAAAATTATATAATATAAAAATACATAAAAAGTATAAAAAATATCGGTGAAATAAAGAGTATAATATTTTGTTTTATCACTGAGATTACGGCTATGCAGTGATTTTTGAAATTATAAAAATAGGGCTGTTCAATATTTGCAATGAGTCTTTTTGGCACGTAATCACGAATTAATTTGCATCGACAATCTGGAAGCGCCTCGCAACATATAAATGTGTTACATAAAAGGGCGAGGCGCTGAAGCCTGGAGAGCAAATAATTGTGATTACTGCCAATAAAAAAGGCCATTGCAAAATTGCAACAGCCTATACTTTTATAATTCACAAATACCTACATTTTCTCCATACATTGCATACCAATCTTTATTGAAGTCATCTACTGCTTTTTCAATGTTAGGATTTGCAAATATCTGTTTTAACACAGCTACTGGAGCAGTTATCGCATGTGCCCCATAGTTGAATGAATCTCTAACCTGCTGAACACCTTTGAATGATGCAGCAACTATCTTAGTATTGTATCCGTCAACAGCTATTCTATCAGATAGATTGCTTATTAAATCCATTGGATCTGCACCAAGATTTCCTATTCTATTAACATAAGGTGCTATATAATCAGCTTCAGCAGCTAAAGCCATGTATGCCTGCATTAAATCGTAAACTGCAGTTGCCGTAACCTTTACACCTTCTGCTTTTAAAGCTTTTATAGCTTTTATACCTTCATAAGAAACAGGAACTTTTATATATACCTGGTCATCTATTTCTTTTAATATTCTATGAGCTTCAGCCACCATTTCGTCGCTATTTTTTGAAATTACCTGAACGTGAAGGCTTCTCTCCATACCTATTATTTCTCTTATTTTTCTCATGTGTTCAAAGAAGTTTTCTGGATTTGTCTGTTTAACTATTGAAGGGTTGCTAGTTACCCCAACTATTGGCATATGCTCAACAGCATCCTTGATTTCTTCTAAATTAACTGTATCTACTATAAATTCCATTTTATTATATCCCCCTAAAGCTATAATAGCTTTTTAAAAAATTTTATCTAAACATATATTATTATAATACAAAATAACTTTTTAAAGTATAATGTATTTTTTTATTATAATGTTTGTTCTGTTCTTCCAATTATATCGTCCTGTGTTGCTTTTGATAATACATTGAAGAATGCACTATATCCTGCAACCCTAACTATTAAATCTCTGTGTTTTTCTGGATGTTTCTGAGCATCTATAAGTGTATCTCTTGAAACAACATTGTACTGAACATGGTATCCATCTAATCTATTGAAGAATGTTTTTATTAACATCTCTAGTTTTTCTTTATTTTCCTCTTTTGATAATAGCTGAGGAGTTACTTTCTGATTTAATAACACACCACCAGTTATTTCGTGAGTTGGTAATTTTGAAACTGATTTGAATACCGCTGTTGGTCCTTTTTTATCCATTGAATGAGCAGGAGAGCATCCCTCTGCAAGAGGAGTTCTTGCATTTCTACCATCAGGAGTTGCCATAGTTGAGAATCCCTGACCTACATTGGCAGATATAGAAGATGTACCAGCATATCTGATTCCACCTATTGGACCTCTACCATGTCTAGTATTTGGATATTTCTTCATTTCATCTATGTATACGTTGTAAACATCAACCACTAGCTGATCCACGTAGTCGTTGTCATTTCCGTATTTTGGAGCATCGTTTATTAACATCTGCTGTATTTTTTTATTTTCTTCAGTTGAGAAATCATCTAATAATGCATTCCATAACTGTTCTGGAGTTATTTTGTTTTCATCGAATACAAGCTTTTTGATAGCAGCTAAACTGTCTGCCATATTTGCTATACCAACCTGTAATCCAGAGATGAAGTCATATATTGCTCCACCTTCTTTAAGAGTTTTACCTCTACCTATACAGTCCTGAGTTAAAGCTGAGCATAGTATGTCTGGAACATCTCTTTCTAGAGCTAAATCTATTGTATTTTCAACGATAACACTCATTCTAGTTAAGTATCTCATAGCTTTTTCTATAGCCTGTTCTAATTCTTCATAAGATTTCATGTCTTTGAAGTATCCGCTTCCTTCAAAGAATCTCTTTCCACTTGTCATATCGACACCGTCGTTCATTACCATAAGAAGTATTCTTGGGAAGTTCATGTAAGACATACCTGTACATCTGTATCCCCATTTTCCTGGAACTGCAGTTTCAACACATCCTATTGCAGAGTAGTTGTATGCATCTTCTTCCTTAACTCCTTTTTCTATAAATGAAGGTATTATAACTTCATCAGAGTTGAATGCTGGCATACCAGTTCCTAATTTCATAACTTCAACAGCCTCATCTAAGAAAGCTTTTGGTATATTTCTGTGGTATCTAACTGTTAAGTTAGGCTGAGGGAGTCTAGTCTGTGCAACAGATTTTAATACTAAGAATGATAATTCATTAGTTGCATCTTTTTTATCTACAGTCTGTCCACCTATTGTAACGTTCTGATACATTGGGCTTCCTGCACTACTAAATGTATGAGACTGGCTACGAACTTTATTTATAGTTAAAGTTTTTATCCATAAGTTGTCTAATATTTCAACAACTTCATCATCAGTTATTAATCCTAAATCTTTATCGTGTTTGTAGTATGGGTATAAATACTGATCAAATCTTCCGTAAGATAAAGAGTGTCCATTAGATTCTATCTGTAATATTAACTGTATGAACCAAGTAGACTGTATTGCTTCTTTAAATGTTTCTGCTGGTTCATAAGGAACTTTTGCACATATACGAGATATTTCAAGAAGTTCTTCTTTTCTCAGACCTTCAGCTTTTTCTGCCATTTCTGCAGCTAATTTGCTAAAACGTTCAGCATAAGTTTTAACAGCATCTATTACTATTAAAACTGCTCTATAGAAGTGATATTTATCTATATTTTCTGCAACGCATAAATCTAATTCACTTTTTAATTTTAAAACTCTTTTTTCGTATCCTGCTAATCCCTGTTTTAAAACTGTTTCGTAGTCAACTGCTAGGTGAGCATCACCAGAGTTTAATTTACCTTCCATTCCGAAGAATCCAGTTTCCATATATACACTAACTTCTTCTGGAAGCATTGCTCCACCTTTGCTTCTTAGGTTGTTGTTTTCCCAGAAAGATGCGATACTTCTTAAATCTTCTTTTGTTTCTTCAGTTATATAGAAAACATCTCCATCACGTTTTTCAAATAAATCAAGCTCATTAAGTACGAACTCTAATGTATATTCTGGGAATATCGGAGCATTTCTGTTAGCAGATGCCTGGTTCCCTACGATTAAAGTTTCGTCTTCTATATATATAGACATTTTTTCTAATATATTTTTTAACATCATAGCACGTTTTATTACTACGGGCTGATTGCGATTTTCTTTATATGATTCTGTAGCTAATAATGCACGTTCTGCACATATATAAGGCTTTTTGTTTAATACATTTTCTCTAAATTCGTTCATTCTAGGTGTTAAATCACCGAAATGCTCAACATTTTTCATAAAATATCCTCCTTTTAGTTTCATCCGTAACTATTTAGTATTTCATTCTACAATCAAAGTATACCACGTATTGCAAAAAAGATAAATAAAAACTTCAAATAAAAGTTTAAAAAGTTTCAAATGAAACTTTAATATTTACTTTTAATAGAGTAAATGATATTATTTTAAATGTAATAAAAGATAAATTTTGGAAATAATAGAGATTAATATATAAGGAGATGATTTTTTGGAAAAGGGAATTACGTTTAATATTCAGAAGTTTAGTATACACGATGGGCCAGGGATAAGAACTACAGTATTCTTTAAAGGATGTCCGCTTAGATGTGAGTGGTGTTCAAACCCTGAATCTCAGATAAAAAATGTTCAGATTTTACACGATCAGAGTAAATGCTCTCATTGCTTATCTTGTGTGGCAGCATGTCCAAATGGAGCGATAACTCACGAAGATAATAAGATAATTATAAATGAAGATAAGTGCGTGGGATGTTTAACTTGTGTAAATTCATGTCCTAATAGAGCATTATCTTATGAAGGGGATTACCAGACAATAGAAGAGATTGTAGATATATGTATGCAGGATATAGATTTCTATGAAGAATCTGGCGGAGGAGTTACAATATCTGGTGGAGAAGGTATGAGCCAGCCTGAGTTTTTAAAGAAACTTATAGCAGAATTAAAGAAAAATTCAGTACATGTTGCGATTGAAACTACAGGATATGTAAAGAAGGAAACTTTTGAAGAATTGGCTAGAGAGTTAGACCTACTTCTATTTGATGTTAAGCACTACGACAGAGAAAAACACTACAACGGAACAAAGGTGTACAATGATTTAATAGTGGAAAATTTAAAATGGGCGATAGATAATGGAATAGAAGTACTTCCTAGAATTCCAGTTATCCCAGATTTTAATGATTCATTAGAGGATGCAGAAGGATTAGCGAAATTATTAGTAGAGGTTGGAGCTAAAAAAGTGCAGCTACTTCCATTCCATCAGTTTGGCGAAAAAAAATACGAACTACTAAACAGAAACTACAAATATAAAAACAAAAAAGCCCTTTATCCAGAAGATTTAGAAGAATATCAGAAAATCTTTGAAGATAAGGGACTAAATTGCTTTTTCTAAAAAGTAGTAAAAATAATAGGCTGTTGCAGTTTTGTAATGGCCTTTTTTTAGTGCTAAGCACAATTTTTATGCTTTTATGATTTTTATATTATTTTCTATTAAGTATTCCTCGGTTTCCTCAGGAATGTTTGAGTCTGTGTATACATAAGATACTTTTTTAGTATCAAGTAGGCTTACGACACCCTTTTGCTGGAATTTTACAGAGTCCGTTACAATTATTACATTGCTCGCTTGTTTAGCCATGTCTTTTACAGCCTCACTTCTCATATAATCATTTCCTGTAAATCCTGTTTCCTTTGTAAAACCGTCAGTTCCTATAAATAGCTTATCTACAAAAAATCCCTCAGCACATTTTCTAGTGATTGGGCCAACCATAACCTGAGATTCTTCCTGATATTCGCCACCTAATAATATAATTCTAACATTTCCTGTTTTTCTAATATAGTCAGCTATAAATGCAGAATTTGTTATAAGAGTTACATCTTTTTTTGTTTTAGCAATCTCTAATGCAACTAGAGCACAGCAAGATCCAGACTCAATCATAACTGTTTCTCCGTCTTCTATACTTTCTACAGCTTTTTCTGCTATTTTTTGTTTAATATCGTAATGGTACGCCAATCTATTATTAATATCGTCGCTTTCGTTTAATTTTGCATATCCATGTTCTCTAACTATTATTCCACTTTCTTCAAGAGCAGATAAATCTTTACGAATAGTTACTTGAGATACGTTTAAAACCTCAGAAAGCTCAGTTACTTTTAGTTTTTTATTCTGTGTAAGCAAATCTAATATTTGCGATTGTCTTTTATTCATAATTTCACCTCATTTTTAGATTATCATAGATAAGTTTCATTAGCAATACAAAAAAGTTTCAAATGATAAAAAATAAAGGCATAAACGTAAAAGATTGTTTTTTATTTGCTTTGTATTATAATTAAAGTAATGGAAAAGCTACATTAATTCCTAGTGTGTAATACAAAAAATTTTATTTACAAGGAAATGGAGGTTTTATCATGAAAAAAATATTATTTGTTGTAGGTTCTATGAGAAAAGAGTCTTTTAATAGACAGCGGGCTACAATGGTAGCAGAAGAACTTAAAGGAAAAGCAGAGGTATCATTCCTTTCATACGAGGATATTCCTTTTATGAATCAGGATATAGAATTCCCAACACCTGAAGAAATTCTTCGTGTACGTTCAGAAGTTGAAAGTGCAGATGGACTATGGATATTCACACCAGAGTACAACTCTAGTTACCCTGGAGTTTTAAAGAATCTGTTAGACTGGCTTTCAAGACCACACAAGCCAAATGACTATGCAAATGGTTCATCAGTTACAGGTAAAAAGGTTGCTATAAGTGGGGTTGCAGGAAAGAGTGCAGCTGCTGGAAGTAGAGGAAAATTAAAAGATTTATTAGAAAGCATGGGAATGAAGGTAATGGAAACTCAAGTAGGAGTTACAATAAATCCTGAAGCTTGGGCAAATAATGAGTTAACTCTTTCTGATGATAAGAAAGAAGAATTAAAAAAACAAGCAGAAGAATTCTTAAAATTTTTAGATGAAGAATAGTAAATGATATAAATTAAAATACTAGATAAAAAAGATAAATATAAAACTAATGATAAAAACGATAAATATAAAACTAATAAATAGGAGTTGAAGGAATGGAAAGTCTAATAAAAGAAATTTCTATTAAAGATATGGACGGTGTTTCAATCGGACATGCTCAAAATGATGAAGCAAAAACTGGTGTAAGTGTAATATATTTTGAAAATGGAGCACAGGCCGGTTGTGATATAAGTGGAGGAGGGCCAGCTTCAAGAGAAACTCCTCTTACAAGTAGCATGACGGCTGATAATCCTCTAAATGCTGTAGTATTATCTGGAGGAAGTGCATTTGGACTTGCTGCATCAGATGGTGTAATGCGTTGTCTTGAAGAAAGAGGAATTGGATTTGATACAGGATTTGCAAAAGTTCCACTTGTTTGTCAGTCTTGCATATTCGATTTGGGATATGGTAAAGCAGATATTAGACCAGATGCTGATATGGGATATGAAGCATGTGTTAGAGCATTAGAAGGATGCGACGACTCTATGGGAAATATAGGTGCTGGAACAGGTGCGAGTGTCGGGAAACTGCTTGGAATGAAACAGGCAACAAAAGCAGGACTAGGAGTACATGCAATTCAAGTAGGAGATTTAAAAATAGCTGCAATAGTTGTAGTTAATGCATTTGGAGATATATTTGACTCATCAAATGCACAAAAGATTGCAGGACTTATGGATCCAGAAAGAAAAGTTTTCTGGGATTTAGAAGAAACTTTTGTAAAAATGGTAACTACTCCTCAAAATTTATTTAAAACAAATACTACAATAGGGTGTGTTGTATGTAATGCAAAATTTGACAAGGCTAAGCTTAATAAAATAGCTTCAATGACTAGAAATGCTTATGCTAGATGTATAAATCCTGTTGGAACTATGGCAGATGGAGATAGTATATACGCTTGCAGTGTTGGAGAAGTTGTAAGTGATGTAAATGTTGTAGGAAGCTTATCAGCTAAAGTTATGGAACAGGCTATAAAAAAAGCAGTTGAAAGTGCAAAAATAGACGACGAAGAATACTTAAAGAATTGTTTATAGTATAAGAGTGGTTTATCGGTAATAATTGCTTAATAGGATATAAAAAATAACAATTAAATCAAAATAATTAGACCTCATTGTTAGAAATAATATTGAGGTCTTTTTTATTTTTTGTTGGAGAAGTTGAAGATTTTTATTATGAATTATTATTTTTTAGAAACAATGTAATTTAATATATAAATAGTAAAATTATCGTTGATTAAAGTACGAAAACGTACTATAATATTTAAAGTACGATTACGGATTTTAAAAAGGAGAATAAAATTATGAGAGAAATTGCAAGAAGATTGATGCTTGCTTTATACAAAATAGACGAAATATATTACATGAATGAAGGTAAGAAAAAATTAGCATATTCTGAGTTATGTGTCATGTACGCATTAGATGACGGGAAGCCACATTCACAAAGAGAGATTTCTCAAGAGTGGCTTGTTCCAAAAACAACTGTAAATACAATCGTTAAGCGATGGGAAAAAGAGGGGTTATTGACACTTACACCAATTCCAGAGAAAAGAAGGGAAAAATACATAACTCTGACGGATGAAGGACGTGAATACGCTAAGGATTTTATGGGATTTATTTATAGAGCAGAGGAAAAAGCTCTTAAAAAAACTTTAGATAAGTACTCTGATGAATTTATAAAGGGGCTTGAGTTTTTTGGAGAGAGTTTAAAAGAGGCTTTTGATGAGGAGTTTGAAAAAGAGGAAGCAGATAAAAGCGATAAATAGATTAAAAAATTATAAATAGATTAAAAAGTAAGTAAATAAATTTTAAAAGTAGAAGAGTAGATTAAAAAGTAGACAAATAGATTTAAAAAGGGAGAATATAATTTAAGAGGGGAGAAAAATATGAACTTAATTAAAGACGATATTAAAAAGCTATTCTACAAATTTTTGATACCTGCGATAAGTATCTCTTTGGCTATAGCGATTTACAGCCTTGTAGACACTATAGCGATTGGACATGGAGCTGGGCCAGACGGGACTGCAGCCTGTGCTATAGTATTGCCTATTTTTTCAATTGCCCTATTTATTGCACTTCTTTGCGGAATAGGTGGGTCTGTACTTATGGCTCATGCTCGTGGAGAAGGAAATAGGGAAAAGGGAGATGCGTACTTTGCAGCTTCGATTGTATTGGTTACGATTATTACATTGATTGTATGGATACCTGGAATGATGTATCAAGATGAGTTTTACAGACTTTGTGGTGCAGACGATGTGCTTATGCCATTTGCTAGAGATTATGGAGAATGGATTTTTGCATTTATACCATCATTTGTTATCACTTCATTTTTAGGAGCGTTTGTGCGTACTGATGGTTCTCCTAAATTTGTAATGACAGCTATTTTAACAGGTGGAGTTGTAAATATAATAGGAGACTGGATTTTTGTATTCCCTATGAATATGGGAATGAGAGGTGCAGCGATTGCAACAGCTCTTGGTTCTGCGGTACAGGCAATTATGATTCTAGTATATGTACTTATGAAAAAAACTACTTTAAAATTGGCAAGACCACATCATTGGTTTAAGGCATTTAAAAAGATTATGGCTACCGGATTTAGTTCTGGGGTGAGTGCTCTTGCGGTGATAGCGGTTTCATTTATTGCCAATAACCAGATAATGAACTACCTTGGAGGTGCAGCACTTGCTGTTTACGGTGTTTTAGGTACAGTTTCATCTCTATTCACAAGTATTTTTTCTGGAATTGGGCAGGCAATTCAGCCAATTGCATCTGAAAACTACGGTGCTGGAAAAATTGATCGTTGTTGGGCAGTAGAAAGATTGGGGATGAAAAATGCACTTATGTATGGAATTGTATTTGCTGCAATAAGTATAATTTTCCCAGTGGGAGTTACAGGATTATTCATGCAGATGACTCCTGAGGTTAAGGAAGTTACACCATATATTATGAGGGTGTTCTCGCTTTCATATATTCCACAGGCGGTTTGTGTGTACTGCGTATTCTATCTGCAGTCTATTGTGCATCCTAAAAAAGCAACTATTGTTTCATTATTAAGAGGTGTTATTTTGAATGGAGCTTTCCTTATGATTTTCCCTGTGTTCTTCGGTGGAAATAGTATATGGTGGGCGATATTTATGGCTGAATTTGTAACTATGTTGGTCGCTATTGTTTATATGGTTAAGATTTATAGAGAGCATAAAGCTTTGATGAATGAAAATATGTAATTTGATGAATGAAAATATTTAAAAAGAAGGGACTGTTGTATTTTGCTACAGTCCCATTTTTATGCTTAGAATCTATTTAGTATTTAAATCAAAAGTATAGATATTAAATAAAAATCTAATTATTTGTCAATAAGTTATAATATTCGACAACCTTTTCTGGAGAAGTCCTCATATCATCTCTAATCCACCATCTAACATCATCAGCAAAACTGCTGACATAATGGTTAATCACAAAATCTGTTGGAACATCAAAAGTATAACTATCTTGGTATTCCCTAAAAAGTTGTTCCAAATATTTCTTAAAATAGCCCATAAAAAGATCGCTACTTTCCCCAGAAAGCAGAACAATTATATCATTTTTCTTCTCTCTAAGATGATAAAGAAGATGAATCAACCTATTAGATAAATTACCCTCCTCCTTTGAAAAATCGTGATGTTCCTCTGCATTTAAAACATTGGAAAAAATATGTCCAAATATTTCGCTACAAATAGAATTCAGTAGCTCATCTCTAGTTTCAAAATGGGCGTAAAAAGTGCTACGTCCAATATTTGCCTCGTCGATAATTTCTTGAACTGTTATATTATTATAGCTTTTTTTCTCTAATAATTTGCTAAAAGCCTCAAAAATAGCCTTTCTTGTCTTTTGTTGTCTTCTATCCATAATATTTCTCCGTACAAATTTATTAAAATGTTCATTAACGTACATTTCGAATGTTTTAATTATTGTTTAGCAAAATTTCTCATGATAAAATCAAACATAATGTACGATAACGTATAAATAATATCGTATATATAAGAGTTAGTCAAGGAGGGAGAAATATGGATAAAAATATAAAAAAGGGAATTATTTTTGCAGTATTAGCTGCTGTACTTTATGCGATAAATGCACCATTTTCAAAGGTATTACTCGATTTTATGCCACCAACTCTTATGGCTGGATTTTTGTATATAGGTGCTGGAATAGGGATGCTTTTGATAGCGATAATAAGAAAAATTAGAGGAATTTCTCATAAAGAGCAGGGACTCACAAAAGACGAACTGCCATACACAATAGCTATGATTTTGTTGGATATAGTTGCACCGATTTGTTTAATGTACGGACTTAAAAAAACAACTGCAGCAAATGCATCGTTGTTAAATAACTTTGAAATAGTTGCAACTGCTATAATTACACTAATTGTATTCAATGAAAAAATAAGCCCTAGATTATGGCTTGGGATAATTTTTGTTGCCATTTCCTGTGGGATATTATCATTTGAAGATATATCTAGTCTTCATTTTTCTTATGGCTCATTGTTTGTACTTCTTGCAGCGGTATGTTGGGGATTTGAAAATAACTGTACTAGAAAAATATCGTCAAAAGATCCTCTTGAGATAGTACTTTTAAAAGGAATTTTCTCTGGATTAGGCTCAATAATTATAGGTGTTGCAATTGGAGAGAGAGTAACTGAAATTTGGAGTATTGTAGCTGTATTGGCGGTTGGATTTGTAGCCTATGGACTTAGTATATACTTCTATGTCTATGCACAGAGATTGCTTGGAGCAGCTAGGACAAGCGCATATTATGCGATTGCTCCATTTATAGCGGTTGCATTGTCACTTATTATTTTTAGAGAAATTCCAAAGTCTACTTATTTTGTAGCATTAGGATTTATGATTGTAGGTGCGTGGCTTTCTTCTCAAGATAAACCGATTTTTTCTAAAAGACGAAAGATGAAGGAAAAACTAGTGTAAAATATAAAAGTGTTATGAATAAAAAATAAAAAAGTGCTTAATTTAATAAGGATATCTTTCAAATAAATATCTAATAATGTCATCTGCATTATGCTCAGTCACATTTATAAAAACATCCTTATCCAAACTAATCCACATATTTATATCATAATCGTTTTCAAGCAAAGCACTAATAATATCAGCAATTTCAATAGGATTTTTATAATTTTTTTGCCACAATAAATCATCATCAATAGAACTAATGTCT
>OLRB01001033.1_pt1 | contig 13225 bp, 7 predicted proteins | sample 1672751 | NCBI WGS metagenome assembly OLRB01 (sample SAMEA3136720, study PRJEB25190) | human gut metagenome | biome: human gut; feature: human-associated habitat; material: faeces | place: Austria | collected 2013
GGCTTTTGCGCTAGGGGTCGCCTGGCGCAAAAGCCGTCGATTCGTTTGCCGCGCCCTTAGGCTTCCACTTTTGCGGTGGAGCCGGATTGGGTTTTTGTTACCGTGATGCGCTTGGGGATGTTCGCCTTCAGGTCCTCCACGTGGCTGATGATACCCACCAGCTTGTTGCCGCCCGACAGGTCGGACAGCAGGCTGATGGCGTTGCCCAGCGCGCCTTGGTCGAGCGAGCCGAAGCCCTCGTCCACGAACATGGTGTCGAACTCGATGCCGCCGGCGTGCGCCTGCACGATGTCGGAAAGACCCAGCGCCAGGCACAACGATGCCTGGAACGATTCGCCGCCCGAAAGCGACGACGCATCTCTAGCGCGCCCCGTGAAGCTGCCGATGACGTACAACCCCAGGCCCGCCTTCGAATTGCCCGTGGACTCCGACCAGCGCACCAGCTCGAATTGGCCCGCCGTCAGCACGCGCAGGCGCTGGTTTGCCGCCGCGATCACCTTATCGAAGTACATGCCCTGAACGTACGCCTCGAAGCGGACTTTTGCGCGCCCGGTCAGGTTGCCGTTCGCTGCATCGGCCATCAGCTTGATTCGGCCGTAGCGCTCCTCGATGTCGCCTGCGCGCTTCAACGTTTTGCGCAGATGCTCGAGGCACTCCCCGTTCGCGGAAACGCGCAGGTTCACGGCGCCAAGGCGTTCGTTGGCCAGTTTGCCCTGCTCCTCGTAGTCGCTACGCTCCTTGGCCGCTGCGGCGGCGTCGCCGGCGGGCAGCTCGGCCAGCTGCTTGTCCTTCGCGGCCAGCAGCTCACGCTTGGTTGCAAGCTGCTGCGCGTTTTGCTCGACCGCCTGCTGGGCCGCATCGCGCCTGCGCTTGAGAACGTCCGCCCGCTGGCGCAGTCGCGCCGCCTCGGTTTGCGCTGCATCGAGCGAGGAAAAGTCCAAGTCGGCGCGCAGATGCTTCGCCTCCTGCTCGGCAAGCTGCTGCGCCTGCGTTTGGTTTTGCAACGCTTCCTCGGCCTTGCGCGCCTGCTCAGCCGCCTGCTTCGCGGCTTCTTCCGCAGCTTGCTGACCGCGTTGCGCGGCGGCGAATGCAGAAACCGCGCGCTCGGCGTTGTTCAGCTCGGTTTGCGCAACGCTCGCATCGTGTTGCGCGTTCTCAAACGCACGCTGGGCTTCGTCTACGGAAACGACCGCCAAGCGCTCTCTGAGGGCACGCGCCTCGGCATCGGCCGACGCGTAATCGCGTTCTGCAACCTGACGCGCGTCCTTGACCTGCGACAACGCCGTCACGGAACGCTCGTGCGCCGACTCGGCTTCGACAAGCAGCTTCGCGGCACGCGCCGCCTCGTCGCAGCGTTGCTGCGCATCGGCTTTCGCGCGTTTTGCGGCCGCAACACCATCGCGCGCTTGCGCAAGGGCCTGCGAGAGACTCTGCTCGCCGCCGTGCGCCTTGTCGAACTCGTCGAGCGCAAGCTGCGCGGCTTCGCGATGGGCCTTCGCGCCCTCGGCTTCGCGCGCCGCCTGGTCAACGGCCTTCTTCGACTCAGCCTCAACAACCGTCGCCTTGTCTATTTGATCATCGCTCGGGATGCTGCCCGCCGCCTGCGCCGGCAACGGATGATGCACCGAGCCGCACACCGGACAGGGCGAGCCGTCCCGCAAATCCGCCGCAAGCAGGCCCGCGCGACCCGCACGCTGGGCCTTTTGCAGCTGCTGCACCTGCGCCAAGTCCTTGTCATGAACGGCCTCTGCAGCCTTGAGTTGCTCGACGGCACGACGGTACGGCTCCGCTGCCACCTGAGCCGCCTGCTGCAATTCGCCACGACGCTGCACTGCCTGGGAGGCATCTTGCTCAGCCCGCATGGCGCGCTCGAGCGCGGCTCCTGCTTCGCTGAGCGCAACGTCCGCGCCGGCAAACGACTCGCTTGCCGCCTTCGCCTGCGCAACCGCATCCTGCGCTTTGCGCTCGGCAGCAACCAGCGACGCTTCCTGCTCCAGCAAGGCTTGCACCTGCTTTAGAGCCTTTTGCGCCGTCGCAATCTTGGCTGCAAGGTCTTTTGCGCCCGCGAGCGCCTCGCCCGCAGCGTTCACGCGCACCTGGGCCGCATCGGACGCCGCCTTTGCCTGTGCTTGGCGAACGTCCGAGCCTGCAAGCTTCTCCACCGCCTGCGCCGCCTGCGCCCGCTGCTCTTCCGCCTTGCCGGCAGCTGCCTGCGCAGTTTTGCAAGCCTGCTCGGAACGCAGCAATGCTTCCTTTGCGGCAGAAACCGCCTGGTCAGCACGCTGCAGTGCCTGGTATTTCGCGAACGTCCCCTCGATCACCACCGCGCGCTCGGTTGCCTCCAGGCGCTCGGCATCGTGTGCGCATTCCTGCTGCAACGCCGCCTGCAACCCTTCCGTCCGCCCCTCGTGCTGAACGACTTCCTCGGCAAGCGCCGCGCGTTCCTGCTCGTAGCGCGGGCGGTTCTCCACCTGCTTCACCAGCGCGTTAGCGTCTGCCCATTTTCGGCGCAGCTCCTCAACCTGCCTGCTCAGCTGCTCGGACTCCACTTTGTCGCCATCCACAAGCCCCTCAAGCAGCTCGACCAGCCACGCGCCCATGGGCGCCCCGCTGCTACGACGCTCGTCAAGTTCCTCCTTACGCGCATCCTGCGGCGCAAAACGGACGGTTTGCGCGCAACGCAAAACCTCGCTTTTCAGCTTTTCGTTCTCTCGCTCGAGTTTTCGACATTCCTCGCCCAGGCGATCTTGCAGCATCTCGTACTTTTGCGTGGCAAACAGTTTGCGGAAGATGCCCTCGCGCGTTGCCGTGTCGGCCGTCAGCAGCTTGCGAAACTCTCCCTGCGCCAACATGACGATCTGCTTGAACTGGTTCGCATCTATGCCCAGCAGCTCTTCCACCTGCATGTTCACCTTGCGAACGCCGCCGATGCAGCGCCTGTCGGGCAGCTCGATCTCGGCGTTCGCCGGCTCTTTCGTGGTGCCTTCGCCGCGCTTCTTAGCCCGCTCGTAATCGGGATTGCGCTTCACGCGATAGGTTTGCCCGCGATAGGAGAACTCCAGCTCAACGAACGTTTTGCTTGCCGGGTCGGCGAAATCGCTGCGCAAACTCGCGGAAGAACGAGCTCCGTTTCGGCTGTCGCCGCTTGCCTCGCCGAACAACGCGAAGCAGATGGCATCGAAGATCATGGTTTTGCCCGCGCCGGTGTCACCGCACACCAGGTATACGCCCGAGCGCCCGAGCGCCCGAAAGTCGATTTCCGTCTCGCCGGAATACGGTCCGAAGGCGGACATGGTCAGCTTCAGCGGCTTCATTGCGCACCCTCTTCCTGTCCATCAGGGCCTTTTGCGGCCGAGTCCTCAACCTTCGCAATCAGCTTGCGCGCAAAATCACGCTGCTCATTGTCCAGGGGGTTGCCCACCTGGCTTTCGTAGAAGGCGCTAAACAAGTCCAGCGTGTCCATGCTGTCGGGGTCCGCCGTAAGCTGGGTTTGCGGGCGATCGATTAGCACCGTCACGTTGTCGTAATCCAGCATCATGGCGTTGGGGAATACTTCGTGGATCTTCGCCATGGCGTCCAGCTGCGGATGCTCGTCGGAGAGCGTGATGTGCAAGTAGTCCTGCGAGGCGTCGTGCGCTGTCCCCATGGCCAACACGTCGGCCAACGTGCCGCGCACCTCGCGCACGTCATGCAGCGGCACCAGCGGGATCAACTCGAACGACACGCATTCGCCCACCTCGTCGCCCGGTTTTTTCTCTCCCAGCTCAATCAGCGCCGCACTCTTGTCATAGCGCGTTTCGCTAAACGAATACTTCAGCGGCGAGCCAGAGTAGCGCACGGTGTCGCGCCCCACACGCTGCGGGCGATGTACATGCCCAAGCGCCACGTAGTCGAACGCGTCGTATACCGACACGTCCACGTTGTCCATGCCGCCCAGTTTGATCTCATCGTCGGCGCGATCGGGCGCCGTGCCGTACGCGGTCACCAGCTGATGTGACAGTACAACGTTGCGTTTTCCCTGGTCAATAGCGCACGCACCCAACACCGCACGCAAAGCTGCCGAGTAGTCGTCGCCGATTTCCTCATCGGGGAAGAACCTACGCACGTCGCCGGGCTTCAGAAACGGCAGCAGCCAGAACTCCACCGGCCCGTGCTCATCCTCAAGTTCCACCCGCTCAACTTCGCCCGCGTAGACCGGAGGCAGGCACACACCCTGCTTTTCCAGCAACCCCTGCGCGTAGGCGATGCGTTCGGCTGAATCATGGTTGCCGGGAATGGCCAGCACGCGCAAACCCGCCGCCACCGCATCGGTCAAAAACGCGTCGAACACGGTGACCGCCTCAGCGCTCGGCGATGCTTTGTCGTACACATCGCCGGCAATCAGCAGCACGCTGACCTGGCGCTTCTCCGCAATGTCCAGTATCTGCCGCAGGATATAGCGCTGATCGTCCAGCATAGACATGCCGTTAACGCGCTTCCCGATATGCAAATCGGAAACATGCAGCACCTTCATCTCGCCGCCTTCCCCCGAGCCAAAACGCCCGAATCATCCCACCACGCCGACAACGCCGACTATACCGTTCGCTCAGCAATACAACACCCCAGGTCAATGCCTGATTCTACCATTCCCGGACCATCGCTTCCGACGCACGATCCTGCATCACACCTATGAAATGCACAGTTTTTAAGGGGTCGATTCCGACGAAATGCGCAATTTCTAGAGCCGCATTTCCGACGAAATGCGGAATTTCTAAAGCCGGGAATCCTACGAAATGCAGAATTTTCATCTCTCGGGGCACCGGCAACCCCCTTGATGAGCGCGGGCAGCATCCACCCGCCGCCCGTCAATCCTGCCAGCAAACACGCATGCTGCACGGCAGCGACCCCCGATCGAATACACCCGACGCAACCTCGAAAGGCGCCCCCTAGCGTCAGACCTTCAACAGCGCGGCGGCGTTTTCCCTAACCGCCTGCCCGAGCGCAAGCAAACGCTGCTTCGGGAACGCAAAGCCATCCGTCTGCCCGCTCACGCGCATCAGCGCGGCACCGTCGAACTCAAAACCGTGTAAACGCTCAAGCTGCTCTTGCTGCTGCGAGCCCAATGCTGCACGTGCTTGCTGATAAGCCGTTGGGCCAAACGCGCCGGGCGTAGCGGCGAAGCGCTCGCGCAGAAACTCTTCAGTAAGCGCTTCCGTGTCATACTGCGGAAGCAGCGCCAGGTTGTTGTCGAAAATGGGCGCAAATCCCAGCACTCGCCCAGTGTGATTGTCGCGAAAAACGCCGTAGTTGCCCATATGGCGGTCAGGGTTCATGATTACCGCGTCGAACACCAACATGGATCGGAACCTTTGCCCCGCCTCTTCGCCAAGCTCATCGAAGAACGCTAATGCGCGCTCCAAGTTCATGCCGTCTTTCGCATCGCGATCAAGCATGTGGGCGAACGGCACGAACGATATTTCCGCATCGTTCATCAAAACGCACGTCGAACATAGGCGCCCTTGCCAAACGTCCAGGTCATACGCAACATGCGGCAATCCCATGGCAGCGGCAACCTGGCTTGCCAAGTACTCGGACACAGGTTCAAGGCCCAAGCCATCGGCGTGCGCCGCCTTATAAAGCACGCGCTGCCCGTTCACAACGCGCCACGTCTTCGGAAACGACCCCGACGGCGACAACTCGCTAGGAATACCGGAACCCACCTGGCTTGAAGGAATGCGTCCCGTGTACGCAATAATGGAAAGCACCGTATCGAAGCTATTCCCAAACAAGTTATACTCGGCAAAACAAGGATCTTCATCTGCGGGGACAACACAATAGGAATCGTTAAGCGACATGCCCTTCGTCACATCGATGATGCCCTTCGTGTCAGAAGCCTGCAACCCGAACGGTGCAAGGATGCGCTCGATGTACGCACGGTTCTTCGGGATGCGGCGCGAGTCCAAGAATCGTCGCAACTCGATATCGTTCGAGCAGCCCACCAGATTCAGCGGCAGCAATTCCTCCGCCCCCGGCTCCACGCGCAAGCCGACGGCGCACGACTCGCCAAAGCAATTCGTCTCAAACGTGAACGAGGCGATCCGCTTATCGAACAACCGTATCTCGTAACCCTGCGACGCCATGCCCCTCCAAACTGCTTTCCGCTTACCCACCAGGACGAACGCACCCTTCTCGCCTAGCCCGCACGGCGCACCCAATGCCCAATGCGTCCAGCGCACTCGGCATGCCCTTCGTGTTGGCCGCGCACCGCGCCCAACGCGTCCGGCACATCCAACACGCTCAGCACGCCCAACACGCCGCGCGTTCGCCCCGCTTCACCGGCTATTACTCTTCCAAATCGAACAGGCTCTTCATGTCCGTTTCCTTCATGGGCGAGCCGGAGGAGGGCAGGCTTGCCGCGCGGAACTTCTCCACGCTGGCGGTGCCGCCTAGGAACTCCTCAGCCGTGCCCACCATGGTCACGATGCGGCCGTTCTTCGCGGTGAACGCCAGAACGCCCTGCGTGCTGTTGGTGGTCTTGGTCTTCAGCAGCGAGGTGTTGAAGTTGATCAGGCGCTGATCGCTTGACACCAATGCCAGGTCGCGATCCTCTTTCAGCACACAGGCGAACAGCAGCTTGCTGCCGCCGTAGATGGCGTTCTTCAGACGCTTGCGATTGGTCTTCGTTGCGTAACCCGCCAATGCCACACGCGCCACGCGGCCGTTCTCGAACACGAACAGCACGTCGGCCTTATAGTCCTCGGGGTCGATTACCCAGGTCACACTTTCGTCGGGGTCCATCCCCAGGTCAGTGGGCAGGTACGAGCCCAGCTGCGCCGACTTGGTGTCCTCGAACTGCGCCACCTTGCACTTGTACACCTGACGATGATCGGTGAACACCAGCAGCTCATGGGTGTTCGACGACGGGAACTCGATAAAAGGCTCGTCGCCATCCTTGTACTTCAGCGTGGTGGCCTTGCGCAGCACGCGCTCGGTCATCTTCTTCAAGTAGCCGTCGCGCGAGAGCATCATGGTGACGGGGTATTCCTCCACCTCGGGCTCCAGGCTGACCTCCACGATGTCGCCCGGCTCAACCAAGCCGGTTTTGCGCGGCGTGACGTGCTTCTTGTTCACCGCGGCAAGCTCGTCGCTGATGACCTGCTTGATCTTCTGCTCGCTGGCCAGGACCTCCTTCAGCTCGGAAATATCGCCTTCCAGCTTCGCGATGTCCTTCGTACGGTTGAGGATGTACTCCTCGTTGATGTTGCGCAGCTTCAACTCGGCCACGAACTCCGCCTGCACCTCGTCGATGCCGAAGCCCTTCATCAGGTTCGGCACGACCTCGGCTTCCAGCTTGGTGTTGCGGATGATGGCGATGGCCTTGTCGATGTCCAGCAAAATGGCCTCAAGGCCGTGCAGCAAGTGCAGTCGGTCGCTTTTCTTCCCCAGGTCGTAATTCATGCGGCGTCGCGTGGAATCCACGCGCCACGCAACCCACTCCTGCAGGATCTGGCGCACGCCCATGACGCGCGGGTACCCGTCCACCAGCACGTTGAAGTTGCAGGAGAACGAATCCTGCAGCGTGGTGGAGCGGAACAGCTTCGCCATCAGCAGCTCGGGGTCAACGCCGCGCTTCAGGTCGATGGCTATGCGCAGGCCGGAAAGGTCGGTCTCGTCGCGGATGTCGGCGATTTCGCGCACCTTCCCTTCTTTCGCCAGCTTGACGATGCGCTCGATGATGATGTCGGTTTTGGTGGTGTAGGGAATCTCGTACACCTCGATGATGCGCTCGTCGGGCAGGTAGCGCCAACGCGAGCGGATTTGGAAGCTGCCCAGGCCCGTGTTGTAGATGCGATCCATCTCCTCGCGGCGGTAGATGATCTCGCCGCCGGTGGAGAAGTCGGGCGCAGGCATGTATTTCTGCAGGTCGCAGTCCGGGTCCTTAAGGAAATGCATGGTGGCTTCGCACACTTCGTTCAGGTTGAAGCCGCAGATGTCGGAAGCCATGGCAACGCCGATGCCCTTGTTCGCCGACACCAGGATGTTGGGGAACGTGGTGGGCAGCAGGCGCGGCTCCTTCATGGCGCCGTCGTAGCTGTCCACGAAGTCGACCGGATCCTTGTCGATATCCTTGAAGATCTCGGCGCAAATGGGGGAAAGCTTGGCCTCGGTGTAACGCGAGGCGGCGTAGCTCAAGTCGCCGGAGTAGTACTTGCCGAAGTTGCCCTTGGATTCCACGAAGGGCGTGAGCAGGGCCTCGTTGCCCGTGGCAAGGCGCACCATGGTCTCGTAAATGGCCGAATCGCCGTGGGGGTTCAGTTTCATGGTCTGGCCGACGATGTTGGCGCTCTTCTGGCGCGCGCCGTTGAGCAAGCCCATCTTGTACATGGTATACAGAAGCTTGCGGTGCGACGGCTTGAACCCGTCGATCTCCGGGAACGCGCGGGACACGTTGGTGCTCATGGCGTAGGGCATGTAGTTCACTTCGAGGGTTTGCGTGATGGGCTGCTCCAACACCTCGGAGTGCAAGCCGATCACGTTGGGGTTGTCCACATGCTTCTTCTTCGGTTGTGCTTTGGTCTTTCTTGCCACGGTCTCCCCTTGATGCGAATGGGCGGGCGTCGTCTTGCGCGCGCCCGCCGGTTTAGATCTTCAACAGCCTTGTGAAAGGCGCCTTATTGCAGGTCAAGCTGGTCGAGGTATTCCCTGCCATGCTCGGCGATATGGCGCTTGCGGCCCTCGTCGTCGTTGCCCAACAACAGGTTGAACATGGTTTCCATACGCTCGACGTCCTCCGGCTCCACCTTGATCAGGCGGCGCGTCTCGGGGTTCATGGTGGTGAGCCACATCATGTCGGGGTCGTTCTCACCAAGACCCTTGGAGCGGTTGATGGAGCACTTCTGCCCGTCGATTTCCTTCAGGATGTTGTTCTTCTCAAGATCGGTGTAGGCGAAGTAGGTCTTCTCCTTGCAGTTGATCTCGTACAGCGGCGATTCGGCGATGTAGACGAACCCCTCGCGAATGAGCGTGGGCACCAGGCAATAAAGCATGGCCAGGATGAGCGTGCGGATATGGTAGCCGTCGACGTCGGCGTCGGTGCAGATGATGACCTTGCTCCAATTCAGGTTATCCAGATCGAAGGTGCCCAGGTTCTTCATGCGGCGGTCGTTGACCTCCACGCCGCAGCCGAGCACGCGCAGCAAGTCCATGATGATCTCGGACTTGAAGATGCGCGGGTAGTCCTCCTTCAGGCAATTGAGGATCTTACCGCGCACCGGCATAACGCCCTGAAACTCGGCATCGCGCGACGTGCGGATGGCGCCTGCTGCCGAGTCGCCCTCTACGATGTAGACCTCGCGGCGGCCCTTGTCCTTGGAGCGGCAATCGATGAACTTCTGCACACGGTTGGCCATGTCGGTCTTCTGCTGCAGGTTGGTCTTGATGCTCTGACGCGTCTTCTCCGCGTTCTCACGCGAGCGCTTGTTGATGAGCACCTGCTCCATGATCTTGTCGGCGGACTCTTTGTTCTCGATCAGGTACGTGCCCAGGCGTTCCTTGAAAAACGCCGTCATGGCCTGCTGGATGAAGCGGTTGTTGATGGCCTTCTTCGTCTGGTTCTCGTAGGATGTCTGCGTGGAGAAGCAGTTGGTCACGAGCACCAGGCAGTCTTGCACGTCCTGCCACTTGATGGCGCTCTCGTTTTTGTTGTATTTGCCCTGCTGCTTGATGTAGGCATCGATTGCACTGGTCAGGGCGCTACGCGCGGCCTTCTCCGGCGAGCCGCCGTTTTCCAGCCACGACGAGTTGTGGTAGTACTCCTGCATCTGGAACGTGCGCGAGAAGCACAGGCACGCGGTGATCTTCACGTTGTAGTCCGGCAGGTCGTCGCGGTCGCGGCCGCGGCGGTCGGCCTGGATGAAGAAGGGTTCGGTCAGGTAGTCGTGGCCGACCTTCTCCATCACGTAGTCCTCGATGCCCTTGGGGTAGCAGAACTCCTCTTCAGAGAAGACGCCGTCCTGCCCCTCGATGCGCAGGCGGAACGTGACGTTAGCGTTGACCACCGCCTGACGGCGCATGGTTTCGCGATACCAGTCGTCGGGGATGTCGATGGCGGTGAAGACCTCCAGGTCGGGACGCCATTTGATGGTGGTGCCGGTGCGCGTCTCGTCGGTGGGCTCGACCTGCAGGGCCTTCTTCTTGGCGCCGACAACCTTGCCCTTCTTGAAGTGCAGCTGATACTTGTTGCCGTCACGCCATACGGTGACGTCCATGTATTCGGAGGCGTACTGTGTGGCGCACGAGCCCAAGCCGTTGGTGCCCAGCGAGAAGTCGTAGTCGCCGCCCTGGTTGTTGTCGTATTTACCGCCCGCGTACAGCTCGCAGAACACCAGCTCCCAGTTGAAACGCTTCTCGGTGGGGTTCCAGTCAAGCGGGCAGCCGCGACCGTTGTCCTCCACCTGGATGGAGCCGTCGGCAAAGGCGGTGAGGGTGATCAGGTTGCCGTAGCCCTGGCGCGCCTCGTCGACCGAGTTCGACAGGATCTCGAACGCGGCGTGAGCGCAGCCGTCAAGGCCGTCGGAGCCGAATATGACCGCCGGACGAAGGCGTACGCGTTCCTCGTCCTTCAACTGGCGGATGCTGTCGTTACCGTAATTGACCGTGCTTTTTGCCATACCGTTCTTTCGCTTCTCGTATTCCCCTTGTGGTGTGTCTACCGCAAGTTACCACAAGGGTTGCCCGCCCCACAGCAACATCACGGCAAAAACATCGTACACCTGTTCGCTGATTGAAGCAAGTGCCGGCAAGGCAAGCGAAAAGAGCGCCTGGTCACCCAGGCGCTCTTCGCGCAATTATGCCCGCTCGAATACACCCCTCGCGCATGACGCTTAGGATGGGACGCTTCGGGGACCGTGTTCGTGTTACGTCAGCGCGACTTCTCGGGTTGCGATGCGGGCGGTTAGCGCGGGAGTGTGGGACACCAGGAGCATGCCCGCGTTTTCACGGGCGGCGTAGTCGAGCAGCACGTGCCAGATGTGCGCCTGGGTGACCGCATCGAGCATGGTGGACACCTCATCGCAGATCAGGTAGCGCGGGCGCGTTGCCAGCGCACGAGCGATGCAGAAGCGCTGCAGCTCGCCGCCGGACAGCTCGTGGGGGTAGCGCTGCAGCCATTCGTCGCGGATACCCAGGTCGTCAAGCAGCTGCTGCGACACCTCGCCCGCCTCCGCCAGCGTCTTGCGCATGCGCAGGCGCGGATCGACCGCCTGCTCGGGATGCTGTTGGATCAGCTGCACCGGGCACACGCCGCGACGCGGAAGCAGCTGCCCATCCACCAGCACCTGACCGGTTTGCGGGCGCTCAAACCCGGCGAGCACGCGGCACAGCGTGGTTTTGCCGAACCCTGAAGGCGCCTGCAGCGCCACACGCTCGCCAGGTTCCACCTGCAGGCTGAACCCGTTATACAAAGGTTTTGCGCCGGGATACCCGAACGTGATGTCTCTAGCCTCTAGCACGCGTCGCCTTCCTTCCCGTCGAAACCGCCTTCACCCACGCCCGCGTTTTCGCCCACGGCGAAATCGTGCTCGGGGAGGGCGTGCCACAGCTCGCGGGTGAACGGATGACGCAAAAGGCCGGGATCGGCGAAGCTCGCCGTCGCGGTCTCCTCCACCACGGTTCCGTCCTTGAACACGGCCACGCGGTCTGCCACGCGCAGCGCCAGCTCGATATCGTGCGTGATCAGCAGCACGCCGTTGCCCTCGTTGGCGAAGGCGCGGAAGTCGTCGAGCGCGCGAACCGCCAGGTCAAGGTCAAGACCGGGCGTAGGCTCGTCGGCCACGATCACGCGCGGCGAGTCCATGAGCGCGCAGCACAAAAGCACGCGGCGCGCCATGCCGCCCGACAGCTCGTGCGGGTACAGGCGCGCAACCTTGGGGCCCAGCCCATAGCGCTCGAACAGCTGCGCGCGACGCGTTTTGCGCTCGGCCTTCGACAAGTCGTTCGCAAAACCCTCAACCTGCTTGCCCACGCGCATCATGGGGTCCAAATGGCTCACGCTTTGCGGCACGAGCGACAGCCCGTGCCCGCGCAGCGCGCGCAAACCCGCCGCATCCATGCGCTCGCCATCGAACCAGATGCGCCCCGTCACCGTGGCGTTAGGCTCGAACAGGCCCAAAACCGCATCGGCCAGAAGCGTCTTGCCCGAGCCCGACGCGCCCACCACGGCCACGATCTCGCCCGCATGCACGGCAATGCTCAGCTCGTGAAGCACCTGCACATCGTGCTGTTTCGCCTTGAAGTACGGCGCACCCTCGTCGTACATGCGGAAGCTCACGCTCAAGTCCTCCACCTGCAGCAGGTGATGCCCGCCGCCGTGGCTCGACGTGGCCGCATGCGTATGATGATGGTGCAGCTGCGCACCCTCGTGCGCGGTGCGCTCGTGCGCCAGCTCGGCGGCCTTGCCCGCCGACGACGCCTCCATGGGCGCACCGCCGTTCGTCTTCGTCATCATCTTCCCTACCTACTTTTGCGCGGTGTGCGGGTCGACCAGCTTGCGCAGGTTCTGCCCGGCCACGTCGAACAACAGCACCGTCGCCATGAGCGCCAGGCCGGGGAACACCGCCAGCCACCAGGCGCCCGTGGACAGATAGCTCATCGATTCGCTCAAGATCACGCCGATGGCCGGCTGCTCGGGCGGCAGGCCGAAGCCCAAAAACGTGATGGACGCCTCATGCAGGATGGCATGCGGGAACAGCAGGATCAAACCCACCACGAACTGCGGCAGCACATACGGCACCATATGGCGAAGCGCGATGCGCGCGGGGCTCTGCCCCAGCTTGCGCGCAACCTCGACGAACTTCGATTGGCGGCATTGCAGCACCTCGGCGCGCACCACGCGGGCAAGGCTGGCCCAGTGCGTCACGGCAACGCCGATGGTCACGCCCCAAAAGCCCTTCCCCAACGCGAACGAGATGAGCACCAAAAGCACGATGTGCGGAACGCCCATCATCAGGTCGATCGTCCAGCTAACCACGGCGTCCACGCGCTTGCCGCCGAGCGCGGCGGCACAGCCGAGGATCAACGCGATCACCGACGACACGGTGGCCGCCAGCAAGCCCACCAGCACGCTGGTCGAAAGGCCGGCCAGCGTGCGCGCCAGCATGTCGCGGCCCATCCAGTCGGTGCCGAAGGGGTGCTCAAGCGAGGGCGCCAGATTCTTCGCGGTGAAATCGGTGACCGTTGCCTGGCCATA
>OLRB01001040.1_pt1 | contig 13154 bp, 7 predicted proteins | sample 1672751 | NCBI WGS metagenome assembly OLRB01 (sample SAMEA3136720, study PRJEB25190) | human gut metagenome | biome: human gut; feature: human-associated habitat; material: faeces | place: Austria | collected 2013
TCGGCCGCAAGCTGTATTCCATGTTCTTCGAGGGGTACACCGAGAAGCTGTGGGGGCGCCATCCGTCCCAGATTTCCGCCGATTGGGGTGCACAACGCGTCAAAGGCCTGAGCATTATGGGCGTGTTGAAGAACGCGTTCCAGAAGCTCCTGCCGAAGAAGCGCAGCAATGCTGAGGTCGAAACCTCGCTGATCGAGGAATTCTGGTATCCGAAGTATGGTCCGGGCCAGCTGTGGGAAACCGTTGAGGCCAACTGTGAGGCGGCTGGCGTGAAGGTCATCACCGACGCGAATGTGGTGGAGATTCGCCAGGACGACGGCAAGATCGCTTCCGTGGTGTATGAGGATTCTGAAGGCAACCGCATCGAAATGACGGCGGACGACTTCATTTCCTCCATGCCTGTCAAGGACCTCATCAACGCAGTGGACGCTTCCAGCAAGCCTGCGCCGAAGGACATGACCGAAATCGCCAACGGTCTGCCGTACCGCGATTTCGTGACCGTAGGCCTGCTCGTCAAGCACCTGCGTCTGTCAAACACCACTGACATTCCTACCCTCGGCAATCCGCCGATCGTGCCTGACTGCTGGATTTACGTGCAGGATCCGGGCTACAAGGTCGGCCGTCTGCAGATCTTCAACAACTGGAGCCCGTATCTGGTCAAGGATGTAGACAACACCGTGTGGATCGGCCTTGAATACTTCTGCGAAGAGGGCGATTCCTTCTGGAACATGTCTGACGAGGAGGCGAAGAAGTTCGCCATCCAGGAGCTCACCCGCATGCAGATCATCAACGGCCCGCAGGACGTGCTCGATTCCCATCGTGAGCGTGTGAAGAAGGCATATCCGGCCTACTTCGACACGTACGACCGCATGCCTGAGCTCGTGGAATACCTCGATTCCTTCGGTAATCTGTACTGCGTCGGCCGTAACGGCCAGCACCGCTACAACAACATGGACCATTCCATGGCCACCGCCATCGAGGCCGTCGGCAATATCAAGAATGGCAAGACGTCCAAGAAGAACGTGTGGTCCGTCAATACCGACAAGAGCTACCACGAGGAAAAGTAAGCTTCGGTAAGTCTGACATACTGTTGTTGCAGGCAAAGACCCGTCGTGTGATTACATGACGGGTCTTTTGCATTGTGATTTGTGATTTGCGGTTGGCATGAATACGTTGGCACACCTGCGTTGCGTTGGTCTGGATAACGTTGTATGGTTAGGAAAGTTCGAAAACCGTGATATTTCGCGGCGGACTTTCAGTGGCGGAACATTTCCGTATCTCTTTTTTACAGCTGTCGTGGGCGTGTGCCTGCGGAAGCTAGGGGAAAGGCAAAAACCAGTGGCAACCAGCCCGAATCTTGAAGACATGAAACTGCCTGAGCTCAAGGAGCTCGCCAAGCAGATGGGCCTTCGTGGCATCTCCACCATGCGTAAGCCGGAACTTATAGCGACGCTTCAGGCCGCCCGTTCCGGTGGCGAGGCGCCGGCCGGCGTGACCGTGCGCGCCCCGAAGTCCGCAGCGTTCGCCGCTTCGGCAGTACCGGCAGCTCAGGCCGAGGAGGTCGGCAAGCCTGCTGAGGTTGCCGAAGTCAAGGCCGATGATGCTGAGAATTCCGAAAAGCCGGCTTCCAAAACCTCTGGAAGGGCCCGCGTCGAGCGCACTGAGCGTTCCAGCCGCCGCAAGCAGGCCGAGGCGCCCGGCGAGGATGCCGCGGACGTTATGGCCGCTGTGAACGCTTTGGATAGCTTTGACGAGGCTCCGAAGCGCCGTCGTCGCCGTGACACGGAAGCGGCCACCGATCTGCTCGCCGAATTGGGACTGGATGATGCTTCGCCGAAGCAGGACGACCGTCGTCGCCATCGCAAGGACGATGAGGTCGATGCCGAGCCGCGTCGTCGTCGCCGTGCGGTGGAGGAGCCGAAGGATGAGGATGTCGTGCGCGATCTCGACGACATTCTCGCCACGTTGCCTTCGCAGGGCAACGAGGACGACGAGCGCCATGGCGAAACCGAAGATGGCAATTTTGCACGTCGTGTTCGTGGTCGTGCCAGCGACAGGGACGATCGTGCGGATCATCGCGGACGCCGTCTGCGTGGACGTGACCGCGATTATGACGAGCGTGACGATCGTCGTGGCCGTAACAGCGATCGTAATGATCGCAATAATCGTGCCGACCGTAACGATCGCACGGATCGCAATGTCGAACGTGAACAGCGCCACGAGGAGCCGAAAGAGGATCTCGTGCCAGTCGCAGGCATCGTCGACGTGCTCGATTCTTACGCTTTCGTGCGTACGTCCGGCTATCTGCCGGGGCCGAACGACGTGTACGTCTCCATGGGTCAGGTCAAGAAGTACGGCCTGCGCAAAGGCGACGCGGTGCACGGTTCCATCCGCACCCCGCGTGAGGGCGACCGTCGTAACCAGCGTCAGAAGTTCGTACCGCTGCAGTCCATCGACTCCATCAACGGCATGACCGTCGAGGCCGCGCAGAACCGTCCGCAGTTCAACAAACTCACCCCGCTGTACCCACAGGAGCGTCTGAAGCAGGAGACCGCGCCGGGCAAGCTCACCGGCCGTCTCATCGATATTGTGGCGCCGATCGGCAAGGGTCAACGTGGTCTGATCGTGTCTCCACCGAAGGCCGGCAAGACTATCACCTTGCAGAACATCGCCAACGCGATCGCCACCAACAATCCTGAAGTCCACCTGATGGTCGTGCTCGTGGACGAACGTCCGGAAGAAGTCACTGATATGGAACGTACGGTGCAGGGCGAGGTCATCTCCTCCACCTTCGACCGTCCGGCATCCGATCACACCACGGTCGCCGAACTCGCCATCGAGCGTGCGAAGCGCCTCGTGGAGCTCGGCCAGGACGTGGTGGTGCTGCTCGACTCCATGACCCGTCTGGCCCGCGCCTACAACATCGCGGCCCCGGCTTCCGGCCGTATCCTTTCCGGCGGTGTTGACGCCCAAGCACTGTACCCGCCGAAGAAGTTCTTCGGTGCCGCCCGCAACATTGAAAACGGCGGTTCCCTGACCATCATCTCCTCCGCTCTGGTGGAAACCGGTTCCAAGATGGACGAGGTGATTTTCGAGGAGTTCAAGGGCACCGGCAACATGGAACTGCGCCTGAGCCGCGAACTGGCAGACAAGCGCCTATTCCCGGCCATTGATGTGAACGCTTCCGGCACCCGCCGCGAGGAGCTCATCACCGATCCGCAGGAACTGCCGATTATCTACCGTCTGCGCCGACTGCTTGGCGGTCTCGAACCTGAGCAGGCCTACCAGACGCTCGTGCCACGTCTGAAGAAGACCGCGACCAACCGTGACTTCATGGCGTCGCTGATTCAGCAAAGCAGCAATAACGCGAATAACGGCAGCAATTGATCGCAATTAGTCGCGAGTGATCGCAATTTGCGGTAAGCAAGCCAAGGGTCGTATGGCAATCGTCATACGACCCTTTCGCATATCCTCAGGGCATTGCAGATGCATGGGTGATCACGTTGTGGACACGCGATACATAAATTCCGACATGCTAAAAAATACGAAAGCAAAAGTTGAAAGACGAAAATCATATTGCCTTAAAAGGGGAGATGTGTAAAAAATAAAAGACAAGTGATTGAAAATCGAAATTCGTAGGAAATATTACGAAAACGCGGTTGACGGTTTGTGTGTTGGGGTGGGTATGGTAATGGACGAACTGTGAGCTGCATAGGGGAGTCGGTCCCGCCAGGCCGATGCAGAATGCTTGTTGGAAAGGGGTATGTATGACAGGCAACGGCAACGAACCCGACACCACGCACGCGAACGTGGCCCAATTCGACGACATCGACGAGACCATTCTCCGCATGTTGGAGGAGGATGGCCGCGCCACGCTGTCCCAGCTTTCGGACGCTACGGGACTGTCGATTTCCGCGGTGCAGTCGCGCGTACAGAAGTTGGAACGTCGCGATGTGATTCTCGGCTACAAGGCCGTCATCGACGATGAGAGGCGCGGGCTTGCCGTGCGCGCCTATATTGCGGTGACGCCGATCGACTATTCCAAGGAATCCGAGATTCCCGACAAGTTGCAGGATATCGACGGCATTATGTCGTGCGATTCCGTTGCCGGTTCTCCCAGCTACATGCTGACGGTGCGCGCGGCCTCGCCAAGCAAGCTTGAGGATCTGCTGAATGTCATTCATCAGACAGTGCCGGTAAGCACTGAAACCACGATTGTACTGCAACGGTACTTCTCCAAGTGACATTCGCGCGGTAGTCTTGTATGCATGAGCGATAGCGAACACGACTGGCTTCGGCCAGAAGAAGAACACGAAACCGAAACCGTCATCGATGCGAGTACCGCGCAAAGCAATCCTGAGGTCGCCGACGCCGTGGCGAAAATCGCCGCGTTGCGCCAGTCAATCGACAATGTCGATACGGCCATCGTCTCCCTGCTGGCGGAACGCTTCAAATACACGTCCCAAGTGGGCGTGCTGAAGGCGCGTGCAGGCTTTGCACCGGCCGATCACAAGCGTGAGAACTACCAGATTGAACGTCTGCATCGCATTGCCGTCGACGCGGGTCTTGACCCTGATATCGCCGAAATGTATCGCGAATTCGTGGTGACCGAAGCCAAGCGTAGGCATAAGCGCATTGCCGAAAACGGTGGAGATCCGGGCGTGCTCGACGTATTCGCCTGACCTGTCTGTTTTCGGCGGAAAACAAGTATTTCGGGGCATGCCGGGCATTACATTGAATGCTTTGGAATGGAATTACGATTGCGATTGCGAGGTCCGGCATGCGTCACGCACTTACGATTCATCCACGGGACGTCCGTCGCCATCTTTCCGCAGCTACTGCTGTGGCGCTTGTCGCCGCGATTCCGGTCGCGGCCGTCGATGCGGTCAACGTGGCGACGTTCGTGCGGCAGAACAGGCAATATGCGGTCGAGGCGACGCAAAGTGACGTGATGAGCGCGTATGAATCCATCGACAAGCCTGGCCGTCTTTTCCTGACCCAAAGCGGAACTTCTGCATCGCACGCATCACAGCGCGTTCCCAAAGGCACTGTGTCAATGCCGTGGAAAGTGTCCGCCACATTCACTCTTGACGGTCCCAATGTGAGCGCTTCCGAAATTTCCGGCGCTTCCGGAATGGTTGGCGTGCGCATCGCCCTGCATGCCGTCGATGCCGATAAAACGGCCGATTTGACGCCGATTGTCGCTTTCACCATCCCCAGCCGCGTCGGCAATGACGTGACCGCTGACGACGGTGTGGCCGTTTCGTCGGACAACACCTCGACACTGGTGGCCGCAGCCGGCAAACCCGGTGAGGATCTGACATTTAACACGTATGTGACGGCGAATCGCTTCTCCATGAGCTCACTGGCCGTCGTCGCGGTGGATGGCGATGCCGGCCAATCGCTGCCTGATCTCACCAAGCGTGCGGCGACGCTGGTGGACGGGTTGACCAACGTTGGTTCGCAGCGCAATCGCAAGCTCATTTCTCAACTGGAAAAGCTTCGGGACAACGAAAAAGCGATCGCTAAACAGACCATCTCAACACGTTCCAAAGCGCATGAGCAGGCGTTCGACACCTATGTCGAGGCGTATGTCGGCTCGTATACCACGCATCTGTCCGGCTCACTCGGCAATTCCACACAGCTGTCCGCCATTCTCGGCACCGCATCCGAGTTGAACGGCGACACCCCTGTAGCCAAGTCCGTGGCGGATCTTGCCAACGCCGTCAACGACGTGAGCGCCGCTTACCGACATATTGGTGCCGCTGATGCGGTCGACGAGGTGATCCGCACCATCGAGCAGCGCGGCACATCCGGGCTGGTGAGAGAGCTAGGCAAACGCGCGGGTGAGGAGCAGCAGCGCGGCTCCAAGGATTACAGCGTCGGCCAGTCACAGCTGTCCTCCGCGATGATTCCGTATTCGATGGACTTCACCGACGCATACACGGCTCGACTCAAGGAACTGGGCGCCACCACCGGCACCGCGTCCGAATACGAAAACCAGGCGATCGCCGACGTGCGTGCCGGCATCAAGGGCAATGAGAAGCTCAAAACCGCATCCGACAAGGTCTCCGCCGCGATGACCGCGTTGGCGGACGCTAGCGAGCATATCGGGCAGGCCAGCGCGTTCCATCAGATCATCGTGCGGTTTGCTGACCAGCTGGATTCGGATGACGAGACATCGGATTCCAACGCTGCTGATGGCTCTTCGGTGCTTGCTTCAATGCGTGCCGTTTCGGCTGGGCGTGCGTTGTGCGCGAAGGCCGAGAAGTCGCGCGTCAAGGCTCAGCGCAAGGCGGAACGGGTGCAGGCCAAGGGCGATGCCACCGATTCCTCCAGCTTGGTTGACGACAAGAATGCCATCAGCATGGACGATGTGATGAGCTATGCGGGTGGATTGCGTCCGTCATTCGGCGCGGCCGCGGACGCCACGTCGAAGAACGTGGCGAAGGTTGGGGGAGTGGATGGCTCCACAAAGAAGGGCGATTCCGCCGCTTCGGATGGCGGTTCCGAATCCGCCGGATCAATGCCGATTTCGGGCTACGGTTTGTCGAAAGGCGGGTTTGCGCCGAATAATGGCGATTTGATCGACGAGACGGTTGAGTTGGCTGCTGCGGCCGAGATTTTGGACGGTGCGATGCAGTCTGGACTGTCGGCTGGCTCCGCAAAGGCGACTGGCGTCGCGCAGTATTTGCTGGCTGTTCCGATACTGTAGATTGGCTGTTTCCGCTGGCGGGTGCGATTTGTGGTTGTTTTGGCGCGGCCCCCGTTCATGAATAAGAGCGATTTGGATTGGTTTTCTCGGTTTTTTCGGATACGGGGGTACGTATTTCGGCTTGGAACGCCGCTTTGATGCCCTCTTTCGTGCGTTGACTGCGATTGCGCATCGGGAATGCGACTTTTTCGAGTACGGGGGTACATATTCTGGCAGGGAACGTGATTTTCCGGTTTTTCGAATACGGGGTATTGGAATCATTCATATGCCCGTCATATCTCGCCAAAAGCATAAGAATACGATAAAACCTCCTTTTGCGATACCGAAATCCGCAATGCGGGGCAATACAAAAGGAGGCTTTACCGTCAGCCGGCAGTCCCGTGAGAACCACCGGCCGATATGATTTCAGAAGATTACTTCCTAGGTTTCTTTGCCGGCGGCTCGCCCAGCTCGCTTTCAGCGATTGTCACGTCGGTGGCGGCCTCATCCTCGCCTTCGGCTGCTGCAGGCGAGGTGAAGGAGATCGGTCCGGTCACACGCCCAGCTTCGGCGATATCGTCCAATGCGCTTTCGATGGACTTGCGTGCCTCGTCGGAAACGCCCAGCTGCACGGAAAGGATCGGAGTCTTCATCGAAACCTTGGCCTTCGACTTGATGCCACGCAGCGCGGCCAGAGCTTCACCGGCATGGGTGAGCAGCTCCGGGGAGACGGCTGCTGCGGCCGCATCGTACGTTTCAGCCTTCGGCCATGCGGCGTGGTGCACGGAGCCTTCGCCCTCATGCATCCAGCTCCACACTTCTTCGGTGGCGTAAGGCAGGTACGGTGCCAGCAGGCGTGCGAAGGCATCCAAGCCTAGTCCCAGTGCGGTGCGGGCGGACTTCACAGCCTTCTCGCTCGGCACGCGGCCGGTGGCGTCAGCGGTGCCGTATGCGCGGTTCTTAACCAGTTCGATGTAATCGTCGCAGAACTGCCAGAAGTAGTTCTCGATGACTTCCAAAGCCTTGGAATGCTCGTAGTTGTTGAGGCTTTCGGTGGCTTCGCGCACTACGAGGGCCATCTTGGCCATGGCTGCGCGGTCCAGCGGCTCGGTCACGTCGGCAGGGTTCCAGCTTGCGGTTGCCGGAGCGCCCACATGGTGGTTCTCATCCTCACGGCCGATGGCCAGTGCGAACTTGGTGGCGTTGAGCAGCTTGATGGCCAAACGGCGGCCGATCTTCATCTGGCCTTCGTCGTAGGTGGCATCCAGGCCCAAACGTGCCGCAGCGGCCCAATAACGCACCGCGTCGGCACCGAACTGCTTGATCGGCTTGTCTGGCACGACCACGTTGCCCTTGGACTTCGACATCTTCTTGTGGTCCGGATCGAGAATCCAGCCAGACAGGGTGGCATTGGCCCACGGCAGACACTTGTTCTCAAGATGCGCGCGATCCACGGTAGAGAACAGCCAAGTACGGATGATGTCCTGACCCTGCGGGCGCAGATCCATCGGGAACGTGGCATTGAAAATCGCCTGGTTCTCTTCGCCTGGCTCTTCCCAACGGGTCACGATCTGCGGGGTGAGCGACGAGGTCGCCCACGTATCCATAATGTCAGGCTCTGCGGTAAAGCCGCCAGGCACATCGCGCTGGTCTTCGCTATAGCCTTCCGGCACATCGTCGGTCGGATCGATCGGCAGACGATCCTCGCTCGGCACGATCGGATGATCGTAATCGGCGGTGCCATCTTCATTCACCGGATACCACAGCGGGAACGGCACGCCGAAGAAGCGTTGACGGGAGATCAGCCAATCGCCATTCAGACCGTTCACCCAGTTTTCGTAACGCACGCGCATGAAATCGGGGTGGAAGTTCAGTTCGCGTCCGCGTTCGATCAGCTCGGCGTTCAGCTGCTGATCGGTGCCGCCGTTCTTGAGGTACCACTGGCGGGAAGTGACGATTTCGAGCGGCTTGTCGCCCTTCTCATAGAAGTTCGTCATACGCTTGGTCGGAGTCGGCTCACCGTCAAGATCACCGGATTCGCGCAGTGCGTCGACGATAACCTTGCGTGCGGAGAACGTCGTCTTGCCGGCGGTCTCCTGGAAGACACGCTTGCCTTCCTCGTCTTCGATCCAATCCGGGGTGTCCATGACGATGCGTCCATTGCGCTGGATGATGGAACGCAATGGCAGGTTCAGGTCGCGCCACCATTCGACGTCGGTCACGTCGCCGAACGTACAGCACATGGCGATGCCGGCGCCCTTGTCCATTTCCGCAGCCTTGTGCGCCAGAATCGGCACCTTCACATGGAACAGCGGGGAGTAGACGTACTGGCCGAAATACTGCTTGTAACGCTCGTCGTCCGGATGTGCGATCAGTGCGCCGCAGGCCGCCAGCAGTTCCGGACGGGTGGTTTCGATGTAGATCGGAGTGCCGTCTTCGAAACGGAATGCCACCTTGTGGTAGAAGCCCGGGTATTCGCGGGATTCCAGTTCGGCCTGAGCCACTGCGGTCTGGAAGGTCACGTCCCACAGGCCCGGAGCATCTTTCTGGTACGCTTCACCGCGGGCCAGATTGCGCAGGAATGCCTTCTGCGCCACGCGCTGCGGGTGTTCGCCGATGGTGTGGTAGGTCTGTGTCCAGTCAATGGACAGGCCGAGGGAACGCCACAGCGCCTCGAACTGCTTCTCATCCTGAGCGGTGAGCTTTTCGCACAGTTCGATGAAGTTCTTACGGGAGATCGGAACCTGATCCTTGGCGTCGATCTTCTTGCCATCGGTACCTTCAAACGGCGGCACGAAATTCGGGTCGTACTTGAGGGAGGTATCCACGCGCACGCCGTAATAGTTCTGCACACGGCGTTCGGTCGGCAGGCCGTTGTCGTCCCAGCCCATCGGATAGAACACGTCGTAGCCGTTCATGCGCTTGAATCGCGCGATCACATCGGTATGCGTGTACGAGAACACGTGGCCCACGTGCAGGTGGCCGGAAACGGTGGGCGGCGGGGTATCGATGGAATACACGGCCTTGCGGTCGCGGGTGCCCTGGAACTTGTAGACTTCGTTTTCGTCCCAGACTCCGCGCCACTTGTCTTCGAGACCGTCCACGCCGACCTTGTCGGGCAGCGGTGTGAGGTTCGCGTTGATGGTATTATCTTGGCTTTCAGTCATAAGCGCTAGTCTAGAAAGCGAATGTGACAACTTATGGAACTGCAACCGAATGCCGAAATCGCGAAATAATCGCAGAAAAATCAGCGCAGTTTTATTCTGCTTAACGGAAGCAGCCGGTCGGTCAGATTTTTCGGATATCCCTGCAACTGGTCGCTTACCGCAATGAAATTCTTACGCGTGTACAGCCAGTCGCTTGCCGCGTTCTCGCTGACGGTGCGTGCATACGTGCGCATGCGATCCTGATAATCGTTGTCGTTGGCGGCCGCCATCGCATCCGCATATGCTTGCTGCGCATCGCCATTTTCGAAATGGAACATGCTTTGGCCGTCGGTGAATACGCTCGCATCGTTTTCGTCGCTCATGGTGGTGAGCGCAACATTGTACGTGCCGGCATTCATGCGTTCCGTGACTTGTGCCGCGGAATCAAGCACTTCCAGATTGACGCCGATATTGAGCTGTTCGATCGCCGATTTCACGGTATTGCCGATTTGCTCGTATTTCTTGGGCACTAACAGATCGATGTCGGCGATATAGGAGGCACCGAAATAGCTGCGCATCTGCTGGCCCTGTTCAAGATTGTATGGGAACAGTTCGCTTAAGTCCTCATAGCCGTCTTCCAGCGGGCTGATCGGACCGCCGAGCGGCGAATAGGCGTCCGGAGCGTCTTTGGCGATGGATTGGGCGTCGATGGCGTACCGTGTCATTTTGCGGATCTGCTCGTCGGAGAATGGACTTTCGGTGCCGTTGTTGAAGGCGAGCATCACTTTGTCGAAGCTGATGCCGCTGTCGGAATTGATGCCGCTTTGCTGGTTGAGCTCGTCCGCCGCTGATGCGCTCAACGGCAATGCCATGCTGATTTTCTTGGCTTCCATGGCGCTGACCAGGGAATCTTCGGAAGCGTAGTAATACAGCGTTATTTGCGATGCTGCGGCTTTGGTGCCCCAATACGAGTCGTTGCGTTGCAGCACGATCTGCGATTTCGACATGCTCGCCACGGTGAACGGGCCCGATCCCACGGGCTTTTTACTGTAATTCGCCTTGCTTTCCTCGTCATAGACGATGCCGGCACGCCCGCTGAGCGCGCGCAAAAGCCTTGGATTTGGCTGCTTAAGCGCGATGACTACTGTGTTTTCGTCAGGATTGGTGATTTCCTTGAGATCGCCGAGCTGGTCGGCACCCACGTAATTATTGTTGATGACGTTTTGCAACGACCAGACTACGTCCGACGAGTCGAGTTTATGCCCGTTGGCGAAGGTCATGTTGGTGTTGAGCGTGAACGTGTAGGTCAGTCCGTCGTCGGAAATCTGCCATGATTTGGCGATTGACGGCTGCAGTTTGTTCGTTTCGCTGCGTGATACCAAGGTCTCGTACACGTTTTCGAGCAGCGCCTGCTCTATTGCAGTGCCCTGTTCGCTGCGGATGTCAAGCGATTCCGGCGCGCTGCCCTGAATGCCGATGGCCACGGAGGAATCTGAAACGAGCGTGGTGAAGGAGGTGATCGGATTTTTGCGGTTTGTCAGCGACCAGCCCAGCCAGGTCATGACGCTGAGCATGATGGCGACGCCGAAAAAGACCAGCCACCGCGTGATTTCGGCTTTTAGCTTGGCTTCCCGCCCGTTTTCTTCTTCCATGGTGTCTTCCATGCTGCCGAGTCTAGTTGACACGTGCTACAGCGGGTGCTGCATCTACGGGGTGATTGTTCCAGTGGGTGGGAGGACCCCCGGAAGGTCCGATGCGGAACTACGCTGCGAATGCGCTGGGGCAGGTGTCGTTAAGCGGGCAGTTCAGGCAGTCCGGCTTGCGAGCATGGCATATGGCACGACCGTGCAGTATCAGCCTGTGAGACAGATCCGTCCATTCCTCGGGCGGGAAGCATGCGGTGATCTCACGTTCAATGGCCTTGGGGTCAGGAGAGCCGCTCGCCCAATCCGAACGCCAGCGCAGTCGACCGGTCACACGAATCACATGAGTGTCAACAGGAAAACCTGGCATGCCAAAAGCATTTCCAAGCACCACATTCGCGGTTTTGCGCCCCACGCCTGGCAGACTTGTCAAAGAGTCCATATTTTGCGGCACTTCGCCATCGAACCGTTCACACAATGCGTAAGAAAGTCCGATGATATTCTTTGCTTTCGTATGATGAAATCCGATGGAATGAATGATGCTTTCCACATGTTCGGGCTTGGCGCTCGCAAGTGCGTCTGGTCCCGGATATTCGTCGAATAATTCCGGCGTGACCATATTCACCCGCTTGTCGGTGGTTTGTGCGCTCAGTACGGTCGCCACCAGCAATTCAAAAGGATTCGAAAAATTCAGCGCGCACTTCGGATGCGGAATCTCCTCGCACAATACTGCGTATTCCTGATGCATGCGTGACAGTCGCGCTTGTTTCGATTCCTTGGGCACGTTACCAGTCTACCGTCGCATGAATAGTGCAACCGCACGCACGAAAGTGAAATAGCCGACAGCCAAATCGCAGACAATTGCAACAATCGCAAGTATTGCAAATCGTCTGAAAAACAAGCGGATAGTAAGAAAATCAGCCTTCGTTCGAAGCGTTACGGGCCGCGGCATCCTTAGCTGCAGCTTCGCTCTCTTCCTCTTCGGGAGGGTCGAAACGATAGCCGACATTGCGCACAGTACCGATCACATGCTCGTATTCGCCGCCCAACTTGGCGCGAAGGCGACGGATATGCACGTCAACCGTACGGGTGCCGCCGTAATAGTCGTAGCCCCACACCTCCTGCAGCAGCTGCGCGCGGGTGAACACGCGCCCCGGATGCTGCACGAGATACTTGAGGAGCTCGAACTCCTTGTATGCCAAGTCGATTGGATGCCCGTGCAGACTTGCCGTGTAGCCGTTGGTATCCACTACCAAGTCTCCGGAGTGGATCATGCCGTCTTCGTTCTGCACGCCCGATTCACCGGAACCATACATTGCGTTGACCGGCGAGTTGCCACGCTCCGACACCAAGCGAAGACGTCCCTCGACCTCGGCCGGAGAGGCGGACGCCACTACCACGTCGGCGATGCCCCACTGCGAATTGACCACGGTGAATCCGCCCTCGGTGAGGATGAGCACGATTGGCGTGGAAAGTCCGGAGGCGTGAATCAGGCGGCACAGCGTTTTCGCCGTGGCCAAGTCATCTCGCGCGTCAAGGAAAAGAATGGTGCTTTCCGGCATTTTCACCAGACTCGCCGCATCCATCGGCAGCACGCGCACACGGTGGGAAAGCAACGCCAGAGAAGGAAGCACGGTAGCTGGGTCGCTAGCGAACGTCATAAGCGTCAGA
>OLRB01001042.1_pt1 | contig 13109 bp, 10 predicted proteins | sample 1672751 | NCBI WGS metagenome assembly OLRB01 (sample SAMEA3136720, study PRJEB25190) | human gut metagenome | biome: human gut; feature: human-associated habitat; material: faeces | place: Austria | collected 2013
GCCGTGCGGTGGCCGGTCACATGTTCTCCAACTATGATTCGGTGCTCAAAATCGACGGTGAGGTGGGCAACAAGAAGCTGTACGATCCGCGATCCTGGGGTCGTGAAGCTGAATCCGCGATGGCCGCGCGTGTGGTCGAAGCATGCAAGCAGCTCGGCAGTGCCGGGCGCGCGCTGAACTAGCCAACGGTCTTTCGAACTGTTTTCGGGCGTTTTCTGGTCTGTTTTTCGGACCGGTTGCAATCCGATTACGGTCGGTCCGGAGCCGTGAGCATCCCTCAGACCCGGTAGAGGGTGAAGAGTAACCTTTGTAAGGCTTTAGGCGCAAGGCTTAAGGCAGAATCGCGTACGCACGGAGGTGCAACAACATGCCTGGAATTGTTTTGATCGGTGCCCAGTGGGGAGACGAGGGCAAAGGCAAGGCAACGGATCTGATCGGCACGAAGGTCGACTACGTGGCCCGCTTCAACGGCGGCAATAACGCTGGCCATACTGTGGTGGTCGGCGACGAATCGTATGCGCTGCATCTGCTGCCGTCCGGCATCATCAGCCCCAACACCACCCCCGTCATCGGCAACGGCGTCGTCGTCGATCCGGAAGTGCTGTTCCAGGAGATCGACGGCCTTGAAAGCCGTGGCGTGGACTGCTCCCGACTGCTGGTGAGCGAAAGCGCGCACATCATCGCCCCGTATCACCGCGTGCTCGACAAGGTGACCGAACGCTTCCTCGGCAAGCACAAGATCGGCACCACCGGCCGTGGCATCGGCCCGGCATACGCCGACAAGATCAACCGCGTGGGCATCCGCGTGCACGACCTGTTCAACGCGGAGCACCTGCATGACAAGGTCGAGGCCAGCCTGCATCAGAAGAACCAGATGCTCGTCAAGCTGTACAACCGTCGCCCGATCGACGTGGACGAGACCACCGACGAGCTGCTCAAGCTCGGCGAACGCCTGAAGCCGTACGTGGCCAACACCTCCCTGGTGCTCAACAAGGCGCTCGACGAGGGCAAGACCGTGCTGTTCGAAGGCGGCCAGGCCACCATGCTCGACGTGGACCACGGCACCTACCCGTTCGTGACTTCCTCCAACCCGACCGCCGGCGGCGCCTGCACCGGCACCGGCGTTGGCCCGACCAAGATCACCCGCGTGATCGGCGTCTCCAAGGCGTATGTGACCCGCGTGGGCGAAGGCCCGTTCCCGACCGAACTGTTCGGCGAGGACGGCGAATGGCTGCGCGCCCAAGGCCACGAGTACGGCGTGACCACCGGTCGCCCGCGTCGCTGCGGTTGGTTCGATGCGGTCGTCAACCGTTACGCGGCCCAGGTCAACGGCCTGACCGACATCGTGCTCACCAAGCTCGACGTGCTCACCGGCCTCAAGGAAATCCCGCTGTGCGTGGCGTACGACGTCAACGGCGAGCGTCGCGACGATATGCCGACCGACCAGGCCGAGTTCGCCGCCGCGAAGCCGATTTATGAGTCCATGCCGGGTTGGGACGAGGACATTTCCCAGGTCCATGACTTCAACGATCTGCCGAAGACCTGCCAGGATTACGTCAAGCGTCTTGAGGAACTGTCCGGCTGTCGCATTTCCGTGATCGGCACCGGCCCGCAGCGCGACCACATCATCCAGATCAACTCGCTGATCGACTGAAGCTGATTCGGCTGATTCGTCGATATGAACGTCGGTAACGAACGTCAATGACAAGTGCCGGTGGGCCTGTGCCTGCCGGCACTTTGCGTATGGTGCGTGCGATGGTGTGCGCGTATGACGCACACCGCATACACACCGACGGGGTGCGCGGCGGAGGAACGGAAAAGGGGAGTGCGATGACTGCAATGCCGCCTAACGACAGGTTCGACAGGTTTGACAGGTTCAGCAAACTGGTCCCGCGATTCGACCACCTGAAATGGAAGATGGCCGCTGCCGGCATTCTCGTCGGCCTGATTTCCGGCTTCCTCGTCGTCCTCTACCGTCTCGGCATCGAATACGGCACCGACACCGCGCGCTGGATCTACGCGCGCATCCGCGAAACCCCGTGGCTGGTCGCACCGTGGGCGGTCGCCGCAATCGCAGCCGCGCTCGCCATCGCATGGATGGTCAAAAAAGAGCCGATGGCCGGCGGCAGCGGCATTCCGCAAACCAACGGCGTGGTGATCTGCGGCCTGAAAATGCGATGGCAGACGATTCTGCCGGTTCGCTTCATCGGAGGCCTGCTCGGATCGCTCTTCGGCCTCTCGCTCGGCCGCGAAGGACCGTCCATCCAAATCGGCGCATCGGGCGCGCAGTTCTTATCGCACCGGCTGCGCGGCAAGAAACGTGAGGACGTGCAGGAGCATTATCTGGTCACCGCCGGTGCCGCGGCCGGCCTGTCCGCCGCGTTCAGCGCACCGCTGTCCGGCATGATGTTCGCTTTGGAAGGGGTGCATCGCAGTTTTTCGCCCGCGATTCTGATGGGCGCCACCGCCGCGTCCCTGACCGCCGATTTCGTATCGAAATACTGTTTCGGCCTGCGTCCGGTGCTTGACTTCGGCACCATCGGCCAACTGCCGCTCGGCGAATACGGGTGGCTGATTCCGCTGGGATTGGTGGCCGGTTTGGTTGGTTCGCTGATGAACCGTTCGCTGCTCGGCTTCCAAACGCTGTACGGCAAGCTTCCCGCATGGAGCCGCCCTTTGATCGCGATCGCACTCGCGCTGCCAATCGGCATTTGGCTGCCTGACGTGCTCGGCGGCGGCTCGAACCTGATCGCCATGGCCGAGCATGCGCGCGTCGGCTTGGGCATGCTGTGCGTGCTGTTCGTGGTGAAAGTGCTGTTCACCTCCACCAGCTTCGGTTCAGGCGCTCCCGGCGGCATTTTCATGCCGATTCTCGCGGTTGGCTCACTCGCCGGCGGTATCTGCGGCGAGACGTTGCGCCAGTTCGGCAACCTGCCGTCCGATTCCGTGGCGATTTTCGCGGTATGCGTGATGACGGGCACGCTGGCCGCGTCCGTGAAAACACCAATCACGTCGATTCTGCTGGCCGTGGAAATGTCCGGCACGTTGACGCACATGCTGCCGGTCGCCGCCGTCGCGTTCATCGCACTGCTCGTCTCCGACCTGCTGCGTACGAAACCGATCTACGGCGAGCTGCTGGAACGGTACATGCGCGCGCAAGGAGGCACGACGGCAATCGCCAATCGCATCGGCAACGGCATCATGGAACTGCCTGTGGAAATGGGCGCGACCGCGGACGGCAAGCTGATGCGTGACGTGCGCTGGCCGTACGGCTGTCTGGTGATCGGCCTGCGTCGCGGAGAACGGCAGATCGTGCCGCATGGCGATACGCGGCTGCGCGCCGGCGACTATCTGGTCGTGTTGTTCAGCGGCGAGGACGAAAGCGACGCACGGCATGCGATGCGGCGGTTGTGCGACGTGTCCGTCTGACGCGGCCGCACCGTCTTCCATAACCATTCGTAGACGTCTAGGGCCACCCGAAGTTATCCACAGTTATCCACAGTTATCCACCGAATCGGACATGTTCGATGTTTGGTTGCAACGCACGTGTAGACTCGTACAAGGTTAGGAAGACGGCACCTGCGGCCAGCTCGTTGCCGTATGGCTGGGGCGGAACGACGCTGTCCGCGGAAAGCCAAGTACAAGGGGAACGTGATGGAATCGCAAGAACAACGGGCGGCAGACTCGCCAAACGCGGGTGATGAGCCGAATCCCGCCACACAGTCGATCGACGTCGCCGAAGTGGCGCGCGCGGATGTGCGCCCGTCCGGTGCCGCCGCATCCAAGCATCCGCCGCAGATTCCGCTCGCGCCGATGAAACGCATGCAGGCGCGATTCAACCCTCTTGCCGATGGTCTGATGTATCTCGTGGTGTTCGTCGGCGGCTTCGTCGGCGTCGGTTTCCGTCGCGCCACGGACCTGCTGCTGCCGTCGGTGAACGGTTCGCCGTTCGTGGTGGGCACGTTCGTGTCGAATATGCTCGCCTGCTTCCTGTTTGCGATGCTGACCGAATACATGGCGACCGCGTCGTGGCTGCGCCGCAGGGTACGGCAGGTCGTCAGCCGTGGCGTCGGGCTTGGTTTGCTTGGCGGACTGTCGACGATGTCCGGCGTGATGTTGGAAACCATGGAAGGCATGCGCGAGCAGCGTTTCGGCAGCGCGCTCGGCTATCTTGCGGGAAGTTTCGCCGGCGGTCTGATCGCGGCCGCGGTTGGCGTGGCGCTGATGCAGGCGTTGCTGGCGCGCGGCACACGCAAGCGGGTCCGTAACGCGATCGCCGATGCCTCCACGGCTTCCGTATCCTCAATGTCCGATTCGGGTGAATCGGACGCGTACGACACTGTGCAGAACGTCCAGATGACCGACACTGCAGTATCGGCTACGCAGAGTGCTACGCAGACGGTCCCCATGGCCGATTCGGGCGAATCGGACGTGCCGGACGCGCAAAACGTGCAGAACAACGTGCCGGGCGTGCAGGGCGTGCGCCACGTGAAGGTGGCGGATGCGGCGCATTCGGCCGCGCAGGCCGCGTTGGAGGCCGCGCAGGCGGCACAGCAGGCGGCCCAGGTCGCCCAGCAGGTCGCGCAGACCGGGCAGGTGCCGAAAATCGAATCGCAGCCGCAGCCATCGCAACCCGTCGCACCTCTGCCCAGCTTCGAACCCAAGCCGGTCACCGCGGAAATCCCGCTCGTCGCCGACCCGACCACAGGAGAGGTGCGCTGATGACCTGGATGATCTGCCTGTTCGGCGGCATCGGCGCCATGGCCCGTTATGTGCTTGACGTGTCGATCCAACGCAGCTGGAACCGTGACGGCAACCATAGCTTCCCCCTGGCCACGCTCGTCATCAACGGCGTCGCCTCCCTGTGCGCCGGCATCGCCATGATGTCGTACTATGCGCAGTCGGTGGATATGGGCACGGTAATGACGTTCGTTGTGGGGTTCCTCGGCGGATTCTCAACATTCTCGTCGGCGATCAACGAGGTGCTGTCGCTGATTCGCAAACGCCGTTTCGCCATGGCCCTGGGCTATGGCGCTGCCACGGTCGCGGTGCCGCTCGCCTGCGTGGCGCTCGGATTCGGCATCGCCATGCTGGGCGGCCACGCATAGCTGTCACCGGCTCGGCCGCGCGTAATTTTCACGTTACACGGGCGGTCATCGGGTAACGCTCAGGAAATCTGAGCGCAACCGCGCGAGCTGTTTCCTCTCCTACGTTGTGAAAACAACAAGAGAGGAAAAACCTATGACAGCCGTAACGTATCTCACACGGCATCGTCGACCGGGAATCGTCATACTCTGTTCGATTGTCGCCGTTCTCTCGATGCTTTTCGTACTCCCTCCCGCCATCGCGTCCGCAGCCGATTCCGGCGCGCAGGCCGTCGATGAATGCAATCCGACCGCCAGCAACGGCTGCGTCAACGGTATCCTGCAGGACGCCGACAAGAAGCCGATTGCCGACGTCACCATCACGCTGTCCGGCAAGGCAACTGCGGAAACCAAAACCGCGGCGGACGGCAAATGGGCCTTCTCCGTTGCCGATGACGGCGATTACACCGTCACCATCGACGCGTCCGTTGCGAAAGAGCACGGCCTGAAGGCAAGCAGCGCGACGGTGACGATCAGGAAAGCCAGCTTCGACAAGCAGCGCGGCGTTGTCCGATTCGACCAGGCGGGCGATTCCGCCGGCAGCGGCACGTCCGGCACATCCGGATCGTCCGGCTCGGCAAACGGCACGAAAGGCGCGACCGGCACATCCGGATCGTCCGGCTCGGCAAACGGCACGAAAGGCGCGACCGGCACATCCGGATCGACGGCGGCCACGCAATCGCCAGTCAAAAAAGACGGCTCCAATGTCGGCAAACGCATCTGGCAGCAACTGTATTCCGGCATTATCTTCGGCCTGATGCTGGGCCTCATGTCCGTCGGCATGAACCTCGTCTACGGCACCACCGGCCTGCAGTCGTTCTCACACGGCGAACAGGTGACGCTCGGCGGCCTCATGGCATACGTCGTCACGCAGATGCTACACATGCCGCTCATCGCCTCCGCCATCTTCGCCATCGTCATCGGCGCGCTGACCGGCTTCATCCAAAACGAAATCGTCTGGGGGCCGCTACGCAGACGCCACGTCGGCACCATGCAGCAGATGATCGTCACCATCGGCCTGTCCATGGCGTTGCAGTACACGTTCCAGTTCTTCTTCGGTGGCGACATCAAAGGCATCGTCAAATCGGTGCCGGACAGTTTCCAGCTCGGACCGATCACCACCGACATGCCGACGCTGGTCTCCGCGCTGATCGCCATCTGCGTGATCGTCGGCGTCACCCTGTTCCTCTACAAGACGCGACTCGGCCGCGCCACACGAGCCGTGTCCGACAACGCGGCGCTCGCCGCGGCATCCGGTATCAACGTGGATCAGGTGGTCCGCGTGGTCTGGATCCTCTCGTGCGCGATGGCAGCCCTGTCCGGCGTGCTGCTCGGCGTCTACCTGAACGGCATCTCCTGGAACACCGGCGCGACCCTGATCCTGCTGATGTTCGCCGCGGTGACGCTCGGCGGCCTCGGCACCGCCAACGGCGCGTTGATCGGCTCGCTGGTCATCGGCATCGTGGCGGACATGAGCTCGCTCGTCATCCCCAACGATATGCGTTACGCCAGCGCGCTGGCAATCCTCATCATCGTTCTGCTGGTGCGCCCGCAGGGCATCTTCGGCAAGCAGCAAAGGGTGGGCTGATCCATGGACATCATGACAATCATCTCCAACGCGGCGGGCGAGCTGATCGCCCCGACCACGGCGGCATACGTACTCGCCGCCATCGGTTTGAACATTCACTTCGGCATGACGGGCCTTATGAACATGGGCCAGGCCGGTTTCATGCTCCTCGGCGCGTACGGATTCGCCATCACGCAGTCGATGGGCTGCAACCTGTTCGCCTCCGTATGCGCGGCGCTCGCGCTCGCGGTCATCTACGCGCTGCTGCTGGGCATTCCGACGCTGAAACTCGGACCCGACTATCTGGCCATGGTCACATTGGCCGCCGCGGAAATCATCCGCATCATCGGCAGATCGACGGCCATGACGAACTTCACCGGCGGTTCCGCAGGCATCTCGCCGCAGGACTTCACCGAGAAATTCGAATCGCTTTCGCCGCTGCCGGACGGTTCGACCACGTTCCTGCTGTGGACGTACAGCAACAACATCGCCAACTCCTGGTGGCTGCGCATCGTGGCATGGGTTTTGGTGGTGATCGCGGCGCTGCTGTGCTGGCGCTGGTTCCACTCGCCGTGGGGCCGCATGCTCAAGGGCATCCGCGAGGACGAGAACGCGATCCGTTCTCTCGGCAAGCCGGTGACGCGATACAAGATGGAATCGCTGATTCTGGGCGGCCTGTTTGGCGCGATCGCCGGCATCATCTTCGTCCTGCCGCGTTCCGTACAGCCCGATTCGCTCGGCCGCACCGTCACCTTCTACGTGTGGACGATTCTGCTGCTGGGCGGCGCGGCCACGATTCTCGGCCCGGTGCTTGGCTCCTGCGTGCTGTGGGTGCTGCTCACCTTCGTCAAGGAGGTCATGCGCAACACCGTTCCCGAAACCCTCATCTCTTCCAACCAGATCGAAGCCCTCGGCTGGGTGATCGTCGGCGTCGCGCTGATGTGCCTGGTGATCTTCAGACCACAAGGTCTGTTGGGCGACCGAAAGGAGTTGGCTTTCCATGCCTGATACAACGAATTCTCCGACCACTGGCGTGCAGCCGGCCACGCAACCCGCAACCGGCGTGCAACCCGTATCCGGTGTGCAGCCCGGCGTACCATTCCAGGACCTCACCAAGTGGGCCACCAAAGCTCCGGAAGGCGAGACCCTCATCTCCACCGCCTATCGCGACAAAGTCACCGACGATCTGAAATTCGTCGAAAACAAGCCGGGTGTGCACAAGCCCGACCCGATCCTCGTGGCCGACAACGTGACCCGCAAATTCGGCGGCATGACCGCCGTGGACGTGAGCCACTTCGAAATCGAACGGCACGGCATCACCGCGCTGATCGGACCGAACGGCGCCGGCAAAACCACGTTCTTCAACCTGATGACCGGCTTCGATACGCCGAACACCGGCACCTGGCAGTTCGACGGCAAGGACATGGCCCACGTGCAGCCCGAAAAAGTGGCGCGCATGGGCATGGTCCGCACCTTCCAGCTGACCAAGGTGATGAGCCGTCTGACCGTGCTCGACAACATGCTCCTCGGTGCCCCCGTGCAGCCGGGCGAAGGCATGTTCCGCGCGCTGTTCCCCGGCATGTGGAGGAAGCAGGAGCAGGCGAACATCGAAAAAGCCGAGGCGCTGCTGGAACGCTTCCTGCTGATCAAAAAGAAGGACGATTACGCCGGCGCGCTTTCCGGCGGCCAACGCAAGCTGCTGGAAATGGCACGAGCGCTGATGTCCGACCCGAAACTGGTCATGCTGGACGAGCCGATGGCCGGCGTGAACCCCGCGCTGAAACAGTCGCTGCTCGACCACATCATGGCGTTGCGCGAGGAAGGCACCACAGTGCTGTTCGTCGAACACGACATCAACATGGTGAGACACATCGCCGACTGGGTCACCGTGATGGCGGAAGGCAAGATCGTGGCCGAAGGCCAACCGAAGAGCGTGATGAACGATCCGGCCGTGATCGACGCATACCTGGGCGCCCACGCGAACGTGGACCTGGGCGACGATTCCGTGCTGGAAGACCTGAAGGAGGCCTGAAATGAGCGACATCGCAAGCGTGGCTGACGAGCCGCTGACCCGCGCGCAGATCCACATGGGCGAGCCCGAAGGCGAACCGTTGCTCGACGCGGTCGATTTGGTGGCCGGATACATTCCCGGCGTGAACATCCTGAACGGCGCATCCCTGACCCTGCATGAAGGCGAGATCGTCGGCATCATCGGCCCGAACGGCGCAGGCAAATCCACCCTGCTCAAATCATTGTTCGGCCTGGTGCACATCCACTCCGGCAAGCTGCTGCTGAAAGGCGAGGACATCACCAACCTGCGCGCCGACAAACTCGTCTCCCGTGGCGTCGGCTTCGTGCCGCAGACCGAAAACGTCTTCCCCAGCCTGACCATCGCGGAAAACCTGCACATGGGCGCGTTCCAAGCACCGAAACTGTTCAACGAACGCTTCGACTACGTGTGCTCCATCTTCCCCAAACTCTGCCAGCGCAAGAACCAGCTCGCCGGCCAGCTTTCCGGCGGCGAACGTCAGATGGTGGCCATGGCCCGAGCCCTCATGATGAAACCATCCGTCCTCCTGCTCGACGAGCCCTCCGCAGGCCTGTCCCCAATGCTCCAGGACGAGACCTTCATCCGCGTGCGCCAAGTCAACAAAGCCGGCGTATCCGTGGTCATCGTCGAACAGAACGCCCGCCGCTGCCTGCAGATCTGCGACCGCGGCTACGTCCTCGACCAAGGCCGCAACGCCTACTCCGGCAAGGGCCGCGACCTGATGAACGATCCGAAAGTCGTCTCCCTCTACCTGGGCAACCTGGAAGAAGAGGTTCAAGAGGAAGGAAGGTAGGACCCAGGAAATCGCGGAACGGAGCGTATACCGCCTTTCCTTGCCGCTCGACGTACGTTCGTACGCCTTCGGGCTCGGACGGCGGTCTCCGCACGCGTTCCGCGATTTCCCCCTATGATTCAAAATTCTCAATTCCGATTACCGCTGTTGGGACACTGCCCGACAGTGGCTTCGGCATGCCTGAAAACAAGCTCAAAACCTTGTGTTTCCAACAGTTTTCGGGCTTCACCTTCGGTTAACTTCACGCATACACATTCGGTTTCCTCGGCACTTATAGTGCGATTCAAGATGGTCGAGCAACACATCTCGATAATCGTCACCAAGGGTTCGGCAATCAGCGGAGCCAAGAGAGGAAACGGTGATTCAAATGAAGAAGATCAACATGAAGGGCATGAGGAAACTGTCCATCACAGCCACCGCCATGGTGGCCGCCGCAGTCATGGCGCTCGCCGGCTGCGGTTCGTCCGGCACGGCCGATTCGGCTGCGTCCGGTTCGTCCGGCAGCGCGAAATCCGATACGTTCATGGCGGCCGGCCTGTTCCCGCTGACCGGTTCCATGGCGTACCTCGGCCCCGCCAACATCGCCACCATGAAGCTCGCGCAGAAAGACATCAACGCGGCTGGCGGCGTGCTCGGCAAAGACATCGAAATCACGTCCGCCGACACGTCCGACGCGGACCATGCCGACCAGAACACGTCTTCCGCGCAGTCGGTGCTTGCCAAGAACCCGTCCGTCGTGGTCGGTCCGCCGTCCAGCTCCGTGGTCAAGAACACCTACAAGCAGGTCACGTCCGCCAAAGTGCCGATGATTTCTTCGGGCGCCACGTCCACGGCCTTCTCCGGCCTTAGCGACTACTTCTTCCGCACCATTCCGCCGGACACGGTGCAGGGTGCGGTCCTGGGCCAGATCATCGCACAGGATGGCGTGAAGAACCTCGCCATCGCGGTCTTCAACGACGAATACGGCAAGTCCCTGCGTGACGTGGTCGTCAAAACCGTCGAAGACGCGGGCGTGAACGTCGTCTACGGCGAAAAGGACACGTTCGATCCGACCGAAACGAACTTCTCATCGATGGTCACGGCCATCAAGGCCACCAACCCCGACGCGACGCTCGTCATCGCCTTCGACCAGACCGTGCCGCTCGTCAAGGAGCTCGCCGCCCAAGGCCTCGACACCCACAAGCTGTACATGACCGACGGCAACACCGTCGACCATTCCGCCGACTTCGACGCGGGCCTGCTCAAGGGCTCCACCGGCACCATTCCAGGTGCCCACCCGACCGAGGAATTCCAGAAGAACGTCAAGTCCTTCAACGCCAGGGTCACCGATTTCACGTACACCGCCGAAACGTATGACGCGATCGTGCTGGCCGCGCTCGCCGCGCAGAAGGGCGGCGCCACGGACGGTACGACCGTGCAGAAGAACCTTATGGCCGTCTCCGGCTCCACCAAGGGCAAGGAATGCGATTCCTACAAGGCTTGCCTCGCCCTGCTGAAGGACGGCAAGGAGATTCAGTACAAGGGCCAGACCTCCATCGGCGCGTTCAACGACGCGCATGATCCGAGCTCGGCTTCCATCGGCGTCTATAAGTACGACGCCGACAACAAGCCGGTCTTCGACCACTCCCAGGAAGGTTCCGTACCGAAGGCATGACGGTCGGTTCGTCCGTGGTGCGGACTGACGTGATGGCCGGACGTGACGGCTGACGGCCAGGCCACGCAACGCAAGGGGCGGTGCGACGCAAGCGAGATGATCGCAAGTGTCGCACCGCCCCTTTTGCGGGCGGAACGCGTGTGGAGTACATGCGGAGCGTGCGTGGAAGATGCGTGGAACGCGTCGTGAAACATACGTCGTTCACGGGTGAAAAAGTGGATTTTTCGGGGGAATTGAAGAGGGGGAGGGCGTCTTTCGTCAATTGATAGTTCATATTGTGCGGACGATTGCAAAGAAACGTTACAGATGCATGTAAAATAACACATAATATCGCGATTTGTAAGGAAACATCCCGACGATGCGGGGGAGAGGTGTTGGGCAATGGTCGGCATGCGTGACGTGGCGAAAGAGGCCGGGGTCTCGCTGAGCACGGTTTCGCTAGTGGTCAACAAGACGGGCTACGTGTCCGACGACATGCGCGCGCGCGTCAAAGCCGCCATGAAAGAGCTCAATTACGTGCCCAACGAGCTGGCACGCAACCTGTACAAGAACCGCACGAACCTGGTCGGCGTGATCGTGCCGACCATCCGCCACCCCTTCTTTGCCACCCTTACCGCGCATCTGCAACGCGAGCTGGCCGCGCAAGGACTGCGCACCATGCTGTGCTCCACCGCCGACGCGGAAAACGGCGAGGTCGAATACGTGGACATGCTGCGCCGTCACATGATGGACGGCATCATCGTCTGCTCGCACACCACCCATCCGAACGATTACTGGACGTCCATCCACCGCCCCATCGTCGCCTTCGACCGTGTGCTGGGCGGCGGCATCGCGTCGATCGGCTCCGACCATGAGCAGGGCGGCCGGCTCATGGCGCACATGCTGGTCAACACCGGCGCGCACCACGTGGTGATGATCGGCGGCCCGCGCGACCAGTTCTTCGATTTGGCGGCGCGCAATGGAGACAGCCCGGACGATTTCGACCTGCACAAGACAACGTTCCCGGCCGTCCGCTACTACCTTACGTTGGAGCAGGAGCTGAAAGCGGCCGGCGTGCGGTACGAGTACGTCGAAGCCGGCAATGTGGAGGATTTCCAAGGGTATAAGAACGCGGTGAATGCTGTGCTCAACAGTATGCCGGTGGACGGCGTCGATGCCGTGGTCAGCTCCGATATCGGTGCCGCGCTTTGCGTGCGCGAAGCGATGCGGAGGCATATTTCGATTCCGCGCGACCTGCAGATCATCGCCTACGACGGCACGTATCTGACCGACCTGGCCGGTATGAAAATGACCGCGGTGGCGCAGAATTTCGACAAAATCGCGCAGGTCGCGGTCGGCAATATCGTTCGTGCGATCGCCAAGGAAGGGGATGCCAAGGCAGATACGACAAGCGCCACGGGACGCAAGCCGTACGAGCCGGACGTGCTGATTCCCGTGACGCGCAAACTGGGCGATACCACGCGCTAAGCGGGCCGTATCGCCCATCATTGGACGGGCCGTTTTACCTGCTAAGCGGGTCGTTTCGCCTTATTCGTAATCGCCGGTCGGACCGATCTTCAACGCGTCCTCGTGCGTGCGGCCCGAATGGATCGCATCGTTGATCGCCTGGATCTCCGCCGCATCCACGGCAAGTGCGCGCCCGTCGATCGCGCTGATCGGAATCGACCATCCGCCGTGCGTCATGTACAGGCTGTCCGCTTCGCGCAGCTCGGCGATCGGCAGCTTCCTGTACTCCGCCTTCTTGCCCTCTTCGAGCGCCCAGGCGAACATTTCGCGCTGTGATGTGCCGTTCAGAATACCGATGCGCGGGTCGGGCGTGACGAACGTATCGCCATAGCGTGCCACAATCGACGAATTCGGGCATTCCATCGTGTAGCCGTCCTCCGTGAACAGAATCGCGT
>OLRB01001048.1_pt1 | contig 13042 bp, 8 predicted proteins | sample 1672751 | NCBI WGS metagenome assembly OLRB01 (sample SAMEA3136720, study PRJEB25190) | human gut metagenome | biome: human gut; feature: human-associated habitat; material: faeces | place: Austria | collected 2013
AAATTTTTATAACTCAAGAAAAATTACTAGGAGGATACCATGAACAGATATACAAAATATATAAACATGATGGGAAGTTATTACACAAAAGACTTCGAAAAAGAAAAGAAAAATATAGTTAAGGTAAGAGAAGTTAAAGAGGAAACAGTTAGAAAATTCTTCTTACAGGGAGATTGTGAAGTATTAGTAGTTTTTGAAGATACAGGAAAAGAAATACTGATAGACGACTTCTCTCCAGAAGAAGAAATAAAAAAATACTTAGGACCTTAAAAAGAGATAGGTGATTCGATGATTTATAATATCGGTAATTTAAAGCTAGATTCTGATTTTGAATTTAGAGTTATTAGAGAAACAGAGGAAGATATAGATATTTTTGTAGATATAAACTACAGAAGTGTAGATATTGATGCTTCAGACAGTAGGATGTTTAGCTCTCGTATTCAATTTCCTTTTGTTAGAGCTATTATTTTAAGAATAGATAAAGAAGGCCATGATATGACAGTACATATGCTTAGAAATATAGATTTGCTGTCTGCATTTGCTAATTTTGAGATAGATTTTTCTCATTCTACAATAGCTATCAATAACAATTATGAAAAAGTTGTTATTGATAGGATATTTAATCCATTATAAAGATAAAAAATCCCTAGTCAAGTATAAATCATATTGACTAGGGTTATTTTTTATTTTACTTTTTTCCTTTTGTTCACAACAATAAACATTAAAAGTGCACCTATAAATAATGCTACTGTGCTTAGAATTCCTCTGTCACCTGTTTTTACATTAATAGGTGGATTTCCTCCGCCATTGCTAGGAGGATTTTTTGATGGTGGGTTATTATTTCCTGGAGGATTATTATTCCCAGGTGGGTTATTTTCTCCCGGCGGATTATTGTCATTTGGTGGATTGTTGTCACCAGGAGGGTTATTTTCCCCCGGTGGATTTTCTTCCTCTCCTGGTGGTAACTCCTCCTCTATACCATACTTAGGCTCGACAACTATAGTATTCCCCTCTTCAAAATGAGATGGTGATTTTACTAAGAATGGATTTGAACTATATATCCTATTGCCTATTTTTACACTATCTCTCTGAGCTATTACATATACACCATCACTTAACCCAGAAAAGACAGCTTTCCCATTTAAGTCTGTTATTTCTAATCTACCTTTTATATTATTATCTTTAGCATATTCATATAATATGTTGGCGGCTTCCATCTCATCTTTTGCAGCACTGCTGTTTATATCTACCCAAGATTTTTTAAAATCATCTGTTAAAACATATTTATCTCCATTGTATTCTCCAACTTTATATAAATAAAATTCAGCGCCCGATATTGCTATTTTATTATTATTTTCATTGTAGGAATGACTATTGATTACAACAGTTTTACTACCCGATGCATAAGAAATCCTTTCAAATATAGGCGATGAAATTACCAATATTGAAACAATAAACATAACTATTCTTTTTATAAATTTATTTTTTCCCATTTTCATCCACCTTTCTCTTTTGTCTTTTTTTGTAAAGATACATAAATATTATTATCGCTATTATTCCTAAAGCTAGTATTGCTAATTCGAATAATATATTCATTTTTCCTTTTAGTGCGTCCTCCATATATTCTTCTTCTGAATAAGGAATTCTTTCTCCCCTTATTAATAGTCTGTGTGAATTGACACCATATGGAGTACAAGTGACCAATGTACAATAATCCATACCATCAACTATAGTTAGTGCTGATGTTTCTGTTGGGAGTACTGTCAAAATTTGATCTACTTGGTATGCAATTTTATTTCCGAGTATTTTTAAATAGAATCTGTCACCCTCTTCTATTTGATCTAGTTCTGTAAATAGTTTTTTGTTTGGTAATCCTCTGTGACCAGTTAAGACCGAGTGGGTGCTATTTCCACCTACTGGAAGCGATGTTCCATATAGATGTCCTATCCCCGCCTGGAGAACTACTTCTTTAGTGCCATGATATATCGGAGCTTCCATATTTATTTTTGGTATGTCTATCGTTCCCATCATTCCACTTCCATTTACATCTAGCTGCTTTTCATAAACTTCGTCTGTTTCTTCTCTAGTCGCAAACGGATCTGATAACTCTGCATCAGACGATAGGCCACAATTATATATTATAGCATTATTGAATTTCTTTTTCATTTCTACTTCGTTGGTATCTATAGATTTATTGTAAGAATCTATGACTTTTGAGCTTCTTTTTACATATAGGTAGTTACTTATCGACGGATATGCGATTATAAGTATCCCAGCTATAAGTATTATTATTGTTATTATGTCTGCAATGAGTTGTTTTTTGTTTTTCTTTTTTTTAGGTTTTTGTTTTTTCATTTTTTCTCCTTTGATTTCAATATTTAGAACAATTAATCTGATAGGTTAATTCCTCTAAGTATTGAAATTTTTATCATAAGGGGATTTTCATCCCCTTATGATTTTTTTAGTTTGTTTTGTTTTTTAGTTTTCCTGTTTTCTTCTCATGAATCTTATCATTGCTACTGCTACTAATAGAGCACCTACTGCAGTTAGTAGTAATGTTCCTGTACCACCTGTTTCTGGTAAGTGTGCACCTGATGTATTTTCGATTGTAATTATGTTCTTTTCTGCTTTTATATCATCTTTAGATATTTCATAACTACCATCTTTATTATTTGTTACAGTTATTTTTATATCCTTTTCAAGTTTGTTATATCCATCCGGAGCTTTTGTTTCTCTTAACCAGTATGTTCCAGCTTTTAAACCATTTATAACAAGGTTGTATCCACCAGTTTTGTCAAAGTTCTTTGTCTTTATTTCATCTATAGTCACCAATTTTATATTTCCTGGTTCCTCAGATTGATTTGGGTTTATTTTGTATACACCTCCTGAACCAATAACTTTTATAGCTGTAGTTCCTGCTTGTCCACCATTATCTGGATATAATTCGAATTCTGCTCCAGAAAGAAAACTAGTTCTGTTTGCTTTATCAGTTTTCTTGATATGAACTGGGAATGTTGGAGTGTTTACTTCTTCCGGTTTAGTTGTTATTGTTTCACCAGGTTTATTTCCGTATTCAAGTATTGCACTATTCTTTTCTTTTACTTCAGCTTTTTCATTTACTTTAGCCTTATAGCTTATTATTAATGTTTTTCCAGAATACTTTTTCTGAGTATCTTCATTATTTATATACCCAGTTAAATCTATAGTCATTTTATCTTGATTTTTTCCATCACTAGTTTTTGCAACATTTGCTTTTATTCCAGATGTATTAGTTATATCTATTTCATCTTTAGATTCTGGCTTATCTTTTAATGTGATTTTTATTCCAAGTTCTCCAGGAACTTTGAATTCACTCTCATCAAAATTAACAAAACTTAGACCTTCTGTAATTGTATCGCTTATTGTGTATTTAGTAAATTTTTTAGGTATTGTTGTAGTTATTGTATATGTTACTATATCACCAATTTGTACATCAGTTGCAGGTTTACCATCTTTATCAAAAGCTTTTTTATCTATACTTGGAGCTTCTTCTTTTAAGTCTATTGTGGCATCTCCGTTTATAGTTGTAATAACTGGATTAATCTGACTTGCATTATCTAAAACTATTAAATAATATCCTGGTTCTAATTGGCTTACAGTTGTTCTATCTGAAGGAGCTGTTATATTAGATGTTGTACATTTACCACCCTTATAATTTTCTTCAAATTTTTTTGCAAACCGCTTTATATCCTCTCCTTTATCTTTATATGCTGCTATTTTTCCTATAATTTCATTTTCTGAACAATTTAAAATAGTTTTTATAGTTTCTTTATAATCTTCATTTAAAGAATATGAATACTTATCGCCAGAATATGAATCTAAATTAAGAAGTTTGTAAAGTCTAACTGTATGACTTTCTCCGTCTGGCAGTTTGTTTCCCCCTTGTAATGTAATTGTTAAATTCCCTGATTGAGCAGGTGTAGCAAAACTTGCAGTAGCCATAGATAATACCATTACCATAGAGATCATCATGGCTAGAAATTTTTTGAGTTTTTTCATAAATAATCACCTCTAATTTTATTTTTTATTTTTACCCTCTCCCTTTTAGAGAGAGGGATTTTTACTAAGCTTGTTTTGATTTATACTTTCTTCTGTATGTTTCAATGGCAATCACTATCAATCCAATACCTATTATGTAAAGCATTGCATATCCTAAACCACCAGTTTCTGGAAGGATATACTGCCATTTCTTAGAGTTTGTTACTATAATATGGTAGATATCATTCTTATCATTTTCTACCTTTACCTCATAATCTATACTTACTTTGTAATCAGGTATTTCTTCCTCTTTAATCTTGTAAGTGTAGTATATTTTATTGCCGCTCGAATCTACAAAGTACGCTGGAAGGTTCTTTATGTATAGCTTCCATATATTTTCGTCTTGCATCTGCTCTTTAGTAAGAGTTACTTGATGTTTAGCATTTTCATCCCAAACTTCTTGACCTTTTTCATCTTTGTAAGTTCCCCAAATCCAGAATGTTATTAAATTTGGTCTTTGTTCTGGTTTCCAATCTTTCCAAATTTTTTCAAGATTTATTACTACTGTTTCAGAACAAGGATCTTGCATATCTCCAGGTTCCATTTCTTGGTCTGGAGCTAATGGGTATGTAGGTTCGTCACCCATAAGTACCGCTTTAGAACCTTGATCTCTGTATACCATCAATGCATTTTCTACATTTGGCTTTTTATCATCAACAGCCTTAGCATCTTTAAGTTCATCAAGTTTTTTTACCTCATCAAAGTGTTTAATATCGTAAACGTTGTTCCAACTTCCATCAACCCTAGAACCTAAATGTATAGTTCCACCAGCTTTATTTTCTATTTCGCTATATATAGCATCTAGTTTTCTATATATACTATATAAGTTTCCTTCTGCTTCTATATTTTTAAGGTTGTTAAAATGATAGTTACTTTTTAATGATGATGAACCTGTAAATATTCCTGTTGCACCATCTGGAGAAACAGTTTCCACTTCGCTCTCAGCTGGACCTTTTATAGCATCTGCATATACCATTTTATTTTTTCTTAAAAGACCTTCATTGTTGAATCCTACAAATCCACCAACATATCCTTTATCTGTTATAGCTGCTTCTGTATTTCCTGAGCCACTACCAAATACATCATATCCTTTTGCTATACCAGTTACTGTTGAATCAGATATTCTTGTTCTATTAGCTTTGATAAGATTTATAGATAATTCGTCGAGTTTATTTTTATCAGTCTGTACATTTCCAAGTTTGTCGCAACTAAGGGCTATCTTACTATCTCCTATTTCAACTATTACAACATCAAACTCTTTATCAGCTTGTTTGTTTACAGATATTCTTACAATAATTCCAAGCAGATTTACTTCTACAACATCTGTTCCTGATACTAAAGATACTTTTACTAAACCTAAGTCTACTTTTATACACCTTTTATAAGCTCTGCAAGAGTATTATTATATATAGCCTTTACAACAATTCCAATAACTTGTAATAATGCTTTTACTATTGGCGAATCTGCAGCTACACTAGCTAAATATGCAAATGATGTTTCACCAGCAAATCCACCAGCAGTTTCTCCACTTGCCACTTGCATAAGGTTTGTACTTGAACATCTATCTATTTTTGCTAGTTCAGCAAATCCTACAAATCCTCCTGCTATTTCACTCTTATCAGTTCCAAGTGTTCTATTTTCACTCTTAACTGAGTAACCTTTTTGTCCTTCTGAATCATTTTCGTTCTTTAGTATACCTACAACGCTTGAGTCCTCTATATGAGATCCAAATACATCTAGTACACCAGCTGTTGCACCTAAGAACTTGTCTAATACATTTGCATTTTCTAGGTTTACAGCTCCACTCTTTCCACTGTGTCCCACAAATCCTCCAGTATAGTTTATACCTCTTACATTTCTAAGTTTTTCAACACTACTATTTTTAACGCTTCCGTCTAAAAGTGTTCCGCCAAATCCACCAGCATTTCCTGTGTAGATTGGTCTATTTACATATCCTAGTTCTTTTCCTTCTTTTGAATATACTTCTATTCCTGCTCTTTCTGCACCAACTACTTTTGAATTATATATATATGTTCTAAATGTATCTAGTGCATCTACTGAGCCAAGATTTACTAAATTTTGTAATATACTTGTTCCTTTATCCCCTGAAACTTCAGCTATAGCTGAGACATCTGCTTTTCCAAAGAATCCACCTGCGTGTTCTCCTGCTGTTACTGTTCTTATATTTTCTATGTTTACACCATTTTCTGGTTTATCTTTATCCCCTATAACAGCACCGTTTATTTCTCCAGCAAATCCTCCTGCATCCTCAGCATATTTTATAACTCCTGCTTCTTTGCTTAATGGTCTAGCTTGTGATTCTAAATAAGCACCATTTATCACTATTCCCCAATCATCCCAAGCTCTTACATCTACAGCTCTAACTGTCGAAACAGTAGCGTTCATAAGTCTTATTAAATCTTTTGGGGCTTTTACTAAACCATTTAATAAACCTCCTAGGAGACCACCATCTGTTGCTGTATCTAAAGATGTTGCACTACCGTTTTCTATCTTACCAGCAAATCCACCTACATCTTGTGTTCCTTCTACTCTTCTTAGGTTATGAACATAACATTTTTTGTAGTTAGGATCTTTTACTGCATCGTATCCTTTTTCTTCCTTGTTAGAAACCTCTTTTATATTTTCTTTATTTGTAGAGTCTTCTTCTTGAGGTTCTTTTTTATCATCAACTGAAGTATTTTCTTCTTTTTGAGCTTCATTATTTTGAACTTCTTTTTTATTTAATGCTTCTGTGCTCGTTCCTTTTTCTTTCTTTTTATCTGGTTCAGCAGAAACATTTTCTTTGCTCATATCTTCATTTATTTTTGAATTTTCTTTATTTGGGGCATCAGTTTTAGATTCCTCTGTTTTAGTATCTTCTGTTTTAATAGGAGTAATGTCTTCTATTGCTTTATTTTTTACTCCTTCATTTCCCCAAATCTGACCACCAATTATATGTCCAGCAAATCCTCCAGAATATCCTTTTTTAGCTACTTTTTCAGTATTTGCAAAGTTAGATATTATATTTTTTATACTTGTGTTTTTTGATGTATTGATATCACAAAATACTTTTAAGCCTGATTGGTATCCTGTAACACCAGAGTTTTTTATTACTGGAACAAATGTCTGAACAGCAGATAATGTGTTGCCTAGTATTGTTTGGTCTAATAATTTAAGACCTCCTATTTCCGCTACACCACCTGTTATCATTTCTCCAACAAATCCACCTGATGCTCTATATGCGTTTACTTCTTTAGCATCCCAAGCATGTGCATCTGTTATGACACCACTTTTCATATATCCCACATATCCACCAGCTGTTCCGTATTCTCCTGGGCTAGTTGCCTCAGTATTTCTTCCAGCTTTTACATTGTAGCCATAAGCATATTCTTTTATTAATTTGTTTAATTCCGCTTCTGTTTTTACTTCTTCTGTAGGAAGAGTAGTTCCAAATACACCATTACTTCCTACATACTTAACCCACTTATTCCAAGTTTCTATGTCTAGTTTTCTAAGTGGTCCGTATACAGCTGTATTTGTTTCTGTAGGATATACTGCATTTAGTACATTTAAAAGGTTAGTTACTTTAACTAAACCAGCTAATATTTTTATATTTCCTGTATCCGCAACATTAGCAGATTCTGTAACTCCTGAGAATCCACCTGAACTCTCTCCACCATATACAGATCTTATTCTTATTGTGGCTGCTTCTTTCTTTTCACCTTTTATTCTTGCACCTTCATTATGACCTATATATCCACCTGCATATCCTCTTTTGTACATAGTATCAGTTAAACCTTCTGCTCTAACAATTCCTCCACAAGGTACTGCTGTAGTTTCTGAATCTATTACTTGAGGTATGAATGTATTTAATACACTTGCAACATTTTCACTTATATTAGCAACTTTATCTATTATACTTGCACTTTCTATAACAGCAGCTGTATTACCTGGTTCTGCTCTTCCTGTATGTCCACCAGCTGTTTCTCTACCTATTATATACTCAAAGTTGTATGAGTTACAGTTATTTAAATTACTTCCTGATACAAATCCTGCATATCCTCCTGAGTGACCAACTATATCCTCTTTTTTATTTTCTTTAAGTCCATCGGCAATTACAGAGTACCCCCCAGGTGCACCATATACGTTAGAGTTTTCTATATTAGTTGATACAACATCTAGCGCATTTAATACATTTTCAATTCCTAGAGTATCTCCCAATAGAGATATTCCTCCTCCTGCAGAGGCCGCTGAGTCTATGTCTGCTCTACCTACATATCCTCCTGCATATCTTCCTGCTCTTACTGCATAACCTGAAAGATTTCTACTAAAGTATGAATCTGCTACTTTAGACTCATATTCATGCGCTGGAGGTGTTACTGCTGTATGTTTCAAAAGCGTCACATCTGAGTCTTTTATCTGTGCACCACTTGCTCTACCTACATATCCTCCTGCATATCCATCTTTTGAATTTGATTCTACTACTAGTCCTGCCTCTACTGATTTGACACCTGATGAGTTAATCTTTGGTATATAAACATCTAATACAGAAAGTAAATTGCTTATATTTAGGTTTAATATTCCATTTAGAAGCTTTAATCCATCTGATGATGCCGCTCCACCTGCAATTGCATTACCTGCAAATCCTCCTGCGTATTTATATCCGCTAACTTTTTCCAAGTTAAATACAGCATATTGTCTTTCTGGTTCAGTTGCTTTAGTTTCATATACTTTTGATTCTTCTGTTGGTTGTGGCTCTGGTTCTGGTTTTTGCTCTGGTTGAGTTTCAATTTTAGAATTGTCAATTTGAGCACTTTCTATTTCTCCAGCAAATCCTCCAGCATAATCAGCTATTACTTGTGGTTGCATTTGTTCAAGCTGTTCATTTTCTTTTATATTTTTCCACATATCCACATTTTCTTTGTTATTTTCTTTTCCCGAATGATTCTTTTCTTCCTCTATTTTATTCGTTTCTAATTTATTTTCTTCTGTTTTTCCATTATCTACTTTATTAGATTCATCTTTATTAATATTTTGTTTATTGTCATTTAATGTATTTTCAACTTTATCCGTATTTACTTTTTCACCATTTGATAATTTTGTTACCACTTCTTTATTTGATGTATCAGAAGATTCACCATTTGTTACTTGCTCTTTTGATTTATTTGCTTCTTCTTTAGGTTTTTCTTCCTTATAGAAGGTTACTGTAGATCTTTCTATTCTAGGAATTAAGTAAGGTACTAATCCTAAAACAGAGCTTACATCTAGTATTCCTGGCAATTTTAGTCCTCCACCCTCTTCTTCTTTTGCAAGTCCTAAAATACCACCAGTATGTACTCTTCCTACAAATCCACCACCAAATGTTTCTACTGTATATGAGCTATCTTTTCCCTCAGCTATTGGAAGCGTTACAGATTTTAAGTTTTTAACATGAGAATCTTTTACTTTTATAGCAGCTGCTTCTGCTATAAATCCACCAGCCAAGATAGACTCGTTATGAGCTATATCCCCCTGGTATCCTGTAGCTTCTACTGTATATCCCGAATTATTTCCATTTACATTAGATGTCTCTATATTTAATCTAATTCCTTGCGCTAATGATAAAACATTATTTATTTTTACTAATCCCAAACCTAATAAATCAAGTCCTTGAACATCTGTTAATCCACCTGCTCCAGCTCTTCCTATAAATCCAGCAGCATAGTTTTTAGCATTTACCGATGATATATCATTTATATTTACATTGCTTATATCTCCACCAACAGCAAGCCCAATTCCTCCAGCTGCATATGTGTCTTCTGAATTTATTTTCATACCTGTCGTTGCTGTAGCATTTGCTGTTTCTAATGTTGTTTGGTCTGTTGTTCCATTTAATGTTTCTTTTGTTTGTTCTTGATTATTATCAGTAGCTGGTGTGTTAGGTTCTGATGGATTATTTGGTTCACTAGGATTAATAGTTTGAATATTTTTATTTAATTCTACATTGTTTATTTCAAATTTTATATAGCTTCCAACACCCAATGTATTATTTAATAATCCTATTGCATCAGCAGTTGATACACTACCTGCTACACCACCTGAGTAGTTTTTAGCTGTTACTGATGATATATTTTCAATAGTTGTTTTACCTTGTACTTGTGTAGTTTGTGCTTGTTCTGAGTTTTCTGGTTGCGGAGTTGTTCCTGATTCTTCTTTTTGTTTTGGGTTTATTTTTACTCCATCACCTTGACCTATATATCCACCTGCGTAGTTTTCTACTGCTGATATTTCTATGTTGCTTCCGTTTACATTACTGTTAATTAATATAGTTGGTTCTATACCTGCAATTTTTAACAATGAACCTACTTTTTCTGGATTATCCCGTAGAACTTTTTCTAAAAGAGCACCTACTCCTTTTAATAAAGTATGATCTCCTGCCTTATCAGCACCTACAACAGCTCCAAATCCAACCGTAGCCCTACCTGTAAATCCTCCACAATATGACTTGGCTGCAAAAACTTTATTTATTCCAGATACATTGCAACCTGATATGTTAGAATTTGCAATTATTCCACTATATCCACCAGCATAAGATTCTGTAGATTTTACTTCACTTATTCCTTCTACTTTGCATGAGTCGTGTTCTGATTTTAAATCAAGTGGTATAAGATTAACTCCAAGTGAATCTAATGCCCCACTTACAACGTCTTCCATTACACCTCCTGCAAACCCTCCTGCAAATCCCTTTGCTGTCACATTAGCTACTCCTGAAACTGTTGCGTTTATAACTTTTGTAGACTTTTGAAGCCCTACAAAACCTCCTACATATTCTATATTTTCATTTCCTATAGTTGATGATGTAATAGACATAACTACACTTGAATCTACAATGTTAGGTTTGTGATAGGCAGTTGGTATTAATGCTCCTAACCCTATATCATTTTTCAATAAGACTGTTATAAGATCTCCAAGCCCTACTCCTGGAAGTATGTTAAGTAAAGCTGTAAGTAATCCAGTCACTCCTCCCAAAAGTTTAGATAATCCATCGTATTCCTCTGTACCTTCTGTATATCCTATAAATCCACCAAGCATAGATTTATTAGATGATACACTTGAATTTGTAACAACACAGTTACTTACAGTTACATTTCCTGTTATTCTTCCAGCAAATGCACCTGTTGCAAATACATCTTCACTTGCAATTTTTACACTTAATAAATCCCTAACTATATCTCCTAAAGATAAGTTTAATCCTGGAAGTAATCCTCCAATTAAATCACCTAGACCTCCTAAAAGACCTCCTAATAACCATCCTAAGCCATCTAGCAATCCTTCCACTAAACTATCCGGATTATTATTTATAGATGTATATCCATTATTTACAGTTACATTATCTAGTTTTAGGTTTTTAACTTCTGATTTTATAGACATAAAGTTATTATCATATCCACTAGATATTGTCCCAAAGAATCCTATTCCTATAGTTTTTGATGGATCTAATTCTCCGATAGTATTTACACTTATATTTGATATTGTTGGCGAATTATTCTCCTCCATATTTAATCTACCTTCAAAGTTACTTGATATATTCAGAGGTTTCCAATCTTCACCTCTACAATCTATATTTCTAAAGACTATATAATTTGCATCAGATGAATATCTATAATTCTTATATTCACCTTTTAGTTGACTCTCTGTAATCCTTTTATCTGGTAATCCCTGCTCATTTACACCGCAAAGCTCCTTATGTGTGCCAGGTAATATAAAATCCAATATACCTCCAATAAGGCCACCTATTCCACTAATTAATCCACCTACTAATCCTTTTTCTTTATCCCACTCTACATTAGCTAAATCATTCTTTTGAACGCCTTCTTTTTTGTAAAAAATGTATCCATTTGTACCATCTACTTCTATCGTAGCTTCTTCTTTATCATTTATACCATGTGTTGGATATGCTGTTAAATCTAAATCTGCATCTCCAGGATAGTATGGAATATATTTTTCTTCATCTTCACCAATTTTATCTTTATGTATATACATGTATAATCTAGGAGTAACAAATTTATTACTACCTATAGCCCTAAGCTGTGAATCATTTCCAATTAATATATAATCTTTTCCATTATGATTATATGTAACCTGCCCTGGATAAGTTCTTCCATCTGGATTTTCACCAGGAAGAAGATAAGAAGATGTTGCTATACTATTAGCAATCAAATCTGGCATTTCTTCTGTAAACTCCTCAGAAATAATATAATCATTTGATTCATCATATGTCATATTTTCTGATGAATCTTCTCCGTAAACTGGTTTCCCCATACCAAATTCCTCTGGAGTACCATCATTTGACATTACAGGAGAATCTTCTTTACCAATTTCATTCAACTGATAATTATTGTATATCTTTACAGCATTTTTCTTTTCGTCGTAAACATCTTTTTCCTCATTATCGCTACTTTTTCTATTGTTATTTTCAACAAATTCCCCTTCAAAATCATCTGGCAAATTCCATTTTTCTCCTTTTGGAATTTTTATATCTCTCATAAGCATATACTTAGAATCTTTTGAGTATACTTGTTCTACTCCGGCATTATTCTTTACCATATTTCCTGTACCAACGTTTTTCAGTTGTTTGAAATTATATATTTTTATTACTTCTTCTACCTTACTATCCTCTATAACAGGCTCGATAGTTTCTATTTGATTAACCTCTTTAGTTTTATCCAGTATTATATTACTTATATTTTCTATTTTCTCAGAAATATCAAGCGCCAAAATATCTATGCAAGAAGCTTGTATAAATATAGCTATAATTAATATAAATGATATATATTTAAACGTTCTTTCCTTTATTTTTAATTTTTCTAATAATTTTTTCATATTTATACAAACCTCCTTATTTTTAAAGTCAAAAATAAAAGACCCATAAAAAAATTAATTACTGAACAAAAAATTTTTTATAGATCTCCACTAATTTATAATA
>OLRB01001049.1_pt1 | contig 13037 bp, 15 predicted proteins | sample 1672751 | NCBI WGS metagenome assembly OLRB01 (sample SAMEA3136720, study PRJEB25190) | human gut metagenome | biome: human gut; feature: human-associated habitat; material: faeces | place: Austria | collected 2013
GTAAAGCGTTGGTAAATGGTCGATTTAATTTGGAGAGAGTAGGGGAGTGGTTCGGAAATGTTAGGAATGAAAGAAAAAGAAATTTTGGGTAGAAAGAGTGAGGAGGAATTAAAAATATATAGATTAACTGTACAAGTATCTAAGAGAGAAAAAGAAAAAATAATTCAACTTGCGAAAAGCAGAGGAATGAGTGTAAGTGATTATATTAGATATTTTTGTATTCATAAACCTTTTATGAATAAATTTGAGGAGGAAGAATAAAAGTGTATGTTGATTTTAATTGCATAGTTGAGCCGATAACAACTTTGATATCTCTTACATTCATATCAGGACTTATAGCAATTACTATTTATAAACTTATTCAATCTTGGGATGAAGGCAAGGAAAGATATTTAGTCAATGAAGAATGTGAAAGAAAAGAAGCATTAAATAAAAAGAGATTAGAAAATCTTAAACTTGAAAATTTAGAAGTTAAATTAACAAATGAAGATATGGAATTATTGCAGCTTATTGCTGGTAAGAATGGAACTGCTAAAGGTACTTTGAGAAATATATTAAGAGAACATTTAAAAGCTTCTTAAGAGAATCAACTAGAGATATTACAAATCAATAGTTTTAAAAAGTGTACATATGTTGTTAATTCGATAAGGTTGCAGATAAAACTATGCAACAATTATTAAGTGGTAATGCAGATATAGGATTTTCAGGACCAGAGCAAGTTGTTTATATTTATAACCAAGGAAGAGAAGATTATCCAGTTGTATTTGGACAATTAACACAAAAAGATGGTTCATTTTTAGTGGGAAGAGAAGCAGAAGAAGATTTTGATTGGTCATCATTAAAAGGTAAAGAAATAATAGGTGGTAGACCAGGTGGAATTCCCGAAATGGCTCTTGAGTATGTACTAAAAGAAAATGGATTAGACCCAGAAAATGATGTGAATATGGTTACAAATGTTGATTTTACAGCTACTGCAGGTGCTTTCAAATCTGGAACTGGTGATTATGTTGCATTATTTGAACCAACAGCTACAATGTTAGAAAATGATGGTGGTGGTAGTATAGTTTCTTCAGTAGGAGAACAAGCAGGAAATATTGCTTATACTTGCTTCTATACAACTAAATCATATATGGATGAAAATCCAGAAATAATTCAAAAGTTTACAAATGCAATTTACAAAGGTCAATTATGGGTTCAACAACATACAAGTGAAGAAATTGCTGATTCTATTAGTTCATTTTTCCCAGGAACTGATAAAGATGTAATAGTTAAAGTAATAGATAATTATAAGAGTATAGATGCATTTTCAGAAACTCCTGAAGTAAGTGAAGATGGTTTAAATAAGCTAATGGATATTATTCAAGGATATGATTCAAGCTTGATTCAAACAAGACCAGATTTTAATGTTATCGTAAATAACTCATTTGCAGAAGAGGCAACAAAATAAACTAATGCTATAAATAGGTTAGTTAGTAGTTAAAAGAAAATAAGTTAAATTAATTTAGAAAAATAAACAAACAACTACTAACTATAACTATAAAATTATTATGGGGTGGTGGTAAAGTGAGTCTCTTAGAAATAAAGAATATAAATATGAACTATCACACTATGGAAGGAGCTACAGAGGCAATTAAAGATGTCAGCTTTTCAGTAGATGATGGGGAATTTATAAGTATAATTGGTCCTTCAGGATGCGGAAAATCAACATTGCTTAATATTATAAGTGGAATATTAACTCCATCAAGTGGAGAAGTTAAATTTAATGATCCAGATGTAAAAAATAATCTAGATAAAATGGGATATATGTTTCAAAAAGATTATTTATTTCCATGGTTATCTGTTAGAGAAAATGTATTATTAGGACTTAAAGTTAAGAAAATATATACAAAAGAAAACATAGAATTTGCTGATGAATTACTAAAAAGTTATGGATTAGAAAAATTTGAGTCACATAAGCCAACACAGTTATCAGGGGGTATGAGACAAAGAGTAGCTTTAATTAGAACATTAGTCTTAAGACCAGAAATAATATTACTTGATGAACCGTTTTCTGCATTAGATTATCAAAGTAGATTAAAAATGACAGATGATGTTTATGAGATAATTAAGAAAGAAAAGAAAACAGCAATAATGGTAACACACGATTTAGGTGAAGCTATTGTAATGTCAAAAAGAGTAATAATTTTAACTTCTAGGCCAGCTTATATAAAGGATGATATTAATATAGAGTTTAAGAATAAAGATGCAACTCCTTTCGATAAGAGAAAGGAACCAGAGTACAATGAGTACTTTAGAAAGTTATGGGGGGAGTTGGATAATTAGTATGGAAAAAGAGCATGAATTGTATTTAAGAAAAGTTAAAAGGGACAAATGGAAAGTAAGAGCAATAAGAATTTTAATTTTAGTAGCATTTATTGCACTATGGGAAATTGCAGCGCAATTAAAATGGATAGATCCATTTTTAACTTCAAGTCCTAGTAGAATTATTAAATCATTAGTTAGTTTTATAAATGAAGGCACATTATTTAGGCATATATGGGTAACTTGTTATGAAACTATAATTGGATTTACACTAGGTACAGTTTTAGGAGTAGCTATTGCAATATTATTATGGGCTTCAAAAACAGCATCAAAAGTATTAGATCCTTATTTAGTAGTATTAAATGCATTACCAAAAGTAGCACTTGCTCCAATAATAATATTTTGGGTTGGCAATGGTACATCAGCAATTATTACAATTGCATTGCTAATTTCAATTGTTACTACAATAATAAGTGTTTTAACAGGGTTTAATGAGGTAGATAAAGGAAAAATGCTATTAATGACAACCTTTGAAGCAAACAAGTGGCAAAAATTAAGATATTTAGTTTTTCCAGCTTCTGTACCAGTTATTATTTCTGCATTAAAAATAAATGTTGGACTTTCTTGGGTAGGAGTTATAATGGGAGAATTCCTAGTTGCAAGAGAAGGATTGGGATTCTTAATAATATATGGTGGACAAATAGCCCAATTAGATATGGTTATGATGAGTATAGTAATTCTATCAGTTATTGCTTTTATAATGTATGAGATTGTAGCTTTGATAGAAAATAGATTAATTAAAAAAAGACAATAATTTCAGTTAATAATGGCAAATTAATTAATTTAAAAATGGCAGATTAATTAATTTAAAATAGTATGTAATAATAAAAAATAAATTATTCAATAATTTGCCATTTTTAATTACATAAATTAGTGTATAATGTCGAAATTATAAATTACTATTTGAAAAAAATATAATTTTTTGTTAGAATTGTTGTTAAGAATATTTATTTAACAAATGGAGGGATTATGGAAAATAAAAAAAATGACTCCTTAAAGTCTAACAAGAAGTTAATTAAAAACAAATATGTTGAGCCAATAATTACGATAGGTCTTTCTATTTTATTTGCTTTTGTAGTATTAATATCAATACAAAGCATGATGGGAACAAAGACAGTTACAATAACGAATAATAAAGCAGAAGAGTATTACTATGATGGTAAGTATGATGAAGCTATAAATGAATATATGACAATGCAAAAAGAAGATGCATGGCCAATTTGGACAGCTAGAGTAGCAGAAATATACTCAATCCAAGGTGATATAACTCAATCAAATAACTTATTAAAAGAAGCTATAGTAAAACGAGATAAGTTAATGCTTGAAAATGGAGATGAGTACTTAGAGCAAGATAAAGAATTAATAAATGAAGTAGTATTTACTTTTTATATGAATAATGACTTAGAACAAGCAGAGAGCTTAGGTGAATATTATTTAGAAAGTTATAATACATATAAACCTTTATTAAAAACAATGTTTGCTGTTTATTTAGCAAATGATGAAAAAGACTTAGCAAAAGGAATAGTAAACTCTTATCCGGTGGATAAAGATAGTGCTTATGATTTAGCTACTTTAGCTAAGATGCAAATAATGATTAATGATTATGATAATGGTTTAGAAAACTTAAGACTTTCATATGAGATTGATAAAAATGAAATAAAATCATATGATGTTATAATGGAAGCTTGTCAATTTGATAAAGAAAAGTTATTGAAGAAAGTAACAGAATTATCAGAAGAAAATCCGAAAGTTGAAGCATATAAGGCGTGGATTAATGAAATTAATTCATTTGATGAAAAAAATATTGATTTTAGTAAAAATGTAATTGATGAAATAAAGAATAATATAAATACTGACGAATTAGAAGAAGATTCATATGTAGATTTGTATATTAAGGCTTGGGAGAACTATAATAAAGGTCAATATGATAAAGCAAAAGAATTTGCTAATGAAGCGATATTGGCTAATAGTGATTATGAAAATACTTATGGAATGTTAATGCCTAATATATTAATTGCTACAGAAAATTCAGATAAAATCGAAGGTTATATTAGAAAAGCTATATTTAATGAACCGTATAATTACAATTTAATTGTAAATATTGCTAAGTTATATGAAGATAAATTATCTAATTTAGATAAGGCAAAGTATTATTATGATTATCTAAATTAAAATAAAAATAATGATGAATTATATTATGATTTAGCACTTCTAAACTTAAAGATGGATAAAGTTGATGATGCAATTTTAGATTTAAATAAAGCAATAGCTATAGATGAAGATAAAAGTGATTATTATAGAGCTTTAGGTACTATTTACTATAATGAAAAGGAATATGATAAAGCTATTGAAAATATAAGAAAAGCATATTCGCTTAATGAAAAAGATGTTTTAGCATTAAATAATGCAGCATGTTATTATATTACAGTAGATAAAGATGTATGGAGAGCATATTCAAATATTGAATCAGCATACAATGACATGCCAAGTTCTATTGATAGTGAATCAAAAAAACTAATTACTAATAATTATAATGCTATTAAAAAAGTATATGATAAGTATGTTAATGATGAAAATACAATAGTAGATGTTCAAGGATTAGAATTAGCATATTAGAAAAATGAGAGATGATAAATATCATCTCTCATTTATTTTGGAGAAAAGTACAAATTTAAAAAATATCTTTCCAGTTATTTGAATATATGATATTATATTATAAGAAGGAATATTCTGAATTTTATGAAAAACTATGTAGTAATAGGTAGGCTATTTGAAAAAAATGCTGAAATATTATTGGTTTAAGTATATGGGTAGGGAGGAATTTAAAATGGAACAAAAAATTAAAAAAATAGCTTTATTAACAGGTGGTGGAGATTGTCCAGGCCTAAATGCCGTAATTAGAGCCGTAACAAAAACAGCAATATTAAATTATGGTATCGAAGTAATCGGGTATAAATTTGGATATAGAGGATTATATAATAATGATTTTGTTTCTTTAAACTTAGATTCAGTATCGGGTATACTACATAGAGGAGGTACCATTCTTTATAGTTCAAATAAAGATAATTTATTTGATTATCTTGTAGAAGAAAATGGAGTAATGGTTAAGAGAGATGTATCTGATGTAGCAGTTGAAAATTTGAAAAAAGAAGGTGTTGATGTTTTAGTTGTAATTGGTGGTGATGGAACATTAACATCAGCTAGAGATTTTGCTAGAAAAGGTATTAATGTAATAGGTGTTCCTAAAACTATAGATAATGATTTAGCATCTACTGATGTGACATTTGGATTTAATACTGCAATAGATGTAGTTACAGAAGCTTTAGATAGACTTCATACAACAGCAGAATCACACCATAGAATTATGCTTTGTGAAGTAATGGGAAGAAATGCAGGATGGATAGCATTAGAATCTGGAATAGCAGGTTCAGCAGATGTAATTCTTTTACCAGAAATACCATATGATATAAATAAAATTGCGGCAAAAGTAAAAGAAAGAGAAGAGCAAGGAAGAAACTTTACTATTATAGTAGTAGCAGAGGGAGCGAAACCTAAAGACGGTGATGTTGTAGTATCTAAGATAGTTGCAGATAGTCCTGATCCAATAAGACTAGGTGGAATTGGTAATAAACTAGCTGATGACTTAGAAAAGTTAATTAAAGAACATGAAGTAAGATGTACTGTTTTAGGACATGTTCAAAGAGGGGGAAATACTTCTACTTACGATAGAATTCTTTCAACAAGATACGGGGTAGCAGCTGTTGAATTGATGATGGAAGGAAAGTTTGGAAGAATGGTTTGCTTAAAAGGAGATACTATAACTAGCGATACATTAGAAAATGTAATAGGACAAAATACTAAGAAAGTAAATCCAGAAGGTGAATTAGTACAAGTTGCTAAAAAGATAGGAATATCTTTTGCAGAATAATAAATAAATATTTAAGAATATAAATAGTGACAAATGCAAAAAATGATTTTATATTGTGTGATTATTTTTTGTAGTATTGTCACTATTTTTAAGGTTAAGATTATAAGTATTTAAATTAAGTTAGATAGACTTGAATGATGTGCAAAAATGGAAAAAAATTTAGTGAAATACTTCAAAATATTCTGACAATATGATATACTTATATTAAAGTAAGAGAAATTTATTGAATCAGTGGATTTAGGAGGGTATTATGAAAGAGATAAAGAAATATTTAGAATCAAGAATCGGGAAATATAGTTTCTTTTTTGAAGATTTAAAAAGTGGTTATGTGTATGGATACAATGAAAACGTTCCTATGATTGCCGCTGGGTGTATGAAACTTCCAATAGCTGTTTCGTTAATTAAAGCAGTAGAAGATAAGAAAGTGGACTTTATGGATAAGGTTAAAATCCAAAGTGGAGATAAGGTTTACGGAACAGGAATTATTCATGAATTTAATGAAAGAGAATATACTGTATTTGAACTTCTTGTAATAATGTTAATACAAAGTGATAATACTGCAGCAAATAAAATTATAGATATAGTTGGAATGGAACAAATTAATGAAGATATAATTGCTATGGGATTAAAGAATACAAGGTTAAATAGAAAGACAAATGATGAAAGAACAGCAATTACTGATGTTGAAAACATAACTACTGCTTATGATTTATCAAGAATATGGAAACACTTAGCCAATGGAACATTTTTATCAAAAGATAATGGTCAGATGCTTATAGATATTTTAAGAAGACAGCAAATTAAAAATAAATTAGCATTATACATTCCTGATGATTTAAAAATAGAGATATCAAGTAAAACTGGAGACAAAAAAGGTGTTGAGAATGATACTGCTTACTTAGAATTACCAAAAGGAAAATTCACTTTTACAGTATTATCTCAAGATATACCAAATAGTGTTTATGGAACTGTATCTTTAGCTAAATGTGGTAAAATGATGTGGGATGAGGTAATGAACAACTGGAATTAAATTACATTGACAAAATTTGAATGTAATGTTATTCTAACAAAAAAGAACCTTTAAGAGAATCCGAGAGATTCATAAGGAAGTTGTAATAATACCCATATTATAAGATTACTATACCTTCCTTATATTTTAAGGAAGGTTTTTTGTATTCTTTAAATTTAACACCGTGATGTTAAAAAGGAGTGACTATAAATGAAAAATAAACATTTAATAAGCCCTATGGACTTTTCTAAAGAGGAGCTTAATGAAATTTTCGAATTAGCAGAAAAAATAATTTCAAATCCAAAAGAATTTTCACATATCTGTGATGGCAAAATCTTAGCCACACTTTTTTATGAACCAAGTACAAGAACTCGTTTTAGCTTTGAAGCTGCAATGATGAGATTAGGAGGAAAAATATTAGGATTTTCTGAACCAAACTCAAGCTCTAGTGCAAAAGGAGAAACATTGGCAGACACAATCAGAATGGTTTCAATTTATTCAGATATAATTGCAATGAGACATCCTAAAGAGGGATCAGCAAAAGTTGCAAGCATGTACTCATCAGTTCCTGTTATTAATGCAGGAGATGGTGGACATCAACATCCAACTCAAACATTAACAGATCTGTTAACTATAAAATCACAAAAAGGAAAATTAGAAGGACACACAATTGGATTATGTGGTGACTTAAAAAACGGACGTACAGTTCAATCTTTAATCATGGCCATGTCTAGATATAAAGATACTAAATTTATACTTATATCTCCAAAAGAATTAGTAATTCCAGAATATATAAGAGAAGAAGTGCTAAAAAGAAATAATATATTTTTTAGAGAAGTAGAAAATATAGAAGAAGTAATTGAAGAATTAGATATACTATATATGACAAGGATCCAAAAAGAAAGATTCTTTAATGAAGAAGAATATTTAAGACTAAAAGATTGCTATATATTAAATAATGAAAAAATGCAAAAAGCAAAACCGGATATGATAGTAATGCATCCACTTCCAAGAGTAAATGAAATTGCAACAGAAGTTGATAGTGATGACAGAGCTGTATATTTTAAACAAGCAGAATATGGAATGTATGTAAGAATGGCTTTAATAGTTAAGTTGTTGGAGGTAATGTAATGCTACAAATAACTAGTATAAAAAATGGATTTATGTTAGACCATATAAAAGCTGGCATGGGTGTTAAAATATTTAGATATTTACATTTAGATGAACTTGGACATCAAGTTGCGTTAATTATAAATGCTGATAGCAAAAAAATGGGTAAAAAAGATATAATAAAAATCGAAAATTTAGAAAATATAAATTATACAGTGCTTGGATTACTTTCTCCAGGTATCACAATAAATGAAGTAAGAAATGAAGTTATTATAAGTAAGGTTAAACCAGAACTTCCAGAAGAAGTTCAAGATATATTAACATGCCAAAATCCTAATTGTATTACTTCGGTAGAAAATTATATACCACATAGCTTTAAGTTATTAGATAGAGAAAAAGGAAGCTATAAATGTGAATATTGTGAACAAATTATAAATCCAAGTGAGGTATAAAAGTTATGAGTTTATTAATAAAGAATGCTAATGTCATAGATGCAAATGGAAATTTTCAAGGCGATATATTAATAATAGATGGAATAATTAATCAAATTGGTAAAGAAATAAATAAAGAGGGTATTGAAGTGATTGATGCAAAGGGATATACAGTGATGCCTTCTTTTATAGATACTCATGCTCATTTTAGAGAGCCAGGGTTAACGCATAAGGAAGATATAGAAAGTGGTTCTAAAGCTGCAGCAAAAGGTGGATATACTGGAGTATGTTTAATGGGAAATACTAATCCGATTTGCTCAACAAAAGAAGTTGTAGAGTATGTTAGAAATAGAGCTAAAGAAGTTGGATTAATTGATGTTCATCAATGTGTATCAATTACAGAAAACTTTTGTGGAAAGTCTATAGAACACTTAGAAGCTTTTAATGATGATAAAGAACTTGTGGCTATAACTGATGATGGCGTTGGGGTTATGGACTCGAGTGTTATGATGAAAGCTATGGAAAAAGCAAAAGAAAGCAATTGGATTGTAATGTCTCATGCTGAAGACAAAACATTTTCTAAAATAGATATGAGAATTGCAGAAGACTTAATGACTATAAGAGATTTGTATTTAGCTAAAGTAACAGGTGCAAGATTACATATGGCCCATGTGAGTACAGTTGAATCAATTAATGCAATAAGAAGAACTAAAAATGAAGGTGGAAATGTAACTTGTGAGGTTACACCACATCATATAGGATTAACAACAGATATAAGTAATTATAGAGTAAATCCTCCAATAAGAGAAAAAGAAGATGTTAATGCAATAATAGAAGGAATTAAAGATGGGACTGTTGACTGTATAGGTACAGACCATGCGCCGCATACTGAAGAAGATAAGAAAAATGGTGCGCCAGGAATGGTAGGATTAGAAACTTCGTTTAGTATTTGTTACACAGAATTAGTAAAAAATAATAATATATCTATAAATAAATTAAGTGAATTAATGTCTAAAAATCCAGCAAATATCCTTAGAATGAACAAAGGAACAATTTCAGTTGGAAAAGATGGAGATTTAGTATTAGTTGATTTAAATAAAGAAGTAACAATTGACAAAGAAACATTTGTATCTAAAGGTAAAAATACTCCTTTCCAAGGAAGAAAATACTTTGGAGAAGTTATAAAGACTATAAGAGGCGGTAAAGTAATATATAGTAAATAGGTTTAGTATTATCATAAGTGGAGAAAGGTGAAAGTGAATATGAAAAGTTTTATAATGGATAAATTATATAAAAGAGTTGAAGAAAGAGGAGTTGTGTGCTTAGGGTTAGATACAGCTGTTGAGTATATACCTACACATGTTTTAGAAGGAAGATCATTAGAAGATGCAATATTTGAATATAATAAAGCAATTATAGATGAAACTTTAGATGTTGTAGCTTGCTTTAAAGTTCAAATAGCATATTATGAAGCTTTAGGATTAGCTGGACTTATGGCATATAAGAAAACACTAGAATATTTAAGAGAAAGAGATGCTATTATCATTGCAGATATAAAAAGAGGAGACATAATGGCAACTGCAACTCAATATGCTAAGGGGCATTTTAGTGGGGATTTTGAAGCAGACTTTATTACATTAAGTCCATACATGGGTATGGATAGTATAGAACCATATATGCCATATATGGAAAGTGGAAATAAGGGTGTTTTTGTATTAGTTAGAACTTCAAACCCAGGGGCTGAAGATATAGAAAATATAGATACAAAAGATAATAGTAAGGTTTATAAAGTTGTAGGTGATAAGCTTACTAAAATGGGTGAGTCTGTAAAAGGTGAATGTGGATATTCAGCAATAGGTGGAGTTATTGGATGTACTCATGTTGAAGAAGGTAAGGAAATAAGAGAAAGATATAAAGATATGTTCTTCTTAATACCTGGATATGGTGCACAAGGTGGAAAGGCAGAAGATGTAGCTTTATACTTAAGAGATGGAAATGGTGGAGTTGTAAACTCATCAAGAGCTATTCTTTTAGCATATAAAAAGGAAAATAAACCAGAAGAATTTGCTGCTTGTGCAAGAAGAGAAGCTATAAGAATGAGAGATGAAATAAGAAACGCAGTTAATAGTCTTTAGGAGGATGGAGTTTATGAAGTACACACAAGGAAAAATATTATTAAATCAAGAAATTCAAAATGGAATCTTTAAGATGGTTGTTGAAGATAAAAATGAAGCAAAAGCAGGTCAGTTTTATATGCTTAAGCATAATGGAGCAACTCTTCTTCCAAGGCCTATAAGTGTATGTGAAACTGATGGGGAAACACTTACTTTTGTTTATGCTGTTGTAGGTGCTGGAACTAAGGAATATGCAGAGCTAAAAGTGGGAGATACAATAAGTTTAAATGGGCCTTTAGGTAATGGATTTAACTTAGAAGAGGACTATGGAAGAGTTGCTTTAGTAAGTGGAGGAATTGGTACAGCACCAATGTTAGAACTTTCTAAAAGGCTAAGAGAAAAGAATAAAGATATAAAAATGGATCTTTATGCAGGATTTAGAGATGATGTATATTTAATAGATGAAATAAATGAATTTGTTGATAAAAGCTTTGTTTCTACAAATACAGGAAAATATGGTCATAAGGGATTTGTAACAGAAATATTAGATTTAGATAAATATGATACAGTATTATGTTGCGGTCCTGAAGTTATGATGAAAAGAGTTGTAGAAATGTGTAAAGAAAAGCAAGTAAAAGTATATGTTTCAATGGAAAAACATATGGCTTGTGGAGTAGGAGCATGTCTAGTGTGTACTTGTAAGACTAAAGATGGAAATAAAAGAACTTGTAAAGATGGTCCAGTATTTGATGGATACTATGTAGAATTATAAAAGACCAAAGGAGAAGATAAAATGTTAAAAGTTAATATAAATGGATTAGATTTTAAAAACCCAGTAATAGCGGCATCAGGAACCTTTGGTTTTGGAGCAGAATATAACAATTTTTATGATGTAGGAATTTTAGGAGGTATTTCATCAAAGGGATTAACTTTAAATGAAAAGGCAGGAAATGATGGTATAAGAGTTTTTGAAACTCCATCAGGAATGATGAATTCAGTTGGCCTTCAAAATCCAGGAATAGATAGATTTATATCAGAAGAACTTCCAAAGATGAAGGAATTAGGAACTAACATTATAGCAAATGTTGGTGGTGGATGTATGGAAGATTATGAAATTGCTTTAGATAAGCTTAGAGGAACAGCTATTGACATGATAGAACTTAATATATCATGTCCAAATGTAAAGAGTGGAGGAATGGCTTTTGGAATTAAATCAGAAGTTGCTTATGAGGTTGTTAAGAAAGTTAAAGCGATAGTTGATAAGCCACTTATGGTTAAGTTATCTCCTAATGCAGAAGATATCGTAGATATGGCTATTAAATGTCAAGAAGCAGGAGCAGACTCTTTATCATTAATTAATACATTAAAGGGATTAGCAATAGATCCATACAAGAGAAAAGCTGTGTTTAATAATGTATATGCAGGGGTATCAGGACCAGCAGTTAAGCCAGTAGCTTTAAGAATGGTTCATGAAGTTGCTAAGGCAGTAGAAATACCTGTAATAGGTTTAGGTGGAATAACAACAGGGTTAGATGCCATAGAATTCATGATGGCAGGGGCTTCAGCAATTCAAATAGGAACAGTGAACTTCTTTAATCCAATGGCAGGAAAAGAAATTATCGAAGAAATGGAAGCATTTTGCAGAGATCAAGGTATTAAAGATATTAATGAAATAGTAGGAATAATATAAAATAACATAAAATAGAGCTATAAATGTATTTACATTTATAGCTCTACTTTAATAGTGTATTAGTAAAAGTTATTTTATCAAAGTTCCTTGATGAAAAATAATTTTCCAGTATTTATCATTATATGTCCATATTGAACTTCTAATAGATTTAATGGTTATGTTATCTTTAATAAATTCTTTCTTCAATTTATATTTTGCTAATACACAATTTTCAGATATTTTTAATAAATCAAACTCTATAATTTTAAAGTTCGCATCGGCTTCATGAAATGTATGTCCTTCAGAATATTTATATATCTCTCCAAAATCCATATATATACCCCCTTTTTGTATAATACAATACAATTATACGGTAAATATTGAATAACTCACATATAATTATAAATAGATTAGT
>OLRB01001055.1_pt1 | contig 13022 bp, 15 predicted proteins | sample 1672751 | NCBI WGS metagenome assembly OLRB01 (sample SAMEA3136720, study PRJEB25190) | human gut metagenome | biome: human gut; feature: human-associated habitat; material: faeces | place: Austria | collected 2013
TCTCTCATTTTTTCAATCATTGATTCTCTGATTTCTTCTCCAAGCTCTACAGTTTTGTATCTTGGATTTTCTATATGTTTATAAACTGGATCTAAGAACTCAACCTCAACATCCTTAGAATTAATTTTTCCAACAGGCTGATATCCTTCATAAGTTCCTTTTGAATTTTTTATAACCATTGGAACAATAGGGCATTTTGCTTTGTATGCGATTTTTAATGCCCCAGATCTAAAGTCTGATATATATGCGTTATCATCTTTTACCCAAGTTAAATCACCTTCTGGGAAAATAGCCATAGAGTGATTATTTTTTATATTGTCTGCAGCCTGATTTATAGCTTTCATACCTTCACGATTATTTTTTCTATTGATAAAAACACATTTTGAAAGCTCAATCCACTTGCTTGCAATAGGAATCTTTCTCCAAACTGGCTCATCTGCAATTACGCAACCTATACCTCTATCAACGCTGTCTACTAAAATATAGCTATCAAGCATACTTGAATGGTTAATTACAAAAAGAACTGGCTCTTTTGGAATTCTTTCCCTACCGATTACATTTACATTTATTTTGACCTTTTTTAAAGACTTGTTAGCTAATTTTTTTAGAAATGCAAACTTTTCATCAGATGTGTAATTGTCTGGATTTTTTCTAAATTTTCTTAGTGTTGGAATAGATGAAATAAATCCAAAAATCTGCATAATCCGGAATTTTATATAGTTAAACAAGAAAAACATCTCCTTACGTTCTAAATTTTGCAAAGAATATTTTAGCATAAAACGAAATTAAAGTCTATAAAATGAAATAAAAGTAAAAGAAGTATAAATTTAAAAGATTATAAAAACTCAAAAGAATTTGTTATAATAAAAATATACAAATTAAAACAGTAGGGGGAGATATTTTTGAATGATAAAGAACAAAAATTAGCTGCTAAAAAATTTGCTGAGGATTGGAAAGACAAGGGTTATGAAAAAGGAGATAGCCAGAAGTTTTGGTTAGCTCTTTTAAATAGGGTTTATGGAATAGCAGAACCGGATAAATATATAAGTTTTGAAGACAAAATAAAATTAGATAATACAAGTTTTATTGATGGATATATCCCTTCAAAACAAATATTAATAGAGCAGAAGAGTTTAGGAAAGAGTTTAAAAACAGCTATTCTTCAATCAGATGGAACAAAATTAACTCCTTTTCAACAGGCTAAGAGATACTCTGCTAATTTACCATTTTCTAAAAGACCTCGTTGGATAATAACATGTAACTTTGAAAGTTTTTTGGTGTATGATATGGAAAATCCTAATTCTGAACCAGAAGAAATACTTTTAAAAGATTTAGAAACAGATTATTATAGATTGAATATTTTAGTAGATGATGAGAATCCTCATCTTAAAAAAGAATTAGAAGTATCTATTAAAGCCGGTGATTTAGTAGGTGTATTATATGAAAAAATATTAGAACAGTATAATAAAATAAGTATGAAAGAAAATTCTCCAGATGAAGAAAGTATTTTAAAAAGTTTAAATGTACTTTGTGTTAGATTAGTATTTTGCTTGTATGCAGAGGATGCAGGATTATTTGGTAAGAAAAGTATGTTCCATGATTATTTAGAACAGTTCGATGCAAAAAACTTGCGTGGAGCAATTATAAAACTATTTAAGATACTAAATCAAAAGAAAGAAGATAGAGATCCTTATGAAGATGAAAGATTATTGGCGTTTCCTTATGTAAATGGTGGGCTTTTTGCTGACGATAGCATAATAATTCCTCAGTTTACAGATGAAATAAGAACATTGCTTTTAGAAAATGCCAGTGATGATTTTGACTGGAGCCAGATAAGTCCGACTATATTTGGTGCAGTATTTGAAAGTACATTGAACCCTGAAACTAGAAGAAGTGGTGGAATGCACTATACTTCAATAGAAAATATACATAAGGTGATAGATCCGTTATTTTTAGATGATTTGAAGTATGAGTTACTTGACATAAAAGAGGAAGCAGTAGTAAGAACTAAAAATAGTAAGCTTGAAAATCTACATAATAAATTAGCAAAACTTAAATTTTTAGATCCAGCTTGTGGTTCAGGAAACTTCCTAACAGAAACATATTTATCTATCAGAAGATTAGAAAATGAGATAATAAAGATGAAGATAGATATAAATTCTAAGAAGGGCGATAGTAATCAGATAAGATTAGTAGATTCTATTGAAGGGCTTGAAAATCCTATAAGGGTGTCAATATCACAGTTTAGTGGTATAGAGATTAATGATTTTGCTGTTACCGTTGCAAAGACTGCACTTTGGATAGCTGAGTCACAGATGATGGATGAAACGTCTGAAATACTACACATGCCAATAGATTTTTTACCTCTTAAATCTTATGCGAATATTGTTGAGGGAAATGCTCTTAGAATTGATTGGAATGATGTTGTTGACAAAAGTGAGCTTGATTATATAATGGGGAATCCACCATTTTATGGTGCAAGGCTTATGAATAAAGAACAAAAATCAGATATGGAAAATATATTTGGTAAATTAAAAGGTGTTGGGAATTTGGACTATGTAACTGCATGGTATAAAAAAGCAGCACAGTATATAAATAAAACTGATATAAGGGTAGCATTTGTTTCTACAAATTCAATAGCTCAGGGAGAACAGGTTGGTATACTTTGGAAAAATTTAATGGAAGTAGATGGGATTCATATAGATTTTTGTTATAGAACATTTATATGGAATAGTGAGGCGAGTATAAAGGCAAAAGTACATTGTGTGATAGTTGGATTTAGCAAGTGTCCTTCTATTAATAATAGAATAATATATCATAATAATTCTCAATTAAGTATAGCGGAAAATATTAATGGATATTTAATAGATGCACCAAGTATTTTTATAGAGAGCAGAAAGAAACCTATTGATAATGTTCCAGAAATAGGAATTGGAAATAAGCCTATAGATGACGGAAATTATTTATTTGAAGAAGAAGAGATGGATGAGTTTATAAAAAGCGAGCCAAATTCAAAAAAATATTTTAGAACTTGGTATGGATCTAAAGAATTTATAAATAGAAAACCTAGATATGGTTTATACTTAGGAGAATGTAGTCCATCAGAGTTAAAGAAAATGCCTAAGGTTATGGAAAGAGTAAAAAATGTAAAAAAATTTAGATTAGCAAGTACTAGTAAACCTACTCAAAAGTTAGCTGAGACACCTACAAAATTCCATGTAACAAATATACCAAAGGATGATTTTATGGTTATACCTAGAGTTTCATCAGAAAGAAGGAGATATATTCCTATAGGATTTTTAGATAAAAATTCATTAGCATCAGATGCGATACATGTAGTTCAAAATGCTAAAATTTATCATTTTGGAATACTTACATCCAATGTACACATGGCTTGGATGAGAACTGTATGTGGAAGACTAAAAAGTGACTATAGATACTCAAAAGACATAGTATACAACAACTTCCCATGGCCAGAAGTGTCAGAAAAAGACAAATCTAAAATAGAAGAAACAGCACAGGCTATTTTAGATGCTAGAGAACTTTATCCGGATTCTTCTTTAGCAGATTTATACGACGAAACACTTATGCCAGCAGAACTTTTAAAAGCACACAGAGCAAATGATCGTGCAGTTATGAATGCGTATGGATTCACTAAAAAAGGTATGACAGAATCTGAATGTGTATCAGAGCTTATGAAACTATATGTAAAAAAATTAGAAGAACTAGAAAAAAATAAATAGAAAACATATGTAAATATAAATTTTATAAAAAATAAGATATTAATCTGAATCTAAAAAAACAGTTTAGTATCTTATTTTTTTATGCGTAAAATTTTGATTTCACAAAACAAAGTAAAAAAAATAAAATATTGTTTTCCAAAAGAAAAAATAAAGTGTCATCTGAAAGAAGACATATGACACCTAACAATGATAGATTGTTCTTATAAACATTATAAAGAAAGTTAGGGGTAATGATAATATGAAAACGATGATAGAAAATGAATTTGTATTTAGAGCAGGACCAAAGATGGCAGCTGTTTTAGGAGTTAATGAAGCTCTTGTTTTGGGGATGGTTGACTACTGGATAAATAAAAACAAAGAAAATAATATAAATTACAAAAATGGTAGATATTGGACATTTAACAGTATAAAAAAATGGCGTGAGAGATATTTCTATTTTTGGAGCGAGAGGACAGTTAAGAGGATTTTTGAATCATTAGAGGATAAGGGGATTTTGATAGTAGGCAATTTTAATAAAGTAAGTTTTGATAGAACGAAATGGTACAGTATAGATTACGATAAATTTAATGAAATCGTTGCTGAAAAGAGCGAGTTATTTAATAAATATGATATGGAAAATATAGAAGAAAATATTAAAAATGATGAGTCAGGGTGTCCTGATGCATATTGTCAAGACGGTGAGATGCAATATGACGGACTGTCATCTTGCAATGTGACAACTTGTCATAATGCAAAAGGACAGTCTGTCATAACCAATACCAACAATAACACAAATAAAACTACATTTATTACACAACAACCAAGGCAGAGGGTGGTTGCTATAGAAACAAAAGGTATATTAAAAGAATTTTTAGGAAACTCATATACAGATAGTTATGCTAGTAGGGTTATTGATATTTTGATGAGCAAGGAGAAAGGTTGTGATTATTTGAGTGAAAAGATAGAGCTTACTAAAAATAGTAATGTATATAATAAGTGTGCGTTTTTAATGGCTGCGTTACAATCTGATTATAAGAGTATCAACGATAGCACTCAAAGAGATAATTATGGTGCTGGAAAAAATAGGAACAAGTTTATCAATTTTGAGCAGACAGTGTATAAATATAGCAAAGAGGAGCTTGATGAGATGATAAGAAAAAAGAATCAGTTTTAGATGTTTTATTTTAAATTTCAATAAAAATTTGTGATGGTGGCTTTTTATGTTAATTAAATTAAATTCCTTCTAAAAAACATAAATTTAACAGAAGATAACATTTTCTTAAAGTAATCAAATATTTTGAACATAGATATAACATAGTTAGCATAGTTATAGCCTAAATATAGTCTATTTTTAATAAATTTAACATTTTCTTAACAACTTAACACACACTTAAGTCTTATTTTTCTATAAAAATTAGAAAAGTTGTTGAAATTTCAACAACTAATCTAACTTGTAATTATTGGAAAAGGCTATTTTTCCGCCATTTTTCCGCCATAATGTTACTTGTCGGAAAGTTTGTTTATATACTCTTCAAATTTTTCTGCTGATTCATCTTGAAGAGTTTTAGTATTGGCAGTATAAACTTCCATTGTAGTTTTTACATTGCTATGTCCTAATCGCATCATAGTAGATTTTAAAGAAGCTCCGCTTTCTACTAACATTGTAGCATGAGTATGACGTAATTGATGCAGATGAAAATCAGAGTCTATTTTTCTTTTTATAGCCATGACCATAGTATTTACATCTTGAAAATTGACAAAAGAGCCATCTTTTTTCTTAAATACAAAGTTATTGACTATGTAGTCTTTACCAAAACCTAATCTTTCTATAGATTGAGTTTTTTTCAAGCTTTTAAAAATTGCTAATAAATCATCTGAAAATGATATATCTCTTATTGAAGATATTGTTTTAGGTCTAGATAGTTTTAATGATCCTTCAGTTACAGGAACTTTTATAGCATTATTAGTGATATGTATCACTTTGTTTTCTAGATTTATATCAGACCAATTAAGAGCAAGGAGCTCTCCTTTTCTCATACCAGTACTATATGCAATCATAAGAAGAGCATATTGCCAACTATCTTTATAAAACATATCTAATATCTGAGCAAATTTTTCTGGTGAAATAAAATCTTTTTCTTTATCTATCATAATATCATCCTTCTTCCTTTTTAGAGTAATATGTTCTGCAGGGTTTTGCTTGATGTAATGACAAGGGTGTACCGCATATTTTAAAGATGCCTTTATAACAGCTAGGTATACCTCCAGTGTACTAAAGCTATATGTATCCATATTTGAATCAACAAAATCTTGTATAATGCTAGGAGAGAGCTGATTTAGCTGGTATGAACCTAGATAAGGGATAATATTCTTTATATGGAACTTATAAGCTCTCGAAGAATTGTATGCTAGATTTTTATATACATAGTTATCCATCCACATTCTTAAAAAATCTGCATATGATGTTTTTCCGTTATCAACATAGTTGAATCCCTTTTTTATATCTTCCTCAACTTCTAACATCAGTTTTATAGCTTCTTTTTTAGTTTTAGCACCAGTAGCTGCTCTTTCTATTCTTTTTCTTTTTCCATCAACAGGTGCCATTTCAATCGTATAGTACCAAGTATTACCCTTTTTTCGTACGCTTCCCATAAATGTGTAACCTCACTTTCTTAGTGTAAACCTTAATGTTTTATTTATTTTATATTAAAATCAACATTAAGATAAAAACATATGTTCTTATAAATCGCTAATAAAAGGCGGATAGGACCGCCAACTAGAGTTCATTCTTTTCAAGAACTTCATCATATATATTTAATAGTTTTTTGCACGCAGCATAGTAGAGAAGTCTTATAAAATGTATATCGTGTTTCTGTAGTACGTGCTTCATCAGTGTCATTATTCCACCATATATTTTTATTTTTAATAGTAATATTTTCCATTGTAGTATTTTGAAATTCATAGATACCACCTCCATGAAAATATTAAAACATATGTTTGTATTAAGATAAACCACTAAAAAGTGGTGTTAGAAAGAAATAAAAAGGCTTCTATATTGATTAGTTAATATAGAAGCCTTTTTGAATTTAAAATGATATATTTAAAAGTTCTTTATTTAGTTTTAGATTGTCACTGAAAAACATAACTTCTTTTCCTTTATATTTTATATTTGCTGTATAAGATAAAGAGTAAACATTATTTCTAAATGCACTATATAAATCAGTTATTTCAGGAACATTATCATAAGATGTAATCCAATATGAATCAGTTAAAGATGATATATGATTCATTAATTCTACATGATCATCATGTTTGTAGAAGTTAACATATAAGCTAGACCCTTTTTTATAATACGGTGGGTCAAAGAAAATAAATTTTTCATTAGCTATATTTGGAATAACATCATCTATTAATTTTAAAGTATCTAAATTATATAGAGTTATTTTTTCTTTAAAATTAGCTATAGATTTAATTTTCTCTATAATATTATCTTTGTTAAATCTACAATCTATTTTATAATTGCCAGTTTGATTCAAACCACCTATTACACCTGCTTTTATTATTCCAGAACGATTAGTTCTATTTAAGAAAAGAGTTGAAAAACCAAGAGTTAAAAGGTCTACATTATCTTTTTCCTTTTGAATATCTCTTTGTTTAAACCAATTCTCCATTGTTACAGGTGTTTTTTCGATAAGACTGCAGAGCTCATCAGTATAATTAAGAACACTATACCAAAAGGCATAAATGGACCTATCGAAATCATTTATTATTATATTGTCAACAACACCATCAAAAAGAAGTCTTAGAGCTACAGCACCACCACCAGTATATGGTTCTATATAAGTACACTTTTCTAGATTATTATATTTTATAAGTTGTTGAACATAACTAGATAGTTTGTTTTTACCGCCTGGATACCTAAGAGGACTTAAAGATTTCTTAACGGCCATACAATCTCATCCTTTCTAAAAATTATTATCAAAATAAGTTTAACATGTTATTGAAGCTTTATAAATACTATTTTTGTGATTTAATCAATAGAAAAATATAAAAATCGTTTGAATAAATCTGAAATATTTAATTTGAATTTTTCAAAAAATTCATTATACTCATCTTTATTATCTCTTACCCAATATTTTAAAACGCAAAGTTTTTCTAATAAGTCTTTATTAGCTTTAAACCAAGCTTTATTTTTTTCTCTTTGAGCACCGTAATTTTTATACCTAGCAGAATTTGGACCGTTTAAAACAATATGTTCTTTATCGGCATCAAAATAACTATCTGCTAGCGTCCATATTTCGTGGTTCTCATCTAAATTAGCAAGATAATTATAAATAACATTTTCTGGAGAATCTCCACCAGGAAGCTTTATACTTTTTATAGTGTGATTTTCTATTTTGTTGTCATTAACATCTCCATCAAATACAAATAAACAATTTTGGAACATAGGAGCATTTTGGTTTAATAATCGCTCTAGCTGTTCGCAACCTAAGTTTAAATTTATTAATTCTAAAAATTTTATTTTATCAAACTGATACAGAATTTTTTCAAAGAACCATGCAGCTTCTTCATCTTCAAAAATAACGGATATTTTATCTTCTATAAAAGAAGGATCTGAAATAAGTAAGTCAGATTTTATTTTATAGAATGAAGGACTTTGAAGAACTTTTACACTATCTCCTTTTTTTACCAAATAAACAGTTTCAACATTATTTATTTCATTTTCTTTATTATATAAAGTTTTTTTATAGAGCATTTTTAAAATATTTTCACTATGAGTAGTAAAAACTATTTGAAGGTTTAAATCTCTTGACATTTTAAGTAAATAATTAATAAGTTGAATTTGAGCATAATGATGCAACGTAGCATCAATTTCATCTATAAGTAAAAGACCACCACTATAATCAGGAAATTTATCTTTTAAAGATTTAAAAGATAGAACAGCAAGTATTATTTGGCCAAGGTTATCTTGACCAGCAGAGTTTAAAATAGATGAATATTTTGATGAATTAATACCAACACCTTTTTTTCGAGGCGCTTCTTTTAGGTTAATAGAATCTAATAAGTAGTCATCATCATCTAGACAAAGTATTTTCTTGTAAGCTGAAATAAAATCATTTTTAATAGAATCATCAAGTGATAGTTTTTTCTTTGAAAATTCTTTTGATTCACCTATAGGATACAATCTAGATAATCCTAGGTATAAAACTGGTAGTTCATATTTTCTTGAGTTCTTTTTATCTTTATCTTTGGTTTCGGGAATCATTCTAAATCTAGCCTTATTATTTTGCCAAGCTACCCTATTATGCTTAGATTCAACAATCTCATTTATATTTTCTATATCACTAAAATTTACTTTGTATTTATATCCAGAAGGATCAAAATTAATATCTCCTTTAAATATTTCATCAAATTTAGTTTCAAATTTAATTCCCAACAAACTACTATAATTTTTTAAAGAACAAGAATTACCAAGCATTGCAAGAAGAGTAGATTTACCCATACCATTTCTTCCTGCAATTGCGGTAAGGCTTTTTCCTAATTTTATATGGTTATTATTAAAAATTCTAAAATCACCTATATCAATACTATGTATCATATTAATCACATCCTTTATTTTAAATTTTCTTGTAAATATACAGAGCAGGGTAACCAGTAAGTACTAGATATCTATTACCCTCTATATGTAGATATTCATTGTTTAGTGATAGATAGTAAAAGCTCTGCATTAAAATATCTCTACTTACAGATAACCCATCAGCAAGCTCATCAACTGTTGACGGTCTTTTTCTTAACTCATCTATCAATTCATCTTTTGGTACTAAAAAATTGCAAGCCCATCTAAGAGCTTTAGCCTCACACTTATCTATATTTACTTTATCAAAATAATTCTTAGGCTCTATATTATCACCTACACTTGTGAAGTGATGCCCTAGTTCTTCAGCTAGGACTTCAGTCATACGAATAGTGTTGCTTTTAAGAATGTTTGCCATAAGAATCATTCTAATACCATGTCTAGCAACATATAGAGCTTCAGAACGATATTCTGGGATTTCATCAACGAATTTAACAATAATATTTTCTTTTTCAGCTAAGTCAAGGAGTTGCTCAAACTTAGTCATTTTTCTTTTTCATTTCTTCAAAAATTAAATAGTCAATGAAATCATCAAGTTTTTTTCTACCTTCCTCAGAAAGTTGCTGAGTACGGTCATCAGTATGTGCTGCTATTGTATTTTCTTCATAGTTTCTTATGTCTGTACGCCCTAGTAGGTAGTCTACCGATACTCCAAAGTAGTCTGCTATTGAGTTTAGTAGTGTGAAGTCTGGTGTTCTTATACCTCTTTCATATTGTGATATGGTTTGAGAAGTTATATTAAATTTTTGTGCTAACTCAAGTTGTGTTAATTGATTTTCTTCTCGTAAGTCTTTTAATCTATTTGCAAATGTCATTTTAATCTCTCCTTAAATTCAACAAAATGTTTATTACTTTTATTATAGAATAAAAAATATCAAATTTAACTAAACAAAATGTTTAAAAAAGTATTGACTTAAACAAAATGTTTAGCTATAATCAAATTAAACAAAATGTTTAATAAAAAAGAGGTGATAATTATGAATAGATTGAAACAAATCCGAACACAATTAGGATTATCACAATCAGATATAGCTAACAAGCTAGATATATCAGTTCAAAGGTATAGCTTATATGAAACAAATAATAGAAAATTACCAGTTTCATTAGCTTTTGAATTATGCAAATTGTTTAATTTGAAATTAGAAGATATTTTTTTAGATGATAATTAAACAAAATGTTTAGTCATCTTTAAAAAAATTATACTAATCAAATTGAACAATATAAATTCCCAAACTGGAGTTTAAAGCCTTTAAATTCACATATTGGAGGTGAGCAAAATGAAAAAGGATTTACCAAAACATTGCATTAATCTAAAAAATTTTAGAAAAGAACAAGGTATTACTCAGCAACAATTAGCAGACATAATTGGAACAAGTGTTAGTAATATAAAATCACTTGAAACTGATGTAGTAAAACCAAGTTACAAATTCTTAAAAAAATTTATTGAAAGCTTTCCAGATGCAAGTATAGATAAAATCTTTTTCAAATAGTTGGTTTTTCCAACATCTTGATATCAATATAACAAGATTCTAAAAAAAGATAAACCACTAAAAAGTGGTGTTAAAAAAAGAGGTGATAATGTATGACAAAGATGTCAATCCTCGGAAAAGACAATCCTTTTTATAAAGCAAGGATAGCCTCTCCTAAAGAGAGTTTTAAAAGTAGATGTGATACAGCAAAAGATATATTCATTAGCAGAAGACGGCTTGAAGAAATCGAAACAGGAAAGAGAGAGCCATATGCAGATGAGCTTTTGATAATGGCTGAAGCTTATGATGCACCATACTTAGTTGAACACTACTGCAATCACATTTGCAAGATTGGGCAAAAGTTTGGTTGTAAGTATGTTGAGAATAAGGGCGATGCTTATAAAGCGACAGTAATGTTTATTAAATCTTTGAAAGAGGCAGAGCAGGCAAAAGAAAACATATTAGAGATACTTTCAGATGGTAAGATTTCAAAAAATGAAATATCAATGTTAGATGAAGCTATAAGCAAGTTGAATGAAACAATGACAGATATTATCAATCTGAAAATAGCATTAGAAAAAGAAAAAAATCAAAGGAGGTAAAAAGTAATGACAATAACAAACTTAGAGCCAGTAGTAATGGTAGCAGAAGCAAGAGAGGATGTTGAGTTAGTTCCATTAGGAGAAGAGCTTAACATAAGAACAGATGAAAATGGAGAAACAATAATAAGTGGTAGAGAGTTACATGAAAGTTTAAAAATAAGTACTCAATATACTAAATGGTTTGAAAGAATGACTGAATATGGATTTGTTGAAAATGTAGACTTCATAGCTATTAGTCAAAAAAGACTAACAGCTCAAGGCAATGAAACAACATACACAGACCACCTACTAAAGTTGGATATGGCAAAAGAGATTGCAATGATCCAGAGAACACCAGAAGGAAAAAGAATAAGACAGTATCTTATTCAAGTTGAAAAAGCATGGAACAGTCCAGAGAAAATTATGGAGAGAGCATTGTTAATAGCTAAGAACAATATAAACAGACTAGAGATTGAAAATAAGGCAATGAAGCCTAAAGCAATTTTTGCTGATGCAGTAGCATCTAGTGAACAGTCAATTCTAGTTGGAGAGCTGGCAAAACTGTTAAAGCAGAATGGAATTAATACAGGTCAGAAGAGATTGTTTGAGTACTTGAGAGAGAATGGTTATTTGATAAAGAGAAAAGGCTCAGATTACAATATGCCAACTCAGAGAAGTATGGAGCTAGGGATTATGGAGATTAAGGAAACAGTTATAAATAATCCAGACGGAACAGTAAGGATAAACAAGACACCAAAGATTACTGGTAAAGGGCAGACATATTTCGTGAATAAGTTTTTAAACCCAAAGGAGATGTAGAGAGATGATAAGACACTATATAACAAAATACGAAGAAAATAATAAACGATATGCAGAAGCTTGGATACAGATAAATATATTAGGCAAGACATTCTGCATATCAAGAAAAATCATAGAACTTTAATAATTACTTTTTAGTCCATTTGTTACCAGATTTCTGAGTAGGAGGTAGTCTATCTCCTTTATCAATTCTGACAACTCTTGGATTTGGTACTGAGCCACCTCTTGGTCCTACTTCAGTATATGTTCCAGCAGGTTTGTTATCAGTACCTGGTTTGATTAGGTCTTTAGACATAATGTCACGTCCTTTCATAAAAAATAATAATGGAGGTGAGAGCAATGCAGGAGCTACCGATACATTGCGTTAATCTAAAAGCTTTTAGAACTAGCTTGAATATGCGACAAAAAGATATAGCTGATAAGTTAGGCGTAAGCAAGGATTTATATTACAAAATTGAAACTGGGAAGATAAATCCAACATACAATTTTTTGGAAAGGTTGGCCAAGGCTTTTCCTAATGTAAATATCAATAAAATCTTATTTGATACGAACATATTTAATCTGTATATGTAATATAACAGTTTTAGAAAATAATGTCAAATAAGATAAATACAAATAAAAAATAACTATATAATACAATTTAATACGATATAATACGATTTTACATAGTGGAAGAATTAAGTTGAAACTATAAAACATTATATAATACGATATTTAACTATTTAAAAGGAAAAATAAAATGAAAAATTTTGGAAAAAAATTAAAAAATATGTTGCTAATAATAAAATTGGTACAT
>OLRB01001060.1_pt1 | contig 12967 bp, 10 predicted proteins | sample 1672751 | NCBI WGS metagenome assembly OLRB01 (sample SAMEA3136720, study PRJEB25190) | human gut metagenome | biome: human gut; feature: human-associated habitat; material: faeces | place: Austria | collected 2013
ACAAACTGTCGAAGCAACCAAAAATCTCTCACAAAAAGAGACTGTAGAAACTGCCGAAAATGATGTTGACAATTATGATGTTGCTGAAGAACCACTAGCTGATACCAACTTAGAGGAACTACAGGATTTACCAAATACTAGCCCCGCGTCAAGTCAGACTAATGCTACCTTCCAACATCCAAATCATAACTTTAACGAGACTTGGACGCAACACGAAAGTAAGTCTCAAACAAACCTCATCATGATAGCCATCGCTTCTATCCCAGTTATCCTCTGGGCTCTTGCAATGATACTCTTTGGAATTGCCAGTGATGAGCTTAGTGGCGGCTTGCTCACGGCTTTTTTCTCCCTCATCATTTCTTTACCCTTGGTAGTACTTCAAATATTACCAGCTCTTCTAAATAAAACAGATAAAAAATGGCCAATCTTTATCCTATCCTTTCTTCTAGGCTGGACCTTCATCGGTTGGGTCATCCTTCTTGTTGTTTCTATCAATATGAATAAGGAAGCAGAGCGTATCAAACAGCAACAAATGATGATGCAGATGTCAGGTAAACAAGGAAGTTCTGACATGTTTAACCCTTTTCACTGATTAACAATAAATAATAAAAAGAAAACCCAGAAAAAGTTTCTCGACTTTTCCTAGGTTTTTCTTTTGCTTTTTTAAACTCTTAGTAACCCATCATTCCTGGATCCATAGCTGGTGCTGCTGGAGCCTCTGGTTCAGGTTTGTTGGCAACGACTGCTTCAGTTGTCAAGATAAGACTAGCTACTGAAGCGGCATTTTGGAGGGCAGAACGTGTGACCTTAACTGGATCAATGATTCCTGCTTCGACCATATCTACCCATTCACCGTTAGCAGCGTTAAAGCCTGTACCAACTGGGCTGTTCTTCAATTTATCGATGATAACTGAACCTTCATAACCAGCGTTATAAGCAATTTGACGAACTGGTTCTTCCAAGGCACGGAGGACAATATTACGTCCTGTAGCGTCGTCACCTTCAAGATCAAGTTCAGCAACCTTAGCAATGACGTTAACTAGGGCTGTACCACCACCTGCTACGATACCTTCTTCAACAGCGGCACGAGTAGCGTTAAGGGCATCTTCGATACGAAGTTTCATTTCTTTAAGGGCTGTTTCAGTGGCTGCACCGACCTTAACAACTGCAACCCCACCAGACAATTTAGCCAAACGCTCTTGAAGTTTTTCACGGTCAAATTCAGATGTTGTTGTTTCCAATTGAGACTTGATGAGGTTAACACGGTTAGCAATCGCTTCTGCGCTTCCTGTACCTTCAACGATAACTGTGCTATCTTTATCCACAGTTACTTTCGAAGCTTGACCAAGTGCTGCCATAGTTGCATCCTTAAGTTCAAGACCAAGATCTTCAGTAATGACAGTTGCTCCTGTCAATACGGCAATGTCTTCCAACATCGCTTTACGACGGTCACCAAAGCCAGGTGCCTTAACAGCAACGACATTGAAAGTTCCACGAATCTTGTTAAGAACAAGTGTTGGAAGAGCTTCACCATCCACATCATCAGCAATAATCAAGAGTGGACGACTTGTCTTAAGCACTTCTTCCAAGAGTGGAAGGACATCTTGGATATTTGAAATTTTCTTGTCAGTCACAAGGATAAATGGATTTTCAAGGTCAGCGACCATTTTTTCATTATCAGTAACCATGTACTGAGAAAGATAACCACGGTCAAACTGCATACCTTCAACCACTTCGAGTTCAGTCTCCATACCACGAGACTCTTCAATAGTGATAACACCGTCATTACCAACACGTTCCATAGCTTCTGAAATGTATTCACCAACTTTTTCAGAACGTGATGAAACCGCTGCGACTTGGGCAATAGCTTCCTTATTAGCAACTGGTTGAGCAATGGCTTTCAACTCTTCAACCGCTGTAGACACAGCTGCTTCAATCCCACGACGGATACCGATTGGATTAGCACCAGCCGTTACATTTTTGAGACCTTCACGGACAATAGCTTGTGTCAAAACAGTGGCTGTAGTTGTTCCGTCACCGGCAATATCATTCGTTTTTGAAGCCACTTCGCTGACAAGCTTAGCACCCATATTTTCAAAGTGATCTTCGAGTTCAATTTCTTTAGCAATTGTCACACCATCATTAGTGATAAGAGGTGAGCCAAAAGCTTTTTCCAAAACCACGTTACGACCTTTAGGACCAAGCGTTACCTTAACTGTATCAGCCAAAGTATCAACACCACGAACCATTGCTGCGCGTGCATCTGATGAAAATTTAATATCTTTTGCCATAGTTACTCCTTCTTTATCTTAGTTTATATCTGATTAACATAGACCTAAGCTAGGACTGCTAAAATATCTGCTTCACGGATAATTGAAACGGAATCATCTCCGTCTTTAACATTGACACCTGCACCATTTTCAACAAGAACTTTATCGCCTGCTGCAACACTAGGTGCAATCAATTCACCAGTAAGAGTACGGATTCCTTCACCTACTGCCAAAACCTCAGCAGTCTTTGTAGCTTCATGACTAGCTCCTGCCAATACAAAGCCACTAGCTGTTTTTTCTTCTGTTTCTTCAAAACGGACAACGATACGATCACCCAATGGTTTCAATGCCATACCAATTACCTCCAAATGTTATTTGTTATTAGTAACGTGTGAAACGTTATTTTTAGCACTCATAAACCACGAGTGCTAATCTATATATTTATTTTAGCACTTGGTCAAAAATAGTCAAGAAAAAACTACCCAAAATCTGAACTTTGGATAGTTTCTTTTTTTGTTTATTAACCGAGTACCAAGGCATCGTCATTGAGGACTTGTCCACTATTTTTGTGGAAGAGGTCCATAAGTTCTGCAACAGTGAGGTTTTTCTTTTCCTCACCTCGCACATCGACGACGATTTTACCATGATAGAGCATGACCAGACGGTTCCCATATTCGATAGCATGTTCCATATTATGGGTAATCATAAGGGTTGTCAATTCTTGTTCTTCAACAATCTTACGTGTCAAATTCATAACCATATCACTTGTCTTAGGATCTAGCGCAGCTGTATGTTCATCTAAAAGCAAAATCTTTGGACGAACCAAGGTCGCCATAGCAAGTGTCAAGGCCTGACGTTGTCCACCTGACAAGAAATTAGCATCAGTCTTCATACGATTCTCAAGACCAAGACCAAGATCTACCAAGGCTTCCTTGAAGACTTGACGCTCGCTTTCAGTAATAGACTTTTTAAAGAAGCTACGTTTCTTACCACGACGATAGGCAATCGCCATATTTTCTTCGATAGAAAGGTTTGTCGCTGTCCCCATTCGAGGATCTTGGAAAACACGGCTAATGTCTTTAGAGCGCTCATCTACAGATGCTTTCTTAATAGATTGCCCCTCCAACAAGATATCCCCCTCATCAATGCTAAGAACACCAGCAATTGAATTCATCAAGGTTGATTTACCAGCACCATTTCCTCCAATAACAGAGATAAAGTCTCCCTGCTCAATGTCGAGATCCAAACCACGAAGGACGTGATTTTCATTGACTGTGCCTTTTTCAAAGGTTTTATGAATCTGTTGTAAACTAAGTAAAGCCATTACTTGTCACCTCCTGGAGTCAAGGATTTGTTAGGTCTGATTTTCAATTTTTGTCGTACTTCTGGCACATAAAGGATGATAGCAAGCAAGATGGCTGAAGCCAATTTCAACATTTGAGCATCAACGTTCATGGCAAGGATAATAACCAAGACCAGACGGTAGAGAACAGCTCCTACAACAATTGACCACAGGCGTTTACCAAGTGGTAGATACTTGACGATAACTTCAGCCAAGATAATTGCAGCCAAGCCATTTACGATTGTACCAGTACCCATATTCATATCCGCATAGCCATTGTTTTGAGCTAGGAGGGCACCTGATAGGGCAATCAAACCATTGGAAATCATGTAGCCAAGAATCTTCATACGGTCAACCTTGATACCATTGGCTTCACCCATGGCAAGGTTATCACCTGTCGCACGAAGGGCCAGACCAACCTGCGTATTAAGGAGGACAACCAACATAAGCACTACCAGACTAACAAAAATCAGTCCTAATAGAATCACACCATTCAGCTTAGACAAACCGAGTCCCATCACCATAGTTACTAGCGTATTATGTCCTGATAGAGAGACATTGGCACTTCCAAGAACCAAAAGGTTAACGGAATAGAGCCCCGTTAAGGTAATAATCCCTGTTAAGAGTGCTGGTATCTTCATTTTCGTATGCATAAAGCCAGACACAGCTCCAGCAAGCATACCAGCTACAAAACCACCTAGAGTCGCAAAGATTGGGTTAATCCCACGGATAATCATGATAGTTGTCGTAGCAGCACCAAGTGGGAAGGCCCCCTCAGCTGTCAAATCAGCAAGGTCCAAAATACGGAAGGTAATGAAGACCCCGATAGCCATAATAGCCCAGAGAAGCCCCTGAGAAATGGCTGTTAGCACCACATTTGAAAATCCTTTTTTAGAAGACTTATTGACCTTAAGCTTAATGACACCCTTATCTTTTTTAGCAATTGGTTTGTCATCTTGTGTTGATGCTTTAGATTCCTCGTCACTAATGCTAGAAACATCAATGCCAAGTTCTTTAGCCATGTCATGGTTAACCACAACATTTAGGGTTTTAGGATACTCGGCATCGACATCCTTGACCTTCTCACCTCGGAGAACACGGCCTGCCAACTTACCTGTTTGACGTCCAAGCGCTTCATAGTTGGTTCCATAAGTGAATAGGACACCTTTTTCTACACTACCAGCGTCACTACCAACAACTGGAACCTTAGTCTCTTTAGAAAGATCTACCAAGGTATTAATAGCACTAACAATAGTATTATCAGTTGGGATGAAAATCACTTCGGTTTGACTCATCAAGCTCTTGGCTGTGTCTTGGATATCATTGGTTGATGAAATTCCTTTGATAACCGTTTCAATACCAGCTTCCTTGAAGTATTTCTTGGCTTCTTCAACCTGAACTTCTGAGTTACGCTCGCTGGTCGTGTACATAATCCCAACTTTTTTAGTGTTTGGAAGGACCTTTTTCAACAACTCGACTTGTTTGTTGATTGGTGACATGTCGCTTGTCCCTGTCACATTTCCTCCAACATTGTCCATAGACTTAACCAATTTAGCTGAGACAGGATCTGTAACAGCTGTAAAGAGAATTGGCTTGTCCTTTGTCAAACTACTCAAAGACTGAGCTGCTGGGGTTGCGATAGCCAACATGACATCATTATCTTCAATAAGCGACTGAGAAATCGTCTGCAAGTTAGACTGATCTCCTTGTGCATTCTGATAATCGATTTTGATGTTCTTACCGTCGACGTAACCTTCCTCTTTGAGTTCTTCAATGAACCCTTTACGTGTCGCTGACAAGGAAGGATGTTCCACATATTGGAGCACACCGACGTGAACCAAATCTTTATTAGAAGCATTGGAACATGCTACCAAGAGGACAGCTGTGATAACAGCCATCATACTGACCAAGAATTTCTTCATCTTGTATACCTCTATTTTTTATTCTATCTATTTCCAATTTTCTTTTATGCTTTTTCCGAGACGATATGGTCAAAAGCAAGCAAATTAGACCTTACATCGCTTCATCAGATCCTAAAGTCCGTCGTCCAAAGACCATCACCTTTTGACCTTATAAAAAGTTGGCTAGAATTCACCATTTTTTAGACATCTAAAGGTCAAAAGAAAACTAAAAATAGACCACGGTATGAAAAAACCAGTTAGGACAGGCCCAACTGGTTTTATGCATCTTGACTAGCACAGGCTAGCTTATGTCACCGGTTAGACCTATTCATCTAATCGGCTAATCCATCACAAAATGCTTTAGCTTCATAGATACAAACTGACTGACGCTTGTATCCTGAAACACAAACGTCCTATCTAAAGAAACTAAAGTAATAAAAAGCTTTAAGATTTCCCAAATGGGTCGCTTTGTTAAGCATGTGATGCCTCCGTAGTTATGATAGTCTTAAGTTTACACTATTTAGACAATTCTGTCAAATTGGAATTTACTCTCTTTTCTCTCAATTTATCATTGTCACTACAAAAGAAAAATCTCTTCCTGCTCCAGCAAGAAAAGATTTTTTAATCTTAAGCATCTTGGTCTGTTGTTAAGATAGCAAGTGTTTCAATCAAGTTATCGGCATTAACTTCAATAGTATCACCAGTTGCCTTGATTTTAACTTCGACAACACCTTCGCTGGCTTTTTTACCAACTGTCACACGGATTGGAAGTCCGATAAGGTCACTGTCAGAGAATTTAGAACCAACACGCTCATTACGATCATCTGTCAAGACATCATAACCTTCAGCCATAAGAGCTGCTTCCAAACGTTCTGTCAAAGCATTGGCTTCTTCATCCTTAGTGTTAACTGTGATCAAGTGAACATCATATGGAGCCAATTCTTTAGGGAAGTTAATTCCCCATGCGTAGCGGTATTGACCTTTTGGTGTCTTGTTAACAAAGAGACGTGCATGTTGTTCGATCACAGCTGACAAGATACGGCTAACACCGATACCGTAACATCCCATGATAATTGGAACAGCACGGCCATTTTCATCAAGAACGTTAGCACCCATACTTTCAGAGTAACGTGTCCCAAGTTTAAAGATATGACCAATCTCGATACCACGCGCAAACTGAAGGACACCTTGACCATCTGGTGAAATTTCACCCTCTTTAACTTCACGAATATCCACGTATTCTGCCTTGAAGTCACGCTCTGGGTTAACCCCTGTCAAGTGGTAACCATCTTCGTTAGCTCCAACAACCGCATTAGCCACATCTTGAACCTTACGGTCCGCAACGATACGAACATTTTCAGGAAGGTTAACTGGACCAAGAGAACCGAAGTTAGCGCCAAAGACTTGACGTGCTTCATCTTCTGTAGCTGGTTCAAGGAAATCAGCAGCAAGGTAGTTTTTCAACTTCACATCGTTAACCTGATCATTACCGACGAGAAGAGCCACTACTGGTTCATCATCAGCGATGAAAAGTAAAGTCTTGATGGTTTGTTCTTCTGGAACATTCAAGAAAGCAGCAACTTCATCAATTGACTTGCAATCTGGTGTTTCAACACGAGTCACTTCTTCTTGAGTCACAACCTTAGTCGCTGGTGTGTAGGCATTTGTTGCCATCTCAAGGTTAGCTGCATAGCTTGACTCTGTAGAGTAGGCAATTGTATCTTCACCAGATACCAACCATGATGTCAATTCTTTCTTGATTTCTTCCATGACATCTTCTGGAATCTCATCCAATGAAGCAATTGACTTGTCAAGAACTACCCAACGGTTGAGATCTGTACGCTCAGGAGTGACCGCCATGAATTCTTGAGAATCCTTACCACCCATGGCACCACCATCACCGATGATTCCCTTAAATTCAAGGCCAGCACGTGTAAAGATAGCCTCGTAAGCTTTACGGTAGTCTTCATAGGTTACATCCAAATCTTCATAGTTTTGGTGGAAACTATAAGCATCCTTCATGATAAATTCACGTGTACGAAGAAGACCGTTACGAGGACGTTTTTCATCACGGTATTTTGATTGGATTTGGTAGAGATTAAGTGGCAATTGTTTGTATGATTTAACCGCATCACGAACCAAGGCTGTAAACGTTTCTTCGTGAGTTGGACCAAGGATAAAGTCAGATTTATCACGGTTTTTAAGTTTATAAAGGTCTTCACCGTAAGTTTCATAACGGCCTGACTCACGCCACAAATCTGCTGTCAAAAGCGCTGGCGCCAACATTTCAACCGCACCGATTTTTTCAAACTCCTCACGCATGATGGTTTTGAATTTCTCGATAGCACGATTTGCCAATGGCATATAAGCATAAATACCAGCAGAAACCTGACGCACGTAACCCGCACGTACCATAAGGGCATGACTGATAACTTGAGCATCACTTGGCATTTCACGAAGTGTTGGAATCAACATTTTACTTTGTTTCATCATTTACATACTAAGGAGGCTGGCCCTTGGGTCAAGTCCCTTAGACTTCCTTTCGTTTCTTTGTTTCTAATTAAAAGAAAGCACGCATAATATCATTCCAAGTAACTGCAATCATAAGAACAACCATGATAGCAACACCTGCAAGTGTAATATAGCTTTCAATTTCTTGATTAAGTGGTTTACGACGAATGGCTTCAATAATATTCATAACAATTTTTCCACCGTCAAGGGCTGGAATTGGGATAAGATTGAAAATTCCCAAGTTAATTGAGAGCATCCCCATAAGGTTAAGAATGGAAATCAAGCCATTTTCTGAAGCCTGGGCAGACATCTGGAACATAGCAACCGGTCCACCAAGTTTATTCAAACTAAAGTTGGTGATAAGCCCCTTGAGTGCCACGAGAATTTTGAAGGCCCCTTCCCAAGCCATTTGGAAACCACCAAAAATCTTATCTTTAAGACTTGTTTTTAAAGCAGGAGAAACACCCAAAAAGTAGCTACCTTGGTTCTCCTGAGGTTTAACAGAGATTGTTTCTTCCTGACCGTTACTTCTCTTAACTGTCACAGAAAGGCTGTCACCTTTGGAGAATTTTTGGGTATTCTCTGTCAATGCTTCCTTCAAGCTGTCCCAATCAGTAACCTTGTCCTTATTGATAGCCTCGATGGCATCACCATTTTTCAAGCCTGCCACCTGAGCAGCGCCTCCATCGGCTACCTGGATACGGTTGGTCGATGTATCTTGAACACCACCTTGAACAAAGGCTAAGATAATAAAGACAAGCACCCCAAGAATGAAGTTATTCATAGGACCAGCAAAGTTGGTAATTAAACGTCCCCAAATGCTTGCATTTTGATATTGGACATCCTTAGGAGCGATACGAAGTTCTGTACCATCCTCCTCAACGATAGTGGCATCATGATCAACCTCATAGGTCTTGGTCTCATCTAGGACTAGACCTGTAATGGTTAACTTATCTTCCAAATCATAGGCAGTGACGTTCATAGGTAAAGCCGTCTGATCAATCTGGCGATCCGAAAGGTTGATACGTCTTACCTTACCATCTGATCCAATCGTTAGACTGGCAGGGCTACCTGTTTTAATCTCAGTTGTATCTTCACCCCAACCAGCCATACGGACATAACCACCCAAAGGGAGGATGCGAATAGTATAAACGGTACCATCCTTACCAGTGTGTGCAAAAATTTTCGGTCCCATACCAATGGCAAATTCACGAACCAAAATTCCTGAGCGTTTAGCAAAAAAGAAATGACCAAACTCATGGAAGACGACAATCACACAGAAAATCAGTAAAAAAGTAATAATAGCTTTCATTTAGACACCACCACCCTTAAAAAAGTCCTAGTAAGTGCATGATTGGGAAAACGAAGATCCAGCTATCGCAACGGTCCAAAATACCACCATGCCCAGGAATGAGATTGCCTGAGTCTTTAACGCCAAAGTGACGTTTAATAGCTGATTCAACCAAATCACCAAATTGACCAAAAATACTAAAGAGAATCGTACAGATAAGCAACCAGAAGAAGTTATGAGGGGCATAAACGCCGTGGTTAATCAAACCAAAGATAAGAGCCACAATGATTGCGGATAAGATACCACCGACACTACCTTCAATAGTCTTATTTGGCGATACTTTCGGCAATAGCTTATTCTGACCAAATTGACGACCAAAAAGGTAAGCTCCAATATCTGTTGCCCAAACAATAAAAAGGGCAAAGAGAACCTTTTCCCAACTATCCAAACGTGCTGCAATGAGATTTTGTAAACCAAAACCAACATAAAAGGCAGATGCGATTGGATAAGCTGCATCATCAAAAGAATAATGGTCGCTATTAAGGACAGTCCCTGCTAGAATCAAAAATGAAATAACAGCAAAACCTGTCACACTAGCATTTGTTGGAAGACTGATAAAATACCGATCAATCGGCACAGCCAAGATAAAGGCTGCCACCATTGATAAAATACCCTCGATAGAGAAAATCTCCAAGTGCTTCATGCGAAGCATCTCAGACACCGCAACCATGGCCATAGCCCCAACTAAAAGTTGGAAAGGAAGACCGCCGATAAAGAGCAATGGGAGGAAAATGGCTGCTGCCACACCCCCACCAATTAAACGTTCTTGCATGAGAGGTCCTTTCTAGACACCACCGAAGCGACGGTGACGTTTATTGTAGTCAGAGATGGCTTGACGTAGCCCCTGCTGGTCAAAGTCTGGCCAGAAAACATCTGTAAAGTAAAACTCACTATAGGCAGATTGCCAAGGCAAGAAATTACTAAGACGAAGCTCGCCACTCGTACGGATAATTAAATCTGGATCACGATAGAGGTAAGGCAATTTATCTGTCATCAAATGCTTAGCAATGAGATCTTCATCAATAGCTTCAGGACTGAGTTTGCCTGCTTCAACCTCTTTAGCAATCGCTTGAACTGCAGATACAATCTCCGCACGACCACCATAGTTCAGTGCAAAGTTGAGAACCAAACCGGAATTATGTTTTGTCTGCTCAACTGCTTTTTCAAGAGCATCTAAGGTTTCCTTAGGCAGACGACTGTTATCTCCGATTGTCAAAATACGAACATTGTTTTTGTCTAATTCTGGTACATACTTGTTAAAAAATTCAACTGGCAAATTCATGATGAATTTCACTTCATCTTGTGGGCGTGACCAGTTTTCAGTTGAGAAGGCATAAACTGTCAATACCTTAACTCCAAGTTGTGATGCTTCGATAGTTACCTTTTGCAAGGCGTCCATCCCAGCCTTATGCCCCATCACACGTGGTTGTAGACGCTTTTTAGCCCAACGGCCATTTCCATCCATAATAATACCAATATGGTTGGGAATATTGTCTAGAACCTCTTGATGAGATTTTTTTCTAAATTTAAACATGGAATATCCTCTAAATATAGTTTACCCTTTATTTTACCACATTTTCAGGGGTTCTGAACAGCTTTTAATACCGATAAGATTAGAAAACGCAAAAAGACCAGGATTTAACCTAGTCTCAAATACACATCTTACTTTTCATCAGAAGACTCAATTGCTGAATCTTCTTCGATAATTGTCTTTTTAGTTGTTTCTGCTGTTTCTGTAGTTGGTGCTGGTGTGATTACTTTCATGATTGAACGACTCAAATCAAAGGTCAAGAAGACACCTTCTGCATCCAAAACGATACGGTTATTTTCTTTGTCAATCTCATCAACAATAGCAATCAAACCACCGATTGTTTCAACTTCAGCACCCTTAGCAAGACCTGCAAAACGATCTTCCTGGGCCTTTGCTTGGCGACGACGGCTGAAAGCCACATAAGCAACAATAGCGACCACATAAATGGCCAAAACTAGCATCATATTCATATTTCGTATTCCTCCAATAATTCACTTGGCTACTACTATATCAGATTAAGTCAGGACAAGCAAGACAAATCCTTAGACAGACCACATAAAAACACTTTCCTTATGACGGAAAGTGCTGAATGAGACTACATATCTGCTACGTTGTGATATACCTTTTGAACATCATCGTCTGCTTCAAGCGCATCAATAAGTCCTTCGAAAACTTCAAGGTCTTCACCTTCAAGAGTAACCTCAGTTTGTGGAATCATTTCAAGTTCAGTCACTTGGAACTCTTCTTGTCCGTTAGCACGGAGAGCTTCCAAAGCTTTGTGAAGATCTGTTGGCTCAGTATAAACAGTGATAGTACCATCTTCTGCTTCTACATCTTCAACTTCTACATCTGCTTCAAGCAATTGTTCAAAGATTGCGTCTGCATCTTCACCTGCAAAAACGATAACACCTTTTTTATCAAACATGTATGAAACAGAACCTGAAGCACCCATGTTACCACCATTTTTACCAAAGGCAGTACGTACGTTAGCAGCTGTACGGTTAACGTTTGAAGTCAAAGTATCTACGATAATCATAGAACCATTTGGTCCAAAACCTTCATAACGTCCTTCAACGAAAGTTTCATCAGTGTTACCTTTAGCCTTATCAATGGCCTTATCAATAACGTGTTTTGGCACTTGCGCTTGTTTAGCACGCTCCAAAACAAATTTCAAAGCTGAGTTTGATTCTGGATCTGGTTCACCTTGTTTAGCAGCTACATAGATCTCAACACCAAACTTAGCGTAAACCTTAGAGTTTGCACCATCTTTAGCAGTTTTCTTAGCAACGATATTAGCCCATTTACGTCCCATGGGATTCACCTCTTCTAAGAGATTTGTATCTCTGATTTGTTTTTTCTTTTTTGAAAATAGCAAAGCTTGCTAAATCACAATCTCTTACATTATAGCACTTTGACTGCCGTTAGTAAAATTGAAATAAATCCTAAGCATTTATCATATGAAACATTTACTCAGTCCCCTCTCCCAAACGAATAATCTTATCAAAATATGGTTCATTTTCCTTTATAAGATGGTGGGTAACCGTGATATAAGTGATATTAGGATCACTTAATAAAAGGTGCTCAATACGAGTAGCGTTATTATGGTCAAGATTTGCGGTAGCTTCATCAAAAATCACAACAGAACATCCTTTTAAAAATGCTCGTATCAGGCCTATTCTTTGTTTTTGACCTTCCGAAAAGCTACCGTCACTTACTTGCTCATCAATACGACTTAAGAAAGATAAAAGATTAACTCTTTCAAGAACTTCCTTGATGTGCGTATCAGTAATAGCTTCATTCCAAAGGGTTAGATTGTTCCTCAAGGTATCATTATAGATATGAGTTTGACTCCCAACATAGGCACATTCAGACACGATTGAGTTCTCATCAATCTCTTTTGACTCCAATTTCCCAAACAAGATTTTTCCCTCGTAATCTTTAAGATTGCCTAGGAATATATTAAGCAGGGTTGACTTCCCACTACCTGAGCATCCAGTAATAGCATACTTGCCTCCTTTTTTAAAGGTTTGGGTGAATCCCTCAAAAATAGCCTTATCTCCA
>OLRB01001061.1_pt1 | contig 12935 bp, 7 predicted proteins | sample 1672751 | NCBI WGS metagenome assembly OLRB01 (sample SAMEA3136720, study PRJEB25190) | human gut metagenome | biome: human gut; feature: human-associated habitat; material: faeces | place: Austria | collected 2013
AGCAATAAATCCCGTGTCGGGCGGATCAAGCCCTAAACACGAAACCGCCCCGGTCGCTCTTTGCGAGCGCCGGGGCGGCCCTGCGACATATCGACGATTAGACAATCTGTCGCATTTTCTTGACTGCCGCCCACATGACCGTCTATCATCATTTATAGATCAGCGACAAGAATACACAGGTATCCTTCCCCTCGAAGGATCAGCTGGTCGTATTATTGGATTTTGGCCTGTCCTTCATCGAAAGTCGGCTTCATGCCGTCGTCGTCACAGCACGACTAGAGTTGAGACGGGCCATCTATTCCTTCTACCATTCAGGTTGCGCCCATCCGTCGAAGTTGATGGATGCTCTGGTCAGAGGATTGTATTTCGGCCGATAATAGTTCTTTGATTTGAAATATCTGCTGGAATCATAAACATCATGGACCAGCACAATCTTCGGTTCAAGAAGCCCGAAGAACTTTTCGTCTCCCTTCTCGTACACTCGCTGGACCGTCCATAGACTGTAGTCGGCGAGCGCCAAGAGAATTTCGTGATCATACGGTTGGACGTTGAATTTGGTGGTGTTTCGCAATTCATGCGTTACCGTGCCGCGACGGCTGCGCTGTTGCGCGATGTCCACGGCATGCTGAAGGTTGAGGTTCGATGTGCTGCTGCCTCGTTCCGCGACGTCGAGAATCAACGGATCTATCTTCCCTGAGTATTTGAGTAGATGGGACATGAGGTCGGCGTAGAATTCACGTGGTTGTTCGTTGTGCCTCTGCTGATAGATCGCCGGTATCTTACGGCCCACAACTACTCGTGCGGAGAAGTCGATCTCCTGCGCCATGAGTTTGAGGAATTCATAGCGTAGTTCCGCAGGATCTTTGCTGGCATGCGGGTAGAAGCCGTGCCATCCCTCCTTTGTTCTCTTTTGGACGCTGGGAAAGCTCTGGAAGAATTTGCTGCTGTTGATCTCCTCACAAAAACCGTCGATAGTCGCACGAGCATCGTCGAGGGGACTTTTCACATGTACGAGCCCGATCATGAAGCATCGGGAAACTCCGTCCATCCCGATGGAGGAGGTTTTGCGGCCCCGCTTCCCGGAATGGAAGGTCATGTCACCGGCCTCATCGATAAATCGATGATGGTCCTGTGGCCCGTCTACTTTCTTTATGCTCATGCGGACAAGTCTACTATGCGTCACGTTCGTCATTTCCCCTCCTCGATGACCTGCGCGTCTATCACATCCCTCTCGTCGTGCAGGTCAGGGATGGCTCGGTCGAGGAGCGCGGCGAGACTGGCCGCGTCCCTGTGGGTGTAGTGGTTGGTCATGCTGATGCTGGTGTGGCCCATGATGGCGGTTCTGGCGTCGTCGGGCATGTTGGCGCGGGCGGTCATGCTGGCGGTCCAGTGGCGTGCGCTGTGGATGGTGACCGGCGGGAGGCCGGCGGCTTTCAAGGCCTTGTTCCAGTTGTAGCGTTCGGTGCTGCTGCGCACGGGGTTGCCTCGTGAGTTGGTGAATATGAGGTCGCGTGGGCCTATGTCGAGTCGTTTGATGCGCGCCCACAATCGTTGCCACAGGCTCGTGGATATGGGTACGAACCGGTGGGCGGCGTGGGTTTTGGGTGTGGTGAGCCACAGGATGCCGTACAGGTGCTCGGCTTTGAGCCAGGCGGGTATCACGGCGTCCTCCGGTTTGCCGTATTGCTGGATCTGCTGCTGCACGTTGATGCCGGGCACGCCGTCGCGTTGCTCCAGCTCGTAGGGCATGAGCGCGTATCGTTCGCCTTCCCTCATGCCGGCGGCGAACGCGAGTTCGAACAGCAGCATCCAGGATTCGTCAACGTCCACGGTCAGGGCCGGTCCGCGTCGTTTCGCTCCCCGGTTGGGCACGGCCTCGATCAGCTGCTTCGGCTGGTCTGGCGAGAGGATCCTGGTCTCGGTGGGCTCCACCCTTGGCGGCTTGACCCTGCGGCACGGATCCACGGGGATGAGCTCCTCGAGTTCCGCCTGGTCGAGCATCATCTTCAGGCTCACGAAATGGTCCTTGAGCGTGGAGGGCGCGAGCCGTTTGGAAAGCACGCGCATGCATTGGCGGATATGGTCAGGGGTCAGCTCGGTGAGGCGGATACAGCCGATGACCTCCATGCACGCATGAATCCTGCCGGCGCGGGTGCGGTACGTGGTGGGCTTGACGTTGAGCCGGTATTCCTCCAGCCACCGCTCCGCGTAATCCTTCAGGTACGGGCTCTTGGCGCCGGGCAGCAGGCCGGTGCGTTCCATCTCGGCGACCTTCGCGTCGAACCGTTCGCGGGCATCGGCCTTCGTGCGACCCTTGGCCGAGACATAGCGTCGTTTGCCCGTGGCGGGGTCGCGGCCGACCTCACGCCGGAACTCCCACGAGCCATCCTTGCGGTGGATGATGCTTCCCGCACCCTTCGTGCGTCGTCTGCCGTTCGTCGCCATGATGTTCCTCCCTTGTCGGGAGCGCCTTCGAGCATCCGCTACAAGCGCCCTCAAAAAGGGCACTCTATTGGCACACTATCCGGGCCACAAACGGCCAGATACGGGGCATAATCGGCCATTCTTCAATAATCGAAAAACGGCGCAATTCCACAGTTCCGAAAACTCGAAAACGTTGGAATCACGCCGTTTTCTGGGGTGTTCACACCCTACTTGGACACATTGAACTTGAACTCCACAATATCTCCGTCGGCCATGACGTAGTCGCGGCCCTCCTGACGGAGCTTGCCTTCCTCCTTGATCTTGGCCATGGAGCCGTCGGCGGCCACGAAATCGTCGTAGGAGACGATGTCGGCCTTGATGAAGCCCTTTTCGAAGTCGGTGTGAATCACGCCGGCGGCCTGCGGGGCGGTCCAACCCTTGTGGATCTGCCAGGCGCGCACTTCCTTGACGCCTGCGGTCAGGAAGGTCTGCAGGCCGAGGATGTCGAAGCCCACGCGGGCCAGCTGGTCGAGACCGGACTCGCTCAAGCCAGCGTCGGCCAGCATTTCGCGGGCATCCGCCTCGTCGAGCTCGGTCAGGTCTGCCTCGAACTGAGCGTTGAGGAACACGGCCGGAGCCGGAGCCACGGATGCGGCGAGCTTAGCCTGCAGGTCCTTGTTGGCCAGCTCGTTGTCGTCCACGTTGAACACGTAGATGAACGGCTTGGCGGTCATCAGATGCAGGTCGTAGACGGAATCCTTGTCGAAGCGGCCTTCGCGTGCGGCCTTGTCGAGCGTCTCGCCGGCCTCAAGAATGGTCTTGGCCTGCTTGACGGCGTCCATGTAAGCCGGCTCGATCTTCTTGCCGCGCAGATCCTTCTCCAGCTTGGGCAGCGCGTTCTCGATGGTCTGCAGGTCGGCGAGGATCAGCTCGGTGTTGATGGTGTCGATGTCGTCGGCCGGATCCACCTTGCCGTTGACGTGGACGATGTCGTCGTCCTCGAAGGCGCGCACGACCTCGCAGATCGCGTCCGCCTCGCGGATGTTGGCCAGGAACTTGTTGCCCAGGCCTTCGCCCTCGGAGGCGCCCTTGACGATGCCGGCGATGTCCACGAAGGTCACCGTGGCGGGCACGACCTTTTCGGTGTGGACCAGCTTGGCCAGCACGGGCAAACGCTTGTCCGGCAATGGTACGATGCCGGTGTTCGGCTCGATGGTGGCGAACGGGTAGTTTTCGGCCAGCACGTTGTTGCGGGTCAGTGCGTTGAACATGGTGGACTTGCCGACGTTGGGCAGTCCGACGATTCCGATAGTAAGAGACATGGTTCCAGTCTAGGGAGAAGCTGGACACATTGAACGTGCATGTGGTGAACCGGCCATATGCAAAGGCCTCCGAGCATACGGCTCGAAGGCCTTGACTGTGATATGCGAATATACGCGAACTCTGATTGGCAGTCAGCCGACGATGGCGTCTACGGCGTCGATGACCGAGCCGCGGAACCCGTCCTTTTCAAGCTGGGCGACGCCCTTGATGGTGGTACCACCGGGCGAGCAGACGGCGTCCTTCATGGCACCGGGATGGGTTTCAGTGGCCATGTAGAGCGCGCCGACACCTTCGACCATCTTGGCGGCGAGCCGGTAGGCGGTGGCTCGCTGCAGACCGTACTGCACGCCGGCGTCGCCCAAGGCCTCGATGTACATGTCAGTGAAGGCGGGCGCACAGCCAGCCACCACCATGGCGATGTTCATATGCGCGGTGTCCACGCGCTCGATGAGGCTGATGGGGCCGAATAGCTGCTCGAAGGTTTCGGTTTCGTCGTCGGTCAGGGTGTTGACGGATTCGGTGACGAGCACGCCCTTGCCCACGGCCATCGGAGTGTTCGGAATGGTGCACTGGATATGGATGTCCGGGGAGTCGACGGATTCGCCGTCTTCGGCGGCGAACAGGTCCTGGTACTTCTTGAGATTCCAGCCGGCGGCGATGGAGACGACGATCTTGCCCGGCCTGGCAAGTTCGTCGGCCAGCGGCTTGACGACGGCGGCGATCTGGTAGGGCTTGATGGCGATGATGACCACGTCGGCGGCCGTCACCACTTCCAGCGCATTGCGCAACGGGCGCACGCCAAGTTCGGCGGTGGTCTTCTCAAGCTTGTCGTAGTGGGCGGCACAGGCGACCATCTGACCGCCGGTAACCACGCCCGCGTCGACGAAGCCTTGGGCGATGGCCTGGGCCATGTTGCCATATCCGATAAAACCGATGGTGAGGTTCTGAGTCATACGTTTTCCTTTCGTGCATGTATACAGAGCTCCCTCATCAGAGGGAGCTTGCTTCCTTGAGTCAGAACAGTTCTTCGAGGTCGCCTCGGTTGAGGGCTTCGGTGTAGAGGTGCTTGAAGACGAGCGAGCCGTGCAGACCGTCATGCTCGAATTCGTTGGTGGTCCAGTAGTGGCTGTTGCCCACGCGGCTCAAAGTGTCGAGCTGCATACCGGAATCGACGTACATGTCGTCGAAGTAGACGGCGGCCTGCAGCGGCACCTCATTGCGGGCCAGCTGACCTTCGTCATAGATCACGCCGAAGTGCGTGTCTTCCATGAGCAGGTCCATGGCCGGCTTGAACGGGCGCAATGCGGCCTCCTGTTCGAACATCCACGGGAACATGGCCTCGCCAGTGAAGTTGAGCGGGCGTTCATCAGCACCGAATTCGGGCTTGCCATCGCGCACGCGCTGGGCGGCCCAGCGAATCGGCTGTTCCATCTCACCGTTGGCGTAGATGAACTCCTGCAGCGGCCAGTACAGCGGGCGCGACGAAGTGGCGTTCATCACCTTGGTCAAAAATTCGTCAGACAACGGCGAGTCGGCAGAAGCGGAACCATCGCCATCAAGGAAGGCGTCGTCAAGAATCCAATGGACACGCTCGAAGCTCGGCTTCATGCCAAAGTCGGATCCCAAGCACTGGAACCGTTCGACGGTGAGCGGGTCGCCGTTCGGCATCAGCGGGAAGCCGTGGGCGGCCATGCCGGCGATCACGCCAAGTCGATGCTCCACATCGGTACCAGCCATCGGATTCAGTACGGAATCGGTGAGTTTGCCAACGAATTCGGCGACTTCCGCAGTAGTCGGCAGCTTGTCGGCGATGGCGGCCACGCGCTCCTTGTCCTGTGGGTAGCGCTCGTAGAACTGAGTCGTCTTGCGCACCATGCGCGGGAAGGTATGCTCGTACACTTCAGCGGCGTCGGCCGGCACGTGCGGGATGCCGCCGGTGGTGAAGCTGGCGATTACGCCGGCCGGGAACAGGGACAGTGTGGTCAGGGTCAGGAATCCGCCGTAGCTTTGGCCCATCGTCACCCACTTGCGGCCACCGAATTCGGTCAGGCGCAGATGTTCGAAGTCACGCACGATGGAATCGGCGAGGAACTTCTTCAGGTAGTCGGCCTGGGCTCGGGCGCCTGCCACGGCATCATCGTCGTGCGCGGCGGCGATGCGGGCCATGGCGTGCGTGTCCACGCGCGAGGAGCGGCCGGTGCCGCGCTGGTCGGGCAGGATCACCCGGAAGTGCCTGATGGCCTCCTCGATCCATCCGTCAGAGGTCGGGCTGTTGAGGCGCGGGCCGGCGCCGCCGGGACCGCCTTGCAGGAAGATCAGCAGGGGAAGGTCGTCATGCACGTGTTCGGGCGCGGTGACCACGCGATAGAACAGTTTGATGGTTTCCCCGTCGAATGCCCGCCCGGGCTCGTGGCCGGTCCAGTCGAGCGGAACATCGATGGAATGGTCCTCTATGGCCAGTCCGGGCACGTGGTATTTGCTCAGCATTGTCATGGTTCAAGACTCTAGTCCATAAATCCTCCTGAAGAGTGATACCGGTTCGTCGCCGGACACGCTAGCCTTGTGCGTTATGGAGATTATGGCGCGCGTGAGGGCATGGTGCGCACGGGAGTCGACCCGCACACTGCTATGGGACACATTGCTCGCCGCGGCGCTGATCGCCGTTTGCATGCTGTTCAACGACTCCACCAACCCTGAGGCCGGCATATTGTTTCCCGCAACTCAGGCGTCGATGACGCTGTGGTCGCTGCCGGTCTTCGTGCCGCTGATGCTGCGCAGGTATCGCCCGGAGCCGGCGGCCTGGCTGTTCGTGGCGCTGACCATCACGCATCTTGTGTTCGGCCCGGCGATCACGTATTTCGATTTCTACGCCCTTATCATGGTGTATTCGGTGATTCTGTACGGCAATCCCCGACATTCCTGGCGGTTCATCGTCACGGCGTTCGTCATGGGACTGGTCGCGGCGACGGTCTGGTCGGTGTCTCACAACGTGGGTCCGCTGTTCGCCGGACCTTCCTCCGGTTCGCGCGTCATCCGCGACGGCTGGCTGGCCGATGCCATCACGATGCCCACATGCCCGGCGGTCACCGGCGTCGTGGGGGCAAGCGGCGCCGTCAACTGCGGGGCCAAGATGCTCGCTGACTTCGGCATGGAGGCGGCGCTCATCGAATCGAGCGTGCTGAGCGTCATCATCATGGCCTTGTGGCAGCGAGCGCGCAACGCCACGCTGGCGGCCATGCGCGAGCGCAACGCCTCCATTGTGGCGAAAGAGGCCGAGGAGACGCGCATCGCGGCGTTGGCCGAACGCGCACGCATCGCCCGTGATATGCATGACGTGGTGGCACATACACTCTCCACGATTATTGTGCAGTCGGATGGCGGCCGGTATGCGGGTGCGCATGATCTGGCCATCGCCAAGCACACGATGGGTACGATTCGGCATGAGGCCGAACGCGCGCAGCATGATATGCAGCGTCTGTTCAATGTGTTCGGTGCGAGTGGCAGTACCGGATATGCCGACATCGATTCGCTGTTTGATGGTCATCTGGTGGTGTCCCGGCATATGACCGGCAAAGCGCAACCTGACCGGCTGTCCGCCGACGCGGAAACCGCCGTGTTCCGTCTTGTGCAGGAAGCGCTGACCAATACGCGCAAACATGCGGGCGAGGGCGCTAAAGCCACCATCGATGAAATCTGGTCAAACGATGTGCTGTCGATTACCGTATCCGATAACGGCCGTGGCGCGGCGTCTGCAGCAGACGGTCATAAGCCCGGATACGGATTGGTTGGTATGCATGAACGCATTGAGTCGTTGGGTGGCAGCGTGCAGGCCGGCCCCGGGCCGAATGGTGGCTTTATTGTGGCGGCTACGATTCCGCTCTCCCCTGCCGCCCCACAGTCTGGCACCGATACGGAGGATCCGGTGCTAACCGTTATCTCGCGTATACGAGGATTGATGGATCGGGCGCGCCCCAAAGTACTCGACCAAGGAGATACGCGTGAGTCGAACTGGGTGGGTCGATTTGCGCAGTGGACCGAGCGGCACTATCTTCTGATGGACGTTATCGCCACTATCGTGCTGATTGCGCTATTTGAATCCGCCACGTATGGCGATTTGCAAATGATCGGCAATGCCCCGTATTCGCCGAACCGCGTGCCGACTATAACGCTGACGATTATTATGCTTTCACCTTTGGCGTTCCGCCGCCGCTTCCCAGAGGGCAGCGCGCTGGCGATGGCGGTGCTGTCTGCTGTGCAACTGTTGTTCTTGCCATCGATTTTGACCATCAATATGTATGCGATGGTATCCGTGTATTCGGCGGTATTGTATGGACGAGAGTCCGCTTGGCGCTGGGTGAGCGTGGCGCTGGCAGCCGATTCGTGGCTTGCGGGCATCAAGGTGATGGCTGGGTGGAATGGATACAGTCAGCTGTTCCATCTGTTTTTGCCCGATGGTAGTTCCATGCTCTCAAAATGGAGGCTGGTTTTGTCCGGCTTGCTGCCGGGCGTGGGAATCATGTTGGTCGGTTTTGCCTGCATTGCGATGGCTCGATGGAGCCGTTCGCGTGGCGCAAACGCTCTGGTGTTGTTGCAACGCGAGGAGGCGCTGCGAGCCGAGCAGGAGCGGCAAAAGGTGCTGGCGGCCAACTTAGAGCGCAACCGTATTAGTGCGGCGATGCAAACCGAAGTACTGACCACGCTGGAATCGGTGATTGCGCAGGCTGACGAGGGACTGGTGATGCTCAACGCCGAACCTGCGCCTGATAGTATGCAGATTGCAGAGGCTTTTGCCGCGATTGGCGCTCGGGGGCGTGCCGCATTGGCTCATATGCGTCAGCTGTTGAGAGTGTTGCGTGAAACCGGGTTCAGCGACGAGACCCATGAGGGCGTGCAGCCGGATATGCAGTTGCGACCGGCGGCTTCGTTGGATAGTCAGATGCAACACGCGGGAACGTTACCCCGATGAGAGCCTTGCCCAATAAGAACTCAGGGAACAATCAGGGTGTTTATGGAGCGGCGCTCCGATAGGAAACGGATACAGTGGAGAGCATGAACGAGAGCAGAAGCATTCGCGTGATTATTGCGGACGACCAGGAGCTGGTGCGTGCCGGTTTTGCCATGGTCATTGGTTCGCAGCCGGATATGGAGGTGGTCGGGCAGGCGTCCGACGGCGCCCAAGCCGTGGCGTTGGCGGAATCCCTGCATCCCGACGTGGTGCTGATGGATGTGCGCATGCCCGGCATGGACGGCATTGAGGCCACGAGCCGTATTACCTCGCTCTCCGCCGCGCCGGGCGACGCGACCGTCTCGGCCGAATCGGCTGACGACCGGCCGACGCGCGTAATCATTCTGACGACGTTCGATTTGGACGAGTATGTGATGGCGGCCATCAATGCCGGCGCCTCGGGCTTCCTGCTCAAGGACACCGAACCGGAAACGTTGCTCAATTCGATTCGTACTGTATTCCAAGGCAATGCGATTATCGCGCCTTCCGCCACCAAGCGACTCATCGAAAAGATGATGCAGGACGGTTACGCGCAGCATGGTTCGCTGACCGGCGATGTCGCGCGCTCCGGTGCCGTGTACGGTTCCGCCGTCGGCGTCTCTGGCGGTGCGGCCGGCAACGGTGCCGGCTCGATGACCGGCATCCCCTCCCCTGCCGGAGCCGCTTCCGACGGTTCCAATACGTCACGCCCAGCATACACCGATCCCGAACTGGATCTGCTTACCGACCGTGAACGCGAGGTGCTGGTGGAGATCGCCCATGGTCTGAGCAATCAGGAGATCGCGGACAAGCTCTTTATCTCCCTTCCCACCGTCAAAACCCACGTGGCGCATATCCTCGCCAAAATCAACGCCCGAGACCGCGTCCAGGCTGTGGTCTTCGCGTACGATAACGGGCTGGTGTAACGAAAAAGCTCCCTCTGATGAGGGAGCTTATTGCTCTACGCTTCGGCCAAGGCTTCAACTGGTGGCGTTTTGACGGCCCGGCGGGCGGGTGCCACGCTGGCCAGCAGAGCGGCGAGCGCGGCGACGCCGAGCACCACACCGTTGGTGGCCCATTCGAACGGGAACACGGTGTCGCCGTACAAACTAAACACCATGTAGGATCCGAGCCAGCCGAACAGGGTACCCAATACCACTCCCACCACGCCGGAGACGAGCGAAAGCAGCAACGCTTCCACCGCCAGCGAGCGCCGCAGTTGGCCGCGCGTCATGCCGATGGCACGCAAGGTGGCGGATTCGCGTGTGCGTTCGATCACCGACAGACTCAGCGTGTTCGCCACACCGACCAAGGCGATGAGCACAGCCACCGCAATCAAACCGACCAACAATGCCATCATGCCGTTGATCATGGTCTCCCATTGTGTACGTCCGGCCACCGGACCGGTCACGGTAACACCAGCACTGGCGGAGAACACATTCTGCACGTTGGTGAATACGTCGTTCAGCGCAACACCCGCGCCTTCGGCGTCAATGCGCATAAGCATGATATGCCCGTCGGCCTTGATTCCACCGTTGGTGAAGTGGCTGACGTCCACGAAGGCGACCGCGGCGTAGTTGGAGGCGATGCGGCGATAGTCCACCTTCCGCGGTTTGAGCGTCAGCGTCTGTGTGCCGCCGGATTGTCCATTGCTGTTTTCGGCGCTGCCGTTCGCATCATTACCGGACGAGCCATTGGCGGCATCGGCTTGCGTTTCAGCCGTACCGGCCGTGAACGTAACGCTCTTGTCCAGCGGAATATCCTTGCCTGTAGCGGCGGAATACTTGGGCATCAGTACGGAATCGCCATCAATGGTCACACCGGACAAATCGGAGCGCACCACCTTGCGCAGCGCGTCGACGCCATCCACGCCCACGACCAGCACACTCAGACTCTTGCCGTCGGCATCCTTCATGGTCATCATGCGGGTCGGCGCGTAGACGCTGCTCTGAACGCCCTTGACCTTAGCTGCCTCGTCGGCCTGCTTGGCCGTCATATCGGCGCCAGCAGCGATCATGTCGACGCTGTAGCGCGTGGTCAGCGCCTCATTCATGGTTTGCTTGGCGCTGGCGGCTCCGGTGGCGATGGTGGAGACCAGTGTCACGCCGATAAGCAGCGCGGCACCGGTGGCGGCCACACGGCGCGGGTTCTTCTGGATGTTCGCATGTGCCACCTTGGCGGACGGACCGGCCAGCGCGACCAGCGCGCCCACGCCGCGCATGAGCACCGGCAGCCAGAACGTGGCGGAAAGCACCAGTCCAAGGAAGATCAATGCACAGCCGATGATGGCGGCGAGCAGCACCAGCGGATACTGCTTGTCGACCATTGAATCACGTCCGGCGATTATCTCGGACATCTGCCATACAGAGAACACGCACAGTGCCGCACCGGCCGCAATCAGCAGCACAGCAATCACGGCGCGGACCACACCGGCCCGTCGTGTGTCGGTCAGTTCGATGGGTCGCAACGCTTCCAACGGGGTGACGGCGGTAGCAGAACGCGCGGAGCCGAGCGAGGCAATCACCGTCATAATGATGCCGAACGCCATCGGCACCGTGAACACCGGACCGGATAGTACCAGTCGCATGTTCATGTCGGCGGCCTGCATGAGGCCGGACCGGCACAGCGCTTCCATGAGGGCGATGCCGAGGCCCACACCCAATATGGAGGCGATGAGCCCCAGCACGCCGGCCTCGAACAGCACGGAGACATACAACTGGCTTTTGTTCGCGCCGATGGTGCGCAGCAGGGCAAGTGTGCGGCGGCGCTGTGCCACGAGCACTTGGAAGGTGTTGGCGATGACGAGCGCGGCGACCAGCATGGCGAGCATGCCGAAGCTCAGCAGGAAGATGGTGGTGATACTGGTTTCGCCCGCGCTCATGCTCGCGATGGATCGTTCGGCGTATGTGGCTCGGGACTGGACGCTGAAATGCTTGGGGAGCAGGGCGTTGATCCGTGCGACCGCGGCCGTTGCGGCCTCATCGTCCTCGCCATCGATGTCGAGATAGATCATGAGGGTAGGCAGTTCGTCGAAATCGTCGCTGCCGCCCATCGCGGCGATCACGTTGTCGGAGAGCACGGAGGCGCCGCCGTAGTAGGGGTAGGCGCCGTTCGGATCGTCGGTCAGACCGACCACGCGCACGGTCATGCCGGAGTCGGCAGTGTTGGCGCCATCGGATGAGGCGGACACGCCGGACGCGTTATCGGAATCACCGTTGTGCGCGCTCGCGTCATCGGCGTTCTGGACCGACTTATCACCGACGTCACCGGCCGAATCGCCGGTCTTGTCCGCATACTGCGCCGCCTGCGAGTTGACGGTCACACGGTCTCCTACCTTGACGCCGAGCTGGTCGGCCACGGACTTGGTCAGGGCGATCTCGTTGCTGTCCGCCGGCTGGTCTCCTTGCGTGATGGTGACCGGCAGCAGCGTGCGTTTTGCGGCGGTGGTGATGACGTAGCTGTTGGCATGCTTGTTGCCACGGGTTACGGTCACAGAACCCGCGTAGCCGGCACGTGCGTCCTTGACGCCTTCGGTGGCGCGGATGCGGCCAAGCTGGAAGTCGTTAACCGTGCGCGTGTAGATGTAGTCCTGGTCCTTATCGGTCAGGTCCTTGCCGGCGTCCGGGGCGATCACGTAGTTCGCGCCGCCGAGCTGTGCTGTGCTCTGCGCGGCAAGCGCATCGTTCATCGCGTTGCCGAACAGGAAGGTAGCGGCGATGAACGCAGTGCCGATCAGGATGGCGATGCCTGCCGGAATCAGCATCCTGGCGCTTTTCTTCATAAGTTTCAGAGTGATGGAAAACATGGGGGTGTCCTGTCTCTCGCTTTCCGGCTCAGCAAGCGTGCTGTGCAGCGACGCGGGCATGGCGCATGGTGCCGGTTCTCCCAGCCGGGGGCAATGGAGCGTCGGTGATGGGCAGGTTGGGCACATCCTTTACGCCGGCAAGACGGGCGAGCGTGTCGGCGCGTGTGCCGGTGACGGCAGTGCGCGTGGCACGTTCGCGTTCGGCCATAAGCAGCTCGTTCATCGTTTCGGCGGTGGGGTTCGCCTCGTCGGCCACGATCTGTCCGTCGGCGAATACGATGGCACGGTCGGCATAGGAGGCGGCCACCGCATCGTGCGTGACCATGACGATGGTCTGGCCAAGCTCGTTGACCGAACGCTTCAGGAAGCCGAGCACTTCGGCGCTGGAGACGGAGTCGA
>OLRB01001063.1_pt1 | contig 12916 bp, 9 predicted proteins | sample 1672751 | NCBI WGS metagenome assembly OLRB01 (sample SAMEA3136720, study PRJEB25190) | human gut metagenome | biome: human gut; feature: human-associated habitat; material: faeces | place: Austria | collected 2013
TTTTTATATAGATTTATTTTTATGAAATATAAAATAGTTTAAGAAATTTTTAAGAAAACTGTAATGGAAAAGAAAAGATAATTAGTGAAAAATAAGGTAGAATATGATAGGATAATATGCAAAGGTAAAATAATGTAAAAAATGGGGGAAGGATGAATGAAAGTAAAAAATATAAAAATATTTAGTGCCATTTTATTAGTCTTTATCTTTAATTTAATTGCACCAAATATGAAGGTAAATGCAAGTAAAAATGATGATAAGTATGATCTGACTATAAGTTATGGTATAGATGGAAAATATAAGGCTCAAAAATATATGCCAGTTACTGTACAAATAAATAATTTAGAAAAAGATTTTAATGGAGAAATAGAGCTAAGGATAGTATCTGACTATGCAGGAGGATATAACTCATATTCAAAGGAAGTTTACGCAAAAGTTGGAGAAAGTGTAAGTGTAACAATTCCAGTGAAATTTTTAGATGGAAATAATAGTGGAACACTTTGTTTAGTGGAAAATGATAAAGTTTTATATGAAAAAAAATTTCATGTTTCTTCTGGAAGAGTAAGTGAGGGAAATGCACTAACAGGATTATTAACTGATGATGCTACTGCATTAGGGTATTTAGGAGATATAACTTATTTTGATTCTTCTTATTCAAATGTAGGAAGAATGAATTGCGTTAATATAGATGAAAGTTATCTGAGTGAAAACGGATTAAATATAGATGTATTAGATTTAATAGTAATAAATAACTATAATATGGCCAATTTAAATGAAGATCATTATAGTTCCTTAAATAATTGGGTTAATGAAGGTGGAACTTTAATAATTGGTACAGGTGCAAATGAAAGTAAAACAATAACTAACATAAATAAGAACTTCTTAAATATTTCTTCAGAAGGAACTATTGAAAGAAATGTTGCTATTACTAATGAAAATTTAAATTTAATATTATCACAAATAACTTTAGAGGGAGCAACCGTTACAAATAACAGTTATGGAAATAAGTTAGTTTATTCATTAGATAGAGGTGCAGGAACTATTTTAGTAACTACATTTGATTTAGGATTAGAGCCTTTTATATCAAGTAGTGATGCAACTTTAATGTTACAAAATATGTTGATAGAAACGTTTGATAAGATTTATCAACAAGATTATAATGGCAGCTATAATTCATCAAGCTATCAAGCAAGTTATATGTTAAGAAATATTCCAGTTCAAGATGTAGTAAGCCCAGTAACATTAGGAATAATACTTGCAACATATGCAGTTTTAGTTGGAATAGTTTTATATGTTGTTTTAAAGAAGATGAAAAGAAATGAATTAACATGGATACTTATACCTATAACAGCAGTAATATTTACTATATTAATTTATTTATTAGGAAGTAAGATGAAATTTAAGGATGTTGTAGTAAACTCAGTTAATATTATATCAACTGATGAAAACGGAAAAGGGCAAATAAATGGATATATAGGTATTGGAAGTAAAAATAAAGGTAATTTAAAGATAGAAAAAGAAGAAAATTTAAATATGAAGTATATTTCTGATGACTATTATTATTATGGAGATACAAGTAGTGAAACTAAAACTTTAAAAATTAAAACAACATATATAAAAGATAATTCATATTTTACAGTAGCCAATAATGTATCAGAAATGAATAAATTTGAGGTTTCAGGAAAAGAAATAGTATTACCTAAAATAGAAAACTCTTTAAAAATTAAAGATGGAAGTTTAGAAGGAACTATTAAAAATAATTTAGACTATGATATTAAAAAATTAATTATAGTATCTGGGCAGAGTGTATGGGATTTAGGTGAAGTAAGTACAGGAGAACAAATTTCTATTTCAGAAGCAGAAATAAAAAATAGTTATGGAATTCAAGGATATGCAGATAGTATTCAAAATGAATATTATAATGCACAATGGGATGATTCTGTAGATAAGAGAGATCCTAAATTTAAAAATGTAGAAAGATATTCTTCATTATTATGTTTACTAAGTAATGGTAATTATATTGGAGCGAAAACAAAAATTATTGCTATTACTGACTTACCGGTTGATTATAGTTTAAAAATAGAAAATAAATCAATTTCAAATTATGATTTAACTGCGGTAGTACAAGATGCAGATATAGATTTTAAGGATGAAGATGGAAATTTAAATTTTCCAGAAGGATATTTTGAGTACAATATTGCTTCTATAGCTGATACAGCAAACTTTGATTATTATGAAGGATATATTTATGGTTATGGTGATGTAATTTTAGAATATGATATTGATACTAACGTAGATGTAAAAGAAATTACTATTAATTCAGGTACTGATAGATGGGGATATCAATATGGAGTTGATGGAGAGTATTATATATACAATTATAATACAAATGAATATGAAAAATTTAGTTTATCATCAGGAAGCTATAAGATATCAAATGATGGAAGCTATACTTTAAATAATAAGATACAAATAAAGATTGTAGCTAGCAATGATGGTAATAATGCAGCTCCAAAATTAATGATAAAAGGGGTGGAGAAATAATGTTAGTTATAAAGAATCTTGAAAAATCATATGGAAGTTTTAAGGCTGTAAATGGATTAAATTTAGAGATTAAAAAAGGTGAGATATTTGGTTTTATAGGGCCAAATGGTGCAGGAAAAAGTACAACGATGAAGATTATTTCAGGACTTTTATCACCAGATAGTGGAGAAGTTTATGTTGATGGAATAGATGCAATAAAAAATAATAAGGCATTAAAAGATAAAATTGGATACATGCCAGATTTCTTTGGAGTTTATGATAATTTAAAAGCAATTGAGTATTTAGAGTTTTATGCTTCAATTTATGGGATTGTTGGAAAAGAAGCAAGAGAATTATCTATGGATTTACTTAGATTAGTTAATTTAGAAGATAAATATGACGCCTATGTTGATGGATTATCAAGAGGGATGAAGCAAAGATTATGTTTAGCAAGGTGTCTTGTTCATAATCCAGATCTTTTAATTTTAGATGAACCTGCTTCAGGAATGGATCCAAGAGCTAGATATGAAATGAAGGGGATATTAAGAAACTTAAAGGAAATGGGTAAAACAATTATAGTTTCTTCTCACATATTACCAGAGCTTGGGGAAGTATGTACTAATATTGGTATAGTTAAAAATGGAGTTGTAGTTTGCCAAGGAACTGTTGATGAAATAATGACAAGAGCAGCAGGGGCTTCACCTATAGTATTTACTGTTTTAGATAAAGAAGAGGATGCAGTTAAAGCTCTTAAAGAATTACCATATGTAGATAGCATTAAGGTTGATGATAAGAAGATTACTGCTAATATAAAAGGTGATGATGAAGTTATAAGCAATCTTTTAAAGTTCTTAGTGTTAAAAGATATTCCAATATTAAATTACAGTAGAGCAGTTGGTAATTTAGAAGATGTATTCATTCAAATTACAGCAGATAGTGATGAGGAGGTATAATTATGAGAGTAAATCCAGTATTAAGAAATGAGAGTAAAATAGCAGTAAGAAGTATTAAATTTACACTTATGATATTTGCATATATAGCTGCCTTATCAATAGCAGTAATGATTTATTATACTTCATTAAATTCAAGAATATTTTCAAGTGGATTAGATTTAGAATCATCGGTTATATTTTATGTTGTAATGGCAATTGGTCAAGCTTTATTGTTACTCTTCATAGTTCCAGCATTAAGTTCAACTGCAATATGTTCAGAAAGGGAAAAACAAACATTAGACATATTGCTATCATCAAAGTTGACACCATTACAAATAATTCTAGGAAAGGTTTCGGCTTCATCGTTAAGAGTTATAGTTCTTATAATTTCAACAATGCCGCTTTATGCAATAGGAGCATTAATTGGTGGTGTTAAGCTTACTAATATATTATGGTTGGTAGTATTTTTTATAATTAACACAATTTTTGTTAGTTCAATAGGAGTTTTTGTTTCTACATATGTAAAAACTTCTAAGGCGGCTACAGCATTAACATATGGATTAGTTTTACTTATTTATATAGGAATTATTGTTATTACCTGGGTAATACTTATTGTGACTGTTTACCAAATGAATATGAGTGGAAATTATACATCTACAGTACCTAAAGCATCTCCTATAGTGTATTTAAGCCCTATAGTGGGATTTGCAAGCTTACTATTAAATCAAGTTGGATCAGGTATGGGCTTTGAGTCTATAATATCTGAATTTGGAATAAGCACATATTCAGAATATATTTCAATAGCAGTGCAATTAGGGCTTTCTATATTATTTATATATTTAGCAGCAATAAAACTTAATCCATTAAAGAAGAAAAGAAAAAGTAAATCTAAAAAAGTAAAGGAGTAGTAAAATGGATTCTTTAGATAAAGCTATTTTAATGTTTTTAAATAAGGCTTCTAAAAGAATTAAAGCAAACTTCTTATTAAATTTAAGCATAGTAGGATTGAAAATTCTGCTATGCTTAATCTTTAGTTTGCTTTTAATATCACTTTTTATAAGCATTCCTTATGTCTTAGAAATTTGTATAGGAATATTAGTAATAGGACTAGTAATTATTTTAATTTTTGGATTTATTAAATCACCGAAAAAGAATCAAATCGCCCTTATGGTGGATTCAAAAGGATTAGATGAAAGGCTTATTACTTCATTAGGACTTATAGAGTGTAATGATAATATGTCAATAGCGCAAAAGCAAGATACAGTAAGTCATATTAAAAACTTTGATATAAAAAAGAATATTAAGATGAATATAGATAAAAAGCAAGTACTATTAGTTTTAGCACTAGTAATTATGTGTATTTTAGTAATGTTTGTGCCTACTACTGCAAGAAAAGAAGCACAAAAAATAAGAGAGTTTGATAAATACCAAAAATCAGTTATTGAAAAAGTTGAAAAAGAAAAGAAGGAAATAGAAAAGTCAGAAGATTTATCAGAGGAAGAAAAAGAAGAAGTTAAAAAGCTTTTAGAAGATGCAGTTAAGGAATTAAAAGAAAGTGAAAAGAAGTCTGAATTAAATAAGACTTTAGAACGTTTAGAAAAAAAGTTAGAAGATAAAAAAGAAAAATTATCTTCAGAAAAAGCTAAAGAAGCATTGGAAGAGGCTAAAAAGAAATTATTAGATGAATTTAATAAAGAAAAAGAAGATACAGCTAAAAAAGATGTAAATAAATTAGTAAATGAGCTTATGAAAAAAGAAGAAAGTAAAGATTTAGCAGAAGCAATGATGAATGGAGATACAGAAGGTATAAATAAAGAATTAGAAGAAATTCAAAAAAAACTAAATAATATGAGTAGTGCAGAGCTAAGTGAACTTTCTGAAGCCTTAAAAAATGCAGCATTAGAAATGAGTGATGAAGAATTAGCAGAAGCTTTGAAAAATGCTTCAAATTCAGTGCTAGATAAAAAACTTGATAGCGAAAGCCTATCTGATGCTATTTCAAAATCAATAAGTAATAGTACTGGACAAAGTAGTAGTTCGCAATCATCAGAATCAGGAGAAAATCAAGGTCAAGGACAAGGATCTAGTAATGGTCAAGGCTCAGGTTCTGGAAGTGGTGAAGGGCAAGGCGGATCAAGTGGAAATGGATCAGGGGCAGGTTATGGAACGGGATGGAATACTGGTAGTACTGAAGGCAAAGAAAATGATTTAGAAAATTCTAAAGGTGAGCAAATATATATTCCAGGAAGAAATGAAGGTGAAGATGGGAATCTTACTGGTAATAAAAATGAAAATGGAAATTCACAAGGAATAGAAAATCAAACTGGGATGAATATAGGTGGAGAAAAGATAGATTACGATAAGGTAATTGGTGATTATAGTAATAGTGCTTTAGAAGGAGCTAATAATAGCAATTTACCACAAAGCTTAAAAGATATTATAAAAAATTATTTTGAGCAATTAAATTAATCCAAATATTAATAAATTTAACTAGAAAATTTTATGAGGTGGCAAAGATGGAAATTAATGAAGTATCAATTATAGAAGTTTCAAAGAAGATAAAAAGATGTGAAGAAGAAATAAGTAAAGGAATAATTGGGCAAAAGGATACAATTAGAAATGTATTAATAGCTATATTTGCAGAAGGAAATGTACTTTTAGAAGGTATGCCTGGAATGGGAAAAACTCAATTAGTTAAAACAATTGGAAAGGTGTTAGATTTAAATTTTTCTAGAATACAATTTACACCAGACTTAATGCCAGCTGATGTAGTAGGAACGAATATTGTAGTTAAAGAAAATGATAACACAGTATTTAAGTTTGAAAAGGGGCCAGTATTTACAAATCTTTTATTAGCTGATGAAATTAATAGAGCTACTCCTAAAACTCAATCTGCACTTTTAGAAGCAATGGGAGAAAAAACAGTAACAGTAGGTAAAACAACTTATGAGATGCCAAAACCATTTATGGTATTAGCAACTCAAAATCCTATAGAGCAAGAAGGTACTTATCCTCTTCCAGAAGCCCAGCTTGATAGATTTTTGTTTAAGCTTAATGTAGAATTTCCTAATTTAGATGAATTAAAAGAAATAATGGATTTAACATTAACTAATAACAAGTTAGAACTTTCTAATGTACTAGAAGGTAGTGAAATATTAGAAGTTAGAAATATTATTAAGGAAATTAAAATTGCAGAACCAGTTAAAGAATATGCTTTAAAGTTAATACTTGCAACCCATCCAGAACTAGAATATGGAGCTGAGATAGCTAAAAAATATGTAGAAGCAGGAGCAGGACCAAGAGCTGCACAAGGTATTATTGCAGGAGCAAAAGTTAGAGCTGTAATGGAAGGTAGATTAAATGTATCATTTGAAGATATAAAAGAACTGGCATACCCAGTATTAAGACATAGAATTATCTTAAATTTTGATGCAATAACTGAAGGATTAAATGAAGAAGATATAATTTCTAAAATTTTAGAAGACTTAAAGGTAGTGTAAAAAATGAGGGAAACGATATTTAATGAGGACTTCTTTAAAAAGCTAAATAAAATTAATATGTATATTAATTTTAAGCTTAGTGGAGGTACTCAAGGTGGAAGAAAATCAAAAGCAAAAGGGGTATCAGTTGAGTTTTCAGATTATAGAGAATATGCACCAGGTGATGATTTTAGAAGGATAGATTGGAATGCTTACGGAAGATTTGATAAATTCTTTGTAAAAGTATTTATGGAAGAAAGAGAAGGTTTATTTAACTTTTTTATTGATAAAAGTAAATCTATGGATTATGGAAAATATAACAAAAAAGAGACAGCTTTAAAAATAGTAGCGGCTTTAAGTTATATTGCATTGAATAATCTTGATAGAGTTAATATAAGCACCATGAATGATGGAGTAATAGAAAATTTAAAGACAAGCACTGGCAATAAAGGGTTTCAAAAAATATTGAGAGATCTTGAAAATATTAATTTTGATGGAAGTACAGATTTAAGCTCAAGCATTAAAAAAAGACATTTAAATTTGAGAGGAATATCTATTGTAGTATCAGACTTCTTAAATAATTCAGGATTAGAAGGTTTAGAAGAGGGATTAAAATATTTAGCTTATAAAAAACAAGAAATAATATTAGTACAAGTATTATGTGAAGAAGAAATTAATCCTGAATTTAATAATGAAATAACTTTAGTTGATAGCGAAACAGGTGAAAATATTAAGCTTAGTGTTACACCAGCATTAATAAAGGATTATAAAGAAACTTTAAAAAAATACAATGATAGTATTGAGGCATTAGTCAGAAAATACGGTGGAAAGCTTATAACTGTTAATTCGTCTATGAATATAGAGGAAATAATTTTAAATGAATTTAGTAAAAGAAAAGTATTGTATTAGGGGGAAGAAATATGGGCTTTACTAATTTATGGCCATTATTTTTACTTTTGACTATTCCTCCAGTAATAATGCTTTACATATTAAAGCGTAAATATAAAGAAGAAGTCATATCTTCATCTTTATTATGGAAGGAAGTTTATAAAAATACTAGGGCCAATACACCATGGGAAAAATTCAAGAAAAATATAATGCTATTATTACAAATTATAATAATTTTAAGTGTAATTTTAGCTCTTATGAGTCCTTTTATTAGTATAGGAGGGCAGAGCTATAAAAATGTAATAATAGTAATAGATAATACTGCAAGTATGAATGCAATATATGATGGAGATAAGAGTAGGCTAGAACAAGGGAAAGAGATTGCAAAGGAATATTTAAATAGTACTAAAGATGGAACAAATGCTTATATTATTTCTTATGATGGAACTTCAAATTTACTTTTAAATGGGGAATTTAATAAAGCTAATACCAATTCTGTTATTGATAAAATAAGTAAAAGCTATGGCAGTGGAGATATAAATGATGTAATATCCTTTGTTAATGCTATAGGTGATGGAATAGGAGAAGAATATGAAGCATTAATTTTTACTGATAAACAAGCCACAATTTCGGATATAAATGGAAGAATAGTTTATTTGGGGAATAGTGGATTAAATGCTTCTATAGATAATATTTCACATAAATTTGTAGATGATAAGATTAAAGTAATTGCTAATGTTACTAATAATGGAGATGGTTTATATGAAGGTGATTTTTCATTATATAATGGTGAGGAATTAGCTTTAGTAGAAGGGTTAACTCTACAAGTTGGTGAAAGTAAAACTTTATCTTTTGAATTGGATGCTTTAAATTCTGATTACTTAAAAGGGGAGTTATCAAGAAAAGATATATTAATGGAGGATAATGTTTATTATCATGTAGTTAGTGAAAATAAGGTAAAGAAAATATTATTAGTTACAGATGAAAATGTATTTTTAGAAAAGGCCTTTGGAGTTATTGAAAATACAGAAGTTTATAAAACTAATGATGCATCTAATATAATAGGAAATGATGAGTATGACCTTTATGTATTTGATAATAAGATGCCAGAGGCTATGCCAAGTAAGGGAAGCATATTGTTTATAAATCCTAGTTCTAATGAATTCTTTAATGTATTAAAGGGTGGAGAAATAGGTCAGGCTAAAGCTGTTAAGGGAGAAGTTTCTAATTATTTAGAAGATACACAATTTACATTATCAGAATATAACATAATAGAAACGCCGTATTATGGTACTAATATACTTACAGTAGATAATAATTCTATTGGATTTAAGGGTGAATTAAGTAGTAGAAAAATAGCAGCATTATCTTTTGATTTACATTCAACTGATTTTACACTTAAAAAAGAATTTCCGATTCTTGTATATGAACTTGGGGAAGAATTAATTTCTACAGGAATGGTATATAGTAATAATTTTAAAGCTGGAGAAAAAATAGTAGTAAAATCTTCAGACTTTGAAAGTAAAATAAATATATCTTACCCTAATGGAGATATTAAAAGTTTAGAATCAGGCGAAGAATTAAAAGGAGAATTAGCTTTAGGTGTATATAAAATAAATCAAAATGATAATAAAGAAAGTTTTTCGGTAAACTTCCCAACTTCCAGTGAAAGTGATACTTCAATAGAAACAATTGGAGAAAATGATAATATAGTTGATGGCAAAAGTAACTTAAAAAGTGGGGTTAATTTAGCACCAATATTCATATTACTAGCTATGTTAATAGTTGCTTTTGAATGGATATTATACAAGAAAGGTAATTAGGAGGAGATAAAAATGAAATTAGATATAGGAAATTTATACTTTTTAATATTAATTCCAATACTTATCTTCTTTATTTACTATAGTGTGAAAAAGTTTAGAAGTAACAGTAAAAATGATACATTAATATTAATAAGTAGAATAATTATTTTTACTTTATTACTGCTATCATTTGCTAATATAACAGTAAGTATTAAGGGGAAAAACATTTCAACAGTATTTTTATTAGATGTTTCAGAAAGTATTAGTTCTTTTAAAAATAATGGTGAAAGTTTTATAAATAATGCATTAGAAATAATGCCTAAGGGAAATAAAGCTGGAGTAATATTATTTGGTGATAATGCAAAAGTAGATAAAATTATAGATAATAAATCTTCGTATAAAAGTTTAAATTCCAGTCCAGTTTCTACAGCAACCAATATCCAAAGTGCAGTAGAAACAGCAATAACATTATTTGAAGATGGTGCATCTAAGAGAATAGTTATTATAACTGATGGAGAAGAAAATAAAGGAGATATACTAAAATCTATTCCATTAATTAATGCTGAAAACATAGATTTAAAAGTATATAAAGTTAGTGGGCAAAGTGGTGATGAGGTTTATGTAGATAGTGTAACTATCCCAGACAATATATCTATTGGGGAAGAATTTTCTGTACAAATAGATTTAGAGTCTAATTATTCAACCTCAGCAAAACTTACTCTTTTTAGTGGGAGAGAAAAAGTTGGAGAACAAGTTGTAGAAGTAAAAAAAGGAAGTAATTCTTTTATTTTTAGGGATGTTCAAAATAGTGGGGGATTTAAGAGTTATAGAGTTACAGTTGAAGCAGATGGTGATACTAATAAGATAAATAATGAATATAGTGCTTATACAAATGTAATTGATAAACCTAATGTTTTAATAATAAATGGTGTAAGGGGGGATTCGCAAGCACTAGAAGAAATATTAAATAATGGTGGGGCTAATATTAAAACTATTTCTCCAAGCTCATCACCAAGTACATTAAATGAACTTTTAGAATATAAAGTAATAGTACTAAATAATGTTTATAAAGATGATTTAACTAATGGTTTTATGGATAATATTGAAAGCTATGTTAAGGATTATGGCGGTGGAGTTGTTACTTTTGGTGGTGAGGATTCCTATGCTCTTGGAGGATATAAAGATACAGCATTAGAAACTATACTTCCTGTAAATATGGATAAGAAAGGTAAAAATGAGGTCCCTTCTATAAGTATTAATTTAATTATAGATAAGTCTGGGAGTATGAGCGCTGAAGGTGGAGGAGTTAGTAAATTAACACTTGCAAAAGAAGCTGCAATGAAGGCTATAGATAATTTAAGGGAAATAGATGATATATCAGTAATTGCTTTTGATGATACTTTTGATGTTGTAGTTCCTACTCAAAAAGTTACTGATAAGGATTATATAAAGGAGCTTATATCAGGAATACAAATAAGAGGTGGAACATCAATATATCCGGCACTTGAAAAAGGATATAATATTCAAAGTGAAAGTGATGCAAAAATAAAGCACACAATCTTATTAACTGATGGACAAGATTCAATTCCTTATTCAACTTATGAGGAACTTATACAAAAATTTAATAATGAAAATATAACATTATCAACGGTTGCAGTTGGAAGTGATTCTAATTCAAGTCTTTTAAGTGATTTAGCAACAGCAGGAAATGGTAGAAGTTATTATACTGACATTTATACAGATATTCCAAGAATATTTGCTCAAGAAGTATTAATGTCTGTAGGAACTTATATAATAAACGAAGAATTCACACCAAGTGTAGTAAGTAATCATGAAGTATTAGCAGGAGTGCAGACATCAGAAGGGCTTCCATCATTACTTGGGTATATAGGGACATCTTTAAAGGACGATGCAATTGAAATATTAAGCTCTAATAGAGATGAACCAATACTTGCAGTAAGGCAATATGGAATTGGGAAAACAGCAAGCTTTACAAGTGATATTGATGGAAGTTGGAGTAAAAATTATTTAACTTGGGAGTATGGTGCTCAATTAATTAAAAATATAGTTTATTATGCAATACCATCATATGGTGAAGAGGGTAATTTATTTATATCCCAAGATGGGAATGAAGCTAAGGTTGAATATTATAATGATAATGTTGATTCTGATACTAAAGTAACTGGTGTTTATAATGGGGATGATGGTACTCAAGGTGAGTTTACTTTAATTCAAACTGAACCAGGAAAATTTGAAGCAAATGTTCCATTAAGTGATTTAGGATTTTATAATTTCAACATTAGGCAGCAAGAGGGAGAAAATATAACTAGTAATTATAAAGGAGCTTTTGCTCTTAAGTATTCTGATGAATATAAGTTTAATACTAATTCAGTTAAACTAGATTCTCTTGTAAGTGAAACTAATGGATCTTTTATAAATAAGCCTGAAGAGGTTTTTGAAGGAAAGCTTAAAAAGGAGTATAAGAAAATTAATTTAACTAATCCACTTCTTATATTAGGGTTAATATTATTCTTATTAGATATAGTTTATAGAAGATTGAATTTAGATTTTTCTAAGTATATTAAAATTGGTAATAAGAATAAGAAAAAGGAAGTTAATAAAAAGAGTTTGATTAAGGAAGAATTAGCAGTAGAAAAAGATAAAAATGATATAAAGACTCCAGATATATCTAATGATAATATAAAGGATAAAGTTAACAAGAAAGAGAAGAAACCTAAGGTAAAAAAGAAGAGTGAAGAAAAATCTAAGCCTAAAGCTATTAATACTAGGGAGTTACTTAAAAAGAAAAAAGATAGAAATGGTATATAGCAAATAAAAAAACTGTTGCAAAGTTATAAGTTGCAACAGTTTTTATTTAAATTACAAAATTCTTCCATGGTTATATTTATTAGCTAACCTTTTTATGGTTTGCTCTTGCAGCTTCTTCTCTATGCTTTCTAGCATACCAATCTTCACATATATTATCAAACTCTTCCTCAGTTAAATCACTTTTAGACATCATAGAAGTATAAGGTGCATATTTGTTGGTAGTAGTATAGAATTTATCAACTAAGATATGATCCTTCTTATATTCAAATTTGTAGTCTTGATGTTTGTCATAATTATAAATTGTCATAAAATCACTCTCTTTCATTTATTTTAATTTTAAATTATTGTTGACAATATTAAATAAGACTTATTTAAAATATTAGACAATCATTATTTTGTGTACATTTCTTATTTCTTTGTACAAATATATTATATGTTTAAAGTCAAGAAAGGTCAAAAAAGT
>OLRB01001089.1_pt1 | contig 12698 bp, 10 predicted proteins | sample 1672751 | NCBI WGS metagenome assembly OLRB01 (sample SAMEA3136720, study PRJEB25190) | human gut metagenome | biome: human gut; feature: human-associated habitat; material: faeces | place: Austria | collected 2013
TGGCACGGTCAGTTGTCTGCGGTTATTTGTACCCAAAGATGGTGGGTTTATGGGGGCGGATTGCGGGCGTGCTCATTTTCGACACGAAGCGGAGACGCGGGCGGCGTTGGTTGGGGCGCCGGGCCAGACGACGTAGCGTGAGCGGTGCGGGTTGACAGGCATGCGCTGGCGACCGTTGACGGTATGCAGCCCTTTCCAGCTTTATTGCAACGGAGTACAATGGGTAACGTTTAAGTTCAACTTGAAGTTTTAGTTGCGGCTCCGGGCTTCGGCCGCAATGCAAAGAGAGGCGTTCCATGGCGATCTATGTGACATCCGATGCTCACGGGCACGTGCGTGCGCTTGACGAGGCCCTGTCCAAGATTTCGCTGTCGTCCGACGATACGCTGTACGTGCTGGGTGACATGATTGATCGCGGGCCCGATCCGGTTGGCGTTATTAAGCTCGTACGCTCGCTACCCAACGCTCGCGTGCTCAAGGGCAATCACGAGCAGATCATGCTCGATGCCATCATTGGCCAGGATCCGCTCGATGCCGAGACCTGGGATATCAACGGCGGTTGGACTACCCGTCAGCAGCTCAACGATATGGAATTTGAGGCGTACGAGGAGCTCGTGCGTTGGATGGCGACGCTGCCGCTCTATGCGGTGGCCGAGACTGACGAGCGGCCGTATCTGCTGGTGCATGCTGGCATCCAGACCGAGGCGGCGCGGGCGTTTTTGCTTGAACATGGGGTTGATTGTGTCGATGGTGCGGGGGCGGTGGATGCCGATTGCGAGCTACTTCAGCAAATGCTTGCGGTGCAGTCGTCCGATGACCTGCTGTGGATTCGCCATGGCTATTGGGATGCGCCGACGGGGCTGCTCTCTGCCGAGGGCAAGGGCCCGGTCGTGGTGAGCGGCCACACACCCACGGTGTCGCTTGGACGCTATTGCGAGGTCGGCGGCCTGGCGGGACTCGATGAGGAGTCGGGCCGCGGGCAGATTGTGCGCCTGGGCGGCGAGGACACCGCCGGCGTGCCCGACCGCATCGACATCGACTGCGCCGCCGCCACCGGGTCGGAGTTCGGCCGCGTGGGCATCCTGCGCTTGGATGATGGTGCGGAGTTCTACGCGAATATTCGCCCCGGGGAATAACGGCGCAAAGGGTAGCTAATTTGGGACGGGGCTTTTTTGACTACTTTTGCCCTTCTGCCCATCAAATGATTTTTCTGGGACGGGGATTAAATAATCATTTGGCTGCCCGCTGGCTAAGTGAGTAGACTTTTTTGGTAATGCAGAGCACCCAACATATTTGCCTCAATAAAACCGCAGGTCACAGACTTGTGCTTTGCCGGTGTGGTCGGGGATTCGGAAAAAGACTACTCACTTAGTTTTGCGTGATGCATATTGTGCGCAACGAGACCCCGGTCGGGGTGATTCCATCGCAAATTCCGGTGACCGGGGGCAGCTAATTAGGCGCCGTATGGGTTGCGATCGCGTTCGATGCGTTGGCGGATGTGGGCGTACTCGATAATCAGTAGCACCAGGAGTAGGGCCATGATGGCTAGGTAGCTCACCACAGCGCCCATCAGACCCAGCAGCTTAATCAAGATCACCGGCAGCACCACGCTTACGGCGAAGCAGATCAGGTAGATCTTGGTGACGTCGCCGGCGTGGCGCAACACCGTGATGATGGCGTAGATAAAGTCGATGGCAGCGGTGACGCCGCCGGCGACAACCATTAGCAGTGCAAGCGTTCGATAGCGCTCAAAGTTGAGGCCGTACATAAAGCTCATGAGGGGAATGCCGGGGCCTGCCATAAATGCGGCGCACGCTCCGGTAATGACCACGATCAGTGCCATAACGGCAACAATAATCAGGTCAAAGCGGCGACGCTTGCGCGGATTCGCCCAAATGCTCGATAGACGCAGGAGCTGCGGTTTATAGATAAATCCAATGCTCAACAAAATGGCCTGCGCCGGAAAGAACAGGGCATTAAAGTACAGCTGATACTTGTAGGCCAGTGTGCCTTCCATCACAAACTTGGGCATGCTCTCGATGAGGTTGAACAGGAACAGTGCACCAAAGAGCGGAGCACACTGGACAAACAGGTGGCCGACCTCGCGCAGACTCATGCGGCGTGATTTTTCGGTCTCGAGCAGGGCGAGCGGGGCGGTGACCAGCACGAGTGAGGCAATGGCGGCGATGCCCATGGACATGGCCGCGATGGGCATGCTGCGCGTGAGGAACAGTGCCACGCTAAAGACCGCGATGACGCCGGCGGAACGTAGCGTTTGGCTCATGCCGGCCAAATAGAGCTTGTCGGCCTGCTGCAGGCGGCCCTCGTACACGTCGGCGATGGCGTCGATCACCTTATAGAGGTAGACGCCCAGGCCGATCGTGGCCATCTGCGCATCGTAGCCGCGGGCGCTGCTGTATATCAGGCCGCATGCCAGCGCGAGCGCACCGCAAAGCCAACGGTTGAGCTGGTAGGAGGCAAAGGACGTCTTTTCGTCGATGTCTGAGACCTGGAAATTGCGCACGCCGTAGTTGCACGCGATCATGATGAGCGTGCCGGTGACAAAGGCGATGGAGAACTTGCCGGCTTCCTCGGCGCCTACGAGCTGTGTCGACACAATGGTGAGCAGCGGAAACGCCATGCCCCATACGGCGGTGCCCAGGGTATTCCAAAGGTAGTCGCGACGGGTGGCGTGATCTTCGTACTCGGCTTCTTGCGTGGAGAACCCGCCGCCGTAGACGGCTCCGAGCAGGCGGTTCCACCAGGCATTGACCATGCGGTGGATGGGGCCGGGTTGGCGATTGCGCTCGCGGCGACGGCGTGTGGCCTGGCTGCTGTCGGGACCGCCGGCGTTACGCTGGCTTAGCTCTTGGATTCGTGCGAGCTCCTCGGCGGTGTGCGATGCGGGGAACAGGCCGTTCTCGATGCGTCCGCCCTGTCCGTGCGTCTCGCCCGATACGGCGGGGTCGGCGACGCCATTGCGGCGGGCGATGGCGCGGCGGATGCTGTCGAGGGGCGTGATACTCAAGGCGATTCCTTTCTCTTACTGTGCTCTAGTATAGCCGCGGTGGCGTCCATTCGTGTTTTTGAACAGGTTGTTCAATATTTTCGGCGGGCGGCTTTAATTTGTCGGTAAACGTGCGGTATCCTGTTGAAGTTTTGTGACCCCCCGATGCCGCTTGCGCGGTACCAAGGAGTTTCTACCCATGGATGTCGCTGCGTTTTTGCTGGCTCTTGTGCCGATCATCTGGCTCGTCGTGATGCTGCTGTGCTTTAAATGGCCGGCTTGGAAGGCCGCCATTGGCTCGTTCGCCCTTTCGTGCGTGTTCGCCTTTGCGTGGTGGCATTTGCCGGCGGCGCAGATAGCCACGGCCTCGCTCGAGGGCTTTTTGATGGCCCTGTGGCCCATCGTGCTCGTGATCATCGCCGCGGTGTTCACGTATAACCTGTGTGTGCGCACGGGTGCCATGGACGTGATTGGCAGCATGATTACCTCCATCAGCAGCGATCGTCGTCTGCTGGCGCTGCTCGTGGCCTGGTGCTTCGGTGGCTTTATGGAGGGCATGGCCGGCTTTGGTACCGCCGTTGCCATTCCCGCCGGCATGCTCGCGGGCCTTGGTTTTGAGGCCGTGCCTGCCGTGCTGATTTGCCTGCTGGCCAACGGCGTGCCCACGCCCTACGGCTCCATTGGCATCCCCACAGTGTCCGTTGCCGACCTGGTGGGCCTGGATTCCCTGCATTTGGCGACCGTTCAGTTGGTGCAGCTCGCACCGTTCTTTGTGGTGATGCCGCTGCTTATTGTGCTGGTCGCGGGTCGTGTTGCCGATGACCAGGGCAATATTGCAAGCGTTGCCGAGCGTCTGCACGGCGTTGCCGGCGTGGCACTGCTTTCCGGTGTGTCCTTTGTTGGTGCGGCCCTGGTCGTTGCCATGTTTGTGGGTCCCGAGCTGGCCGTGGTCGTGGGCTCCATCGTGTCACTCGCGCTGACTGCCGCGCTTGCCATGCGCGCCGAGAAGTCCGGTCACCTGGACGCGCGCTTCCATATGAATATCGAGGCCGGCGAACAGCTCACCGTTAAGTCGGCGCTTTCTGCCTGGTCGTGCTTCATCCTGATTTTTGTGCTGCTGCTGGGTACCTCCAACCTGGTTCCCGTCGTGCACGCCGCGCTCGCGCCGTTTGCGAGCCACGTGCAGGTGTATTGCGGCGAGAACCCCGGTACGCTTACGTTTTCGTGGATCAACACACCGGGTGTTTGGATCTTCCTGGCCGCGTTTATCGGCGGTGCGATTCAGAGCGCTTCGCCGCGTCTGATGGGCGAGGTGCTGGCCGCGACCGTCAAGCAGATGATGCCGACGGTAATCACGATGCTTTCGGTGCTGGGCTGCGCCAAGGTGATGGGCTATGCGGGCATGATCTCGTCGATCAGTGCGTTTTGCATTGCCGTCGCCGGTGGGCTGTACCCGATTCTGGCTCCGTGGATCGGTGCCGTCGGTGCGTTCGTGACCGGTTCGGGCACGTCCTCGGGCATGCTGTTTGGTCCCATTCAGAGCCAGGCCGCTTCGGCGCTGGGTGTGAGTGACTACTGGATGGTCGCGCTGAACGCCCTGGGTGTCGCCGCCGGTAAGATGATTTCGCCGCAGACCCTCGCCATTGGCCTTGCCGCCGTTCACGTGCGCGGTAAGGACGCCGAGCTTCTGGGCGCGGTGCTGCCCTACGCCGCCGGCATGCTGGTCCTCATGAGCGCCATTGCCATGCTCGGCCAAGGCCTGCCGCTGTAGCCGGCATTTTAGGAACGTCCCCAAGTGCCGGCATCTGGGGACACTCCTTGGCTGTTGCCTGTTCAAGGGTGTCCCCAACGACTGGTCATTTAAGAACGTCCCCAATGACTAGGCCGCTTGTCTGCGATTTTTGACCGTTGGGCGGGCGCTTCGCCGTTGCCGCAAAAACGTTTTTGCATATCGGGTACAACGGACTTTACGTGAGTAAAGTGCGCGCCGCGCCCGCGTGACGCGTTTTTAAAGGAGGCCCCATGCCTGGTGTTACCCCTGCAGAAGTTCTGTCCAACTTTGGTATTACGCTGATCGAAGATCCCGCCGAGAATCAGCCCCGTCTGCTGGTCGATCTACCCGCCGCGGAGCTCGTCGAGCACGCCATCCGCCGCGAGGAAGGTCGCATGGCATCCAACGGCGCGCTGGTGATCGAGACGGGGGAGCGTACTGGTCGTTCTCCCAACGATCGCTTTATCGTTGACACCCCCGATGTTCACGACAAGATTGCCTGGGGCGCCGTCAACCGCCCGCTTTCGATCGAGAGCTACGAGGCCATCAAAGCCGGTATTGTTGACTACCTCAACGAACGCGACGTGTTTGTCACGCGCGGCATGGCCGGTGCCGACCGCAACCACACGCGTCGCCTGCTCGTCGCCTGCGAGCGTGCCAGCCAGGCGCTTTTCATTAAGCAGATGCTCGCCCGTCCGCTCGCTCGCGAAATCGCTCGCACCGGTGAGCCTGACTTTTGCGTACTCGCGGCACCTGGCTACCAGTGCGATCCCGCCGTCAAGGGCCTCAATTCCAGCGCTGCCGTGGTCATCAACTTCCAGGAGCGCGTGATCCTGGTTGCCGGCACTGGTTACTCCGGCGAAATCAAAAAGTCCATTTTCAGCGTTATGAACTACCTGCTGCCCGTCGAGGACGACGTACTGCCCATGCATTGCTCGGCCAGTATGGATCCCGTCACGCACGAGACCGCCGTGTTCTTTGGCCTCTCCGGTACGGGCAAGACCACGCTTTCGGCCAACCCCACGCGCCTGCTGATCGGCGACGACGAGCACGGCTGGTCCGACATGGGCATCTTCAACATCGAGGGCGGCTGCTATGCCAAGTGCGAGGGCCTGGACGCGTTCCACGAGCCCGAGATCTTCAACGCCGTTCGCTTTGGCGCCATCTGCGAAAACGTGGTGCTCGATGAGAACCGCAAGCCTAACTATGATGACGTCTCGATTACGCACAATACGCGCGTGGCCTATCCCGTCGAGCATATCCCCAACGCGTGGACCAAGGGCATGGGCACCACCCCGAGCGTCGTGCTGTTTTTGACCTGCGATGCCTTTGGCGTGCTGCCGCCCATCTCGCGTCTGACGGCCGATGCCGCCATGTATCACTTTGTGACGGGCTTCACCGCCAAGATCCCCGGCACCGAGGTCGGCGTCACCGAACCCACGCCCACGTTCTCCTCGCTGTTTGGCGAGCCGTTTATGCCACTCGACCCCATGGTCTATGCCAAGATGCTCGGCGAGCGTATTGCCGACGGTCGCACCCGCGTGTACCTGGTCAATACCGGCTGGATCGGTGGCGGCTACGGCGTGGGCCATCGTATCGAGCTTGCCTACACGCGTGCCCTGGTGGCCCGCGCCCTCGACGGTACCATCGAGGACAGCGAGTTCGTGCACGACGACATCTTTAACGTCGACATTCCCACGACGTGCCACGGCGTGCCCGATGGCATCCTGGTGCCGCGCCAATACTGGCAGAGCACCGCGCGCTATGACGAGGCCGCGCACAACCTGGCGGTGATGTTCGAGGAGAACTTCGAGAAGAAGTACTCGCACCTGCCCGAGTCCGTCAAGGCCGCCGGTCCGCACGCTCAGGTGCATGCCGACGTCCGTCATCGCGGCCGTGGCCTGCTGGGACTCCGCCACTAGCGTCGCTTTAGACCCACAACCACCATAAAGGGAGCCAGTGCGCCTTTGTGGTGGTTTTGCTCGCGCGGATAACTCAGGTTACAATACGCCTGACATATCGTCCCCTTCTCCGGATGGGGACAGCGCAAGCGCTCTTGTGGCGGCACCGTAGGACTTTGAAGGTGGCCGCCGTGGGGGCGCTTTTTGTTTAGACGCCCTCGCTCGGGCGTGCACGATGAAGGGAGAGCGTATGAAGAGCTTTGTTGCCGAGAATTCGTTTTGGGAGCTGTTTCCGCAGGCGGCGGTCGGCGTCGTGGTCGTAAAGGGCATGAAGCCCGCGGCGCAGATTTCCCAGGAGGACGTGGATGCGATTGCCGCACTGCTTGACCGCGCCAATATCGATGCGGAGCGTCACCTGACGAGCGATACCATCAGCGAGAACGCGCCGGTGAAGGCTTGGCGTGACGCGTACCGGCTGTTCAAGACTAAAAAGGGCGCCCGCTGCTCGATCGAGAACTTGCTCAAGCGCGTGCTCAAGGGCAAGCCGGTCGGTCATATCACACCGGCGGTGGATATTTACAACACGGTGTCGTTGACCTATGCGCTGCCCGTGGGAGGCGAGGATCTGCATGCGATTGAGGGAGACCTTCGCTTGAAGGTGACCGACGGCGGCGACGCGTTCTTGCCACTTGGCGAGGAGGCGGATGATCCGACGCTGCCCGGTGAGCTTGCTTATATCGATGATGCGGGCGCCGTGTGCCGTTGCTGGAACTGGCGCGATGGCGTTCGCACGGCGCTGTCCGACGATTCGGCGGACGCATTTCTGGCGATTGAGTGCGTGGAGCCCGAGCGGATGGGGGATTGCCAGGCCGCCATCGATCGCTTGGCCGAGCTGCTCGAGCGCTATCTGGGAGCGACGGTTGTCGTTAAGACGCTTGTGACCCGCGACAATCCCTGCGTGGAGCTGTAGCGGCGCCTAGAACCTATTGATGCCCCAGACCACCACAAAGGTGCCTGTCCCCTTTGTGGTGGTTTTTATGTTGATGGGTTAACAATTGGGTCGCGTGGAGGCGGCAGTCGCTGAGTACGGCTAAGATGTTTACCCGTTAGCATCATGCAAGCGAAAGGCGGTCGTCTCCCATGCAGCAGAACGACGAGACACGTTTCGAGGATTTTGTCGGACTGATTAGCGGGCTGTACAAGGAGATTCAGCGTATCAAGACGTCCGAGGGCGCAAGGCTGGGCCTCAAGGGCTCCGACGTTATGTGCCTGTACTACCTGGAGCGCAGCAAGGACGGCATGACCGGCGCCGATCTGGCTCGCGTGGCCGGCGTGACGCGCGCTGCCGTTTCGCGCACGCTGGCGCACCTGGAGGAGGGCGGCTTTGTCGAGGTTGATGACTCGGGCGATGCTGCCGTCAAGTACCGCGCACCGGTTCGCCTGACCACGCTGGGTGGCGAGAGCATGAACGAGGCCGACCGTATCATCCACGACGTGCTCGACACCACCGGTAAGGCCATGGGCGTGGAGCAGCGCGAGCAGATGTATGCGTCGCTGCGTACGATTCTCAACACCCTGCGCGAGCTGTAGAGCCGTTTAGGCATTTGCTTCCCATTAACAACTGCATAGTCCCGTTTGAGCGCGTATACCGTGCCGGGGCAATGCTGTCTAAATTCCCCGTGCGAGACCTGCGCAAGAAAGGATTTGTTATGTCCGTCCGCATTATTACCGATTCCGCAAGCGATATGTCGCCGGCGGAGCACCCCGCTCTGCGTGTTTTGCCGCTGTCCGTCACCTTTGGCACCGATGTGTACATGGATGGCGTCGACATCGATCACCAGCGCTTTTACGAGATGCTCGTGGAGCGCGATGAGCTGCCCAAGACCGGCCAGGTCAACCCGTACGCGTTTTCGCAGGCTATTGCCGAGGCGCGTGAGGCCGGCGATGAGGCTGTGATTATTACCGTGGGCGCTAAGCTTTCGGGCACCAATCAGAGTGCTCGCACCGCACTTGCCGAGGCGCCGGGCGGCGACGTGTTCGTTGTAGACAGCAATAACGTAACCCTGGGCGAGCGTGTCCTGGTTGAGTATGCCCTGCGCTTGGTGGACGAGGGCCGTAGTGCGGCCCAGATCGCGGCGGCCGTCGAGGCCGTGCGCGACCGTGTGGTCGTCATCGGTCTGCTCGAGACGCTGGAGTACTTGGTGCGCGGCGGTCGCCTGTCTGCTGCGGCCGGCGCTGTGGGCACGTTGCTCAACGTGAAGCCCGTGGTGGCCGCCGAGGACGGCCTGATCGTGCAGCTGGGCAAGGCACGTGGCTCCAAGAACGGCCGTAACCTGCTCAACCAGAAGGTCGAAAAGGCGGGCGGCGTCGACTTTTCCATGCCGCTGGCGCTCGGCTATACGGGCCTTTCGGACGCCGTGCTCAAGAAGTACATCGAGGACAGCGCCGCGCTGTGGGCTGGACACACCGAGGGCGAGCTGCCCATCCACACCATTGGCGCCACCATCGGCACCCACGTGGGCCCCGGCGCCGTAGCCGTAGCCTTCTTCCGCCCCGCCAACTAGCTATCCGGTCAAAACCACCACAAAGGGGACAGGCACCTTTGTGGTGGTTTATGCTTGTTTCGGTTGAAAGGAGCATGCGATGGCGTCTGAGGGCTTTTTTGAGCGGGTGTACGAGGTGGTCGAGCAGATTCCCGAGGGGATGGTTGCCACCTACGGTCAGGTGGCGCTGCTTGCCGGTCGTCGGCGGAGCGCGCGCTATGTGGGCTATGCGCTGCACAGCAACCCGCGCCCCGGCCAAATTCCCTGTCATCGCGTGGTGTTTGCCGACGGCCGTATCTGTGAGGGCTTTGCCTTTGGCGGCCCCGATGCCCAGCGTGAGCTCTTAATGGGGAGGGCGTGGCGTTTACCGATCCCATGCACGTCGACTTGGCCGCCTGTCGCTGGCCTGCCGGACTCTAACAGCTCTGCCGTGGCCAAAACCACCACAAAGGTGCCTGTCCCCTTTGTGGTGGTTTTCCGTTGCAGGTTTACCGGAGCTAACTTATGGAGAAGGTGTGGTGGCGTACTTTGCCGTCAGAAAGTAAACCACGGTGAACTATATTGTATTCAGCAACGGAGCAGGCAATAGGCGATGAAAAAGCCTGCCCTGTTGAGTTTGATTCGCATTCCTCCCCTCTGTGCGATTCAACGGTGTACTTCGGGAACGGGCCCGCTGGCAACTGACTGCCGGCGGGCCCGTTCCCGTTTGTCGGGGGAGTGCAATGGGTGGAGCCGAATCGGTCGGGCACCAAAAAAGGCGGACGCTGCAGCGCCCGCCCTAAAGCAATCGAAAGCTCAAGTCAGCTAATCGGTTTAGTACACCATGCCCATGGCGTCCCGAACCTCGGCCAGGGTCTGCTCGGCGATCTCGTTGGCACGGCGGTTGCCTTCGTGCAGCACGTCCTTCACGTAGTCCAGATCGTTCTCGTAGCGCTGGCGACGCTCGCGGATCGGTGCGAAGTACTCGTTGACGGCCTCGGTCACGTACTTCTTGAGCTGGCCGGAGCCGCCCATGCCAATCTCCTCGGCAATCTCGACCTCGGATCGGCCGGTGCAGATGGCTGCCGTGGAAAGCAGGCCGGACACGCCGGGGCGGTTCTCGGGGTCGAACGTGATCATGCGCTCGGAGTCGGTCTGGCTCTTCTTGATGCGCTTGGCCGTCTCCTCGGCGGTCATCGAGATATTGATGGCGTTGCCGTAGCTCTTGCTCATCTTGCGACCGTCTAGGCCGGGCAGCAGCGGGGTCTCGGACAGCAGCGCGTCGACTTCGGGGAACACCTTGCCGTAGCGGTTGTTAAAGCGGCGGGCGATGGTGCGGGTGAGCTCGATGTGCGGCAGCTGGTCACGACCGACGGGCACCACGTTGCCCTTGCAGAACAGGATGTCGCAGGCCTGGTGCACCGGGTAGGTGAGCAGAAGGCCGGTAAGCTCATGGCCCGAGGCCTCCATCTCGGCCTTGACGGTGGGGTTGCGTGCCAGCTCGGCCTCGGACACCAGCGACAGGAACGGCAGCATGAGCTGGTTGGCGGCGGGCACGGCGGAGTGCGCATAGATCATGGTCTTGTCGGGGTCGATACCGCAGGCAAGGTAGTCCATGACCATGTTGTACACGTTGTCCTGGATGTGCTCGGTGGTGTCGCGGTCGGTGATGACCTGGTAGTCGGCGATGAGCACGTTGGTCTTGGCGCCCATGTTCTGCAATTCAACGCGGCCCTTGAGGGTGCCAAAGTAGTGGCCCAGGTGCAGACGGCCAGTGGGGCGGTCACCGGTAAGCATGGTGAACTTCTCGGGCGTCTTGGCCAGGCCCTCGCGAATGGCGTTGCTCTTTTGCAGCGCGACTTCGTAGCTGTTCTCGTTTGGCATGATTGCTCCTAACGTATGTTCATGGGTCAAGATGATAACGCGTTTATTGGAGGGGCGGGACGTAAGTAGGCGAAGGGCGGGAGAGGGGTAGCCTGTGCGATGGGCGCGGCGCGCCCGCGCTTGGCCAACGGAGCCTTGGCACATCCTCGGCAGCTTGCCCTAGAGCTTGTGGTGGCGCTCTTCTTTGCGCTCCTCGGCTGCCTGCTCCTCCTGCTTAAAGGCGGGATCGTCGGGGGTTACCAGCTCGTCTTCGTGCGTGCGCTTGTTGTAATGGTGGCGCAGCACGGGCTCAAACAGGTGCAGGTGCTTGGCGAAGGCCGCTGAGCCAATGGCGAGCACGGTAAAGATGAGCACGCGCATGGGGACCTCGACCTGATTGATGGCGGCGGCGCCGGCCGAAAGCATGATGCACCAGGCATAGATGAGCAGCACGGCCTGTTTTTGGTTGTAGCCTTCTTGGATCAGGCGGTGGTGGATGTGACCCTTGTCGGCCTGCCCGATGCTAATGTGGGCGCGCTTGCGGCGCACGATGGCGCTAAACGTGTCGATGATGGGCACGCCGGCCACGATGAGCGGGATGATGAGCGAGGTAAGCGCAGCAGTGCGGCTCACGTTGAGCAGCGAGATGGAACCCAGCGCAAAGCCCAGAAGCAGCGACCCCGAGTCGCCCAAGAAGATGCTCGCGGGGTTGAAGTTATAGTGCAAGAAGGCGAGGCACGAGCCAAAGAGCGCGATGGAGAGCGCGGCGGCGTCGATGCGGCCCGAGAGCACGGCGACCGAAAACATGGTGAACGACGCGATACCGCAGATGCCCGTGGCCAGGCCGTCGAGGCCGTCGATAAGGTTGATGATGTTGGTGAACGCCACCAGGTAGATCACGGTGATGGGGTAGGCGAGCCAGCCGAGCATGATCTCGCCGGGGGCAAACGGGTTGACGATGACGCCGATGCGCAGGCCGCCCACGCAGGCGATGAGCGCGGCGAGGACCTGACCGGCGAGCTTTTGCTTGGGCTTGAGCTGGTAGATGTCGTCGATCGCGCCGGTCGCAAAGATGACGGTAAATGAAAGCGCCAGTATGGGGTAGCTGATGTGCAAGAGGGGATGAGGCACCAAAACGGGCGGCCAGCCCAGGTACCAGGTGCCTAGGATCTGCACGATGCAGGCGACGACGAGGCCCAAAAAGACCGCCGTGCCGCCCATGCGCGGGATGGGCTTAGTGTTGATGCGGCGCCTGGAAGGATAGTCGACGGCGTCGAGCTTGATTGCCAGGCGCTTGACCAGGGGCACCGTAAGGAAGGTCGTGATAAAAGCCGCGACCGCCACGCAAAGGTACGGTATGAAGCTCGTGGAGGAAGCCATGAATCGATAAACCGCCAAGCGTCGAAGGAAAAGGTCAAAGGATGCCACGCCGCAAAGGGTATAGCTGACCCATGATACTCGACCAAGGAGGGTGTGAGGAATTGCACGGGGCGATAATCACGCGCTTACCAGATATTTGAGTGATAGTGTGGCTCTGCCTGGTGCCTTTTGGGGATCTTGGCGGGATTTGCAATGGCGATTTCGGCAAAAGAAAACCACCCCCCACGTTACGAAAATGAACCCACCTAAAACAG
>OLRB01001092.1_pt1 | contig 12638 bp, 10 predicted proteins | sample 1672751 | NCBI WGS metagenome assembly OLRB01 (sample SAMEA3136720, study PRJEB25190) | human gut metagenome | biome: human gut; feature: human-associated habitat; material: faeces | place: Austria | collected 2013
CCCGTATTCCGTCGACTGAATAAAGCCTCCAGACACACTTTTTGTCCTATAAGCCAAGAACGACGCGCATCAAAAAAGGAGCCGAAAGGCTCCTTTTTTGTTTGCGGCGATGGCGTGTGCGGGATTGACGTCGCTTTGCGGGGTAGGCACTTTTGCCGGGCTCCTATTCGATGATGGAGTTCAAAATCGAACTTGCGATGCTGATCACGATGCTTGCGATGAATGCGCTGCCGAATGACGCGATATAAAAATCAACGCCGAACAGCCCACCCGAGATACCCGATGCCAAGTACAGCATTGCCGTATTCACGACCAGATAAAACAGGCCAAATGTGAGCACTGTGATAGGCAGGCTTAGCGCTTGGAGAATAGGCTTCACGGCCATATTGAGCAGGGCAAGCACAATCGCGAACGCCACGACGTCGATGACGGAATTGCCTGCTGTGGCGAAGCCGATGCCAGGAACGAGCCAAACGGTAAACGCAACGGCAAGGGCGGTAATGAGCCAGCGAACGATGAAATTCATGATGATGCCTTTCTGCGAGTCTTACTGGGCTGCTTCTGCTTTGGTTTCTTCTTCGGATTCCGCGCTTCGGTTGTGCTTTTCGGGCCCCTTGTTTTCGGCGTGTTCTTTCTTGCGGCGCCTCCTTCGGCGGCGCTTGCCCTCGGAAGTCTTGCCTTCCGTTGTCGTGTTTTCTTCGGGCTTGGCCCGAGGCGCCTCGTCCGGCTCGGCGGCTTCCTTCGGCTTCTTTGAACTGATGATATCAAGGCATTGTTTCAACGGGTTATTTGGAAGCGATTTGTAAACCGGCTTGGCCGCCTCTTCGCGCAGCAGCTCTTCAGTGCATGCGGCAACGATTTCGTCAGCGCGAATGAGCTTGCGCACAGAAGCCTTCATGAGCTTTTGGAAATTGCCGAGCAACGAATGCGTTGTTTGCGGCAACTCCGGTTGGCCGTGTTGTGCGCGGGTTTGCGCATCTTGCGCGATAAGGCGAATGCAGACAAGGCACGCGTCGAAAGTGCACACTTCGTCGGAGCAGGTGAGGAAGGGCTTGAGCGCCTTATACACCGGTTTCGCAGCGGAAGCGAACTGTTTGCTGCCGGCATCGTCTTTGCGAGAAAGCTTACGTGCCGCTTTCAGGTAGGCTCTGGTCTCGCGCGCAAGCACTTCACGCGCGGCGGCCCAATCGGCCTCTGCCGTATCGCGCTTCGAATCTGTTAAATGCTCGCAGCGTTTAACAGATTTTTGCTCGGGCTGCTTCGAAGAAGAGGCTCGTTTTGAGGAATCGACCTGCTCCGAAGGGTTGGGTTGTTTTGAAGATGCATCTCCCTTTGAAGAATCGGCCCCCTTTGAAGAATCGGCCCCCTTTGAAGGGAAAGCCTGTCTCGAAAGTGGAGCCTGCTGCGAAGGAGATGCCTGCTTTTCGGGGGCGACCTCATCGGAAGGGGTACGCTGCTCTGCAGAAACTCCCTGTTCAGAGGGTATATTCTGGCAAGACGGCACACCCTGGCCAGAGAGCTCGCTCTGTTCGGAAACCTCCGCTTCCGTCAATACTTCGACGATGAAGGCTTCATTGATAGCGGCTTTGCCCTCTGCGACGGCGACCTCGTCGATGGCGGTTTCGCCTGCTTCGGCGGCGGTTTCATCGATGACAGATTCGCCCTCTGCGACGGTGTCTTCTTCAATCACGGCTTCGTCCTCTGCGGCGATGAAGGCGTCCTGGGGGTATTCGCTTATGCACTCGACCTCTGCGCTTGCCTCGTCGAGGATATCGCTTTCGACCTGCGATTCTTTGCGAGCAATCTGCTTTTGAGCCTCGCGTCGAGCTGCTTTTTCTTCAGCTCGACGGGCTTCGGCGCGCTTTTTGCTCGCGCGCCGTTTGGCTGCCTTGGTCGGGCCTTCTCCATTAATCATTTCCTGCGCGCGGGCTCCCGAACGCACACAGGCGGCGTCGATTTTTTCGGCTACTTCGGCCATGCCCTCTTCGGCGGCCGCTTGAAGGCTCGATTTTTCTTCGGCCTTATGGTTGCCGCGTGCGGGAATCGCCGCCAGCTCGGCCTCTTCTGCCGCTGCTTTTTCTTCGGCGGCGCGTTTCTCGGCCTCGTGCTGGGCTTCTTCCGCGCGCTTAATGGTGAGAATTTCAGGCGCTTCGGGTGTGACGAATACGCCCGTCTCGTCAAGCACGGGCAGGGGATTGCAGGTAAACGTGCCAGCAGGCGCTTCAGCGGGGATTATTTCCGCGCGGTTCGGTTTTTGCGATTCGTCGCCCGAAATCTCTGGGGCGTCGAGCGCTTTGCTATTATTCGCATTGTCGTCTGCAATCGCGTTTTTGGCCGCTTTGGGCGCCTCGAGCGCGCGTTTGAGCGCCTTCTTCTTTATGCGGCGCAGCTTCATTGTGCCCATAGGCTTCACTTCTGCGAGAAGCCCAGCGTCGCGCACGGCATCGTCGAGCGGCGCTGTTAGGCCACAGGGCCCCATGTTGTGGATGCGCGTGTGCTCGTCGTGCGTGAGCACCATGAGGTTCACCAGGCGATCGTCGGTGCGGTATCCATTAACGTGATGAACCTCATGTTCGGCATCGCCTTTTTTGAAATCGAGGAATGCCATGGCTACGAGCACCGAACGGTATACTCGTTTCTTGTGGGCCATGCCACCGCGGCGACCGCGTCGCGAAGGGTGCTGCTCTTCGGGCTTGTAGGCGATTTGGTAGCGCCCGTTTGCGAGCATCATGCGCGGCTCGGACCCGTCGATAAGGCGCACGTTGCCTCGATCCGATACGAGAAACGGCGTGAGGCCGCAGTACACCTGGCGCCACTGCTCAGGCATCGACCCTTCGAGGTAGGCGACGGCGTCGCGGGCCGTTTTCATGCGCCCGCTTCCGTTTGCGCGCCATCCGCAGGCGTGCAATGAGATGCGGTCGGAGTTGCGAAGATATTCGGTTGGCCGGAATCCTTGGCGGTAGAGCCATAAGAATTCGCGAAGGTCTTTGAAAAATGATGGCATGGGTGGCCTTTCTGGGTGGCCTTAAAACGCCGTCACGCGGCGTGGTTTTTCAGCCGCCAATTATACGCGAGTTGCGCGTGTGGCGAAAATGCCTGTGTACGGGGCGTGTTGCCGCGGATGGACGGTGTCGCGTGTGGGCGACGCATAGTAGAATGGCAGGCATGAAAAGCGGAAATCACAAAAACTCATCTACGGCGCGCGGTGCTGCTGCTCAGCGTCGCAAGCCGAGTGCTCGACCAGGAAAGGCCGACGAGCGTCGCGCGTCGAAAGGCCGTGGCGCGAAGGGCGGTGCGCCCGCGAAAAACGAATTGGCCACCTTCGACGGTACGAAGCCGAACCGCAAGGGCGGAAATCGCTCGATGGACGCCCGTTTCGGCAAAAACAATCTGGGCAAGCCAGGCAAGCCAGGCAAGCCAGGCAAGCCGGGTGGGCCGAGCGATGCTCGCAGGCCGAACAAGCCGAACAAGTCGAACAAATCGGGAAAGGCATCCAAATCGGGCAAACCGACTAAGTTCGCCAAGGCCGCACCAGTCCGTCGCGACGGTGGGCTTCGTGCGGGCTGTGCTCGAGGGGGCGTTGCGCCAGGGGCGTTTTTCTGTCCCATCGATAGCAAATGCGGCGGTTGTGAATGGCTTGCCGTGCCTTATGCCGAACAGCTGAAACGCAAACAGCATGAAGTCGAAGGGCTTTTCGACGGTTTGCTCGATTCCGAAACGGCGGTGCGGCCTATTCTAGGCATGGACGACCCGCGTTACTATCGCAACAAGGTCGTGTCGCCTTATGTTGGCATATGGGACAAAAAAGCACGCCAAATGCGTGTTTTGTGCGGCATGTACGAACGCGGAACGCACCGCGTGATCGATTCTGACGAATGCCTGCTCGAAAATCGCGAAGCCAAGTGCATTATTCTTACGATTCGCGACCTCATGCGCCGTTTCCGCATCGAGCCATACGACGAAGACACCGACGAGGGCTTCCTTCGCCATGTGCAGGTGCGCGTCGGGCATACGTCGGGTGAAATCATGGTCACGGTGGTCACGCGCGAAGATCAATTTCCTGGCGCGAAAGGCTTCGTGCGCGCGTTGCGCGAGAAGCACCCGTCCATCACGACGGTCGTGCAGAATGTGAACACGCGTCAAACGAATGTGATTTTGGGCGATAAGGAACGCACGCTGTTTGGCCCAGGCTTTATTCTCGATGAGTTGTGCGGGCTAAGCTTCCGCATTTCCTCGAAATCGTTTTACCAGGTCAACTCAACGCAAACGGAGGTGCTGTATCGTCGCGCGATTGAGATGGCGAAGCTTGCGGGCACCGAGGTGCTTATGGACGCGTACTGCGGCACGGGCACGATTGGACTTGTGGCTGCGCGTGGCGTCGATGGCAACCCGGGTGCTGCGCGCGTGATTGGCGTCGAAGAGCGCCCCGATGCCGTGGCCGACGCCCGCAACAACGCGCGCCACAACGGCATCAAGCGCGCCGAATTCGTTGCGGCCGACGCGGGCGAATACATGCACCGCATGGCCGACGAGGGGGCGCCGCTCGACGTGCTTATGATGGATCCGCCTCGTGCGGGTTCCACGCCGGAATTCCTGAAGGCTGCGTGCGAACTTGCGCCCAAACGCATCGTCTACATTTCGTGCAACCCTCAAACGCAGGCGCGCGACGCGGCGTTTCTCGCTGAACGCGGTTGGCGCATAGTGGAAATGCAGCCGGTGGATATGTTCCCGCACACGAGCCACGCCGAGAATATTATTTTGCTCGAACGGCGATAGATATATAGGCAAGACGAGATTGGTGCGGCGATTTGCGGGTGGTGCATTTCGGGAATGCGCCCAAGCGCATCGCGACGTACGGCCCATTGAAGGGAGCCGTCGCGCCTCGCTGCCGTGCGATATTGACATGGTCTTCGTTCGAAAGAACACCGGAAAGGAAAGTTCATGCCCCAGAAAGTTGAAATCATTCTTGCAAGCGGGAGCCCCCGCCGTCGTGAACTGCTCGAGCGGGAGGGCGTTTCGTTCACGGTGCTGAGCGCCGATGTGGACGAATCCCTCGAGCCCGATTTGCTGCGCCAGCCCGAGGAGGCCGCCAAAAAGCTCGCCGAGCGCAAGGCGGGCGCCATTGTACAGCAGGTGCTTGGCGATCCCGAATACGTGGGTGCCGCGGCGATCATCGGCGCCGACACCGTGGTTGCGGCAAACGGGAAGATCTACGGCAAGCCCGTCGACGAAGACGATGCGTGCCGTATTCTGGGCGAGCTTTCCGGCCGTCCCCATCAGGTTATTACGGGCGTTTCGGTGTGGCTTGTGAGCGCGCCGCCCAATAAAGAGGTTTCGTTGGGTTTCCGCACGTTCACCGAAACGAGCCGTGTGACGTTTAAGGAACTCACCGACGAGGTTATTGCCGAATACGTTGCTGGCGGCGAGCCCATGGACAAGGCTGGCGCTTACGGCATTCAAGGTGACGGCCGTGCCTTGGTCGAGAGCATCGATGGCGACTTCGACAATATCGTCGGTCTGCCAGTAAAGCGCCTGATGGACGAATTCTCCGAGATTTTTGAAGCCGCGCAGTAACGAGTGCTTTTCGAAAATAGGCGCCTGGCCGATGAACCGGCCAGGCGTTTTTGAATGATAGGGGCCGCCATGGCGCAAAAAACCGTATACGATCGCGCGCTTGATACGGTGCGCGCGCACAAGATGGCGGGAGCCGACGCCTTTGCGGTGGCCATGGTGAGCGGCGGCTCCGACAGTTGTGCGCTGGCATACATGGTTGCCGATATGGTGGCAGCCGGTGAGTTGGGCGCAGCGGTTATGCTGCATGTGAACCACAAGCTGCGCGGGGAGGCGTCCGAAGGCGACGCCCGATTTGTTGCGAAGCTGGCGGAAGCGCTCGGCCTTCCGCTGTTCATGTGTGAAATCGACGTGTCGGCAATCGTGCGACAGGGCGGCAACATGGAGGCCATCGCCCGTGACGAGCGGTATAAAGCCGCGCGTCAGGCGATTGAAAGCACCTGTTCTCATCTGGGCTTTTCTGAAGATTCGGCGCGCGTATACACCGCGCATACCGCAGACGACCGCGTGGAGAACTTCTATATGCGCTCGATTGTGGGCACGGGCCCGGGTGGGTTCCGTTCCATGAATTACTGCGTGAATATCGATGGCATGCGTGTGTGCCACCCACTGCTCGAGTTGGGGCGTGATGACTTGCGCGCGTTCATCGCGGGGCGCTCGTGCCCCGTGCGAGACGAATTGGGCGAGCTGTGGCGCGAAGATGACACCAATGCCGATACTGATCACTTCCGCGCGTTCGTGCGTCACGAAATCGTGCCTCGCGCCAAAGAGCGTAACCCACGCCTGCTCGAAACGCTCACGCGCACGATGAACCTTATCGCCGAAGAAGATGACATGCTCGCCGGCCAGGCGCGCGAACTGCTTCTTTCCAGGGTGCGACCGTTGGGTCAGCTCCCGAGCGAGGGTTTCTTGATTTCGCCCGATATGGCGCATGTTGAGCGTCCACTTGCTCGTCGCGTAATCGACCGAGTGCTTTCACTCGCGCTTGGCCGCGATGCCCGCATCGAAACGGCCTCCATCGAAACCTGTCTCGATGGCTTGGGCACATCGGGCTTCGTGTCGAACATCCAGGGAAATTTAGCGGTGAGCTACAACAAGAATGGCCTGCGAATTGAGCCCATGGATGCCTTCCGTGCCCGCAGGAAAAAGCTTTAGGTTGCGTACTTCGATGGGCGCAGGCGGCCGGCTCGAAATGCAAAACGGGGCCAAGAATGCAAAACGGGGCCAAGGGATGTTGATGCGACTTGAACGGGAAACCCCGCGCCACGAAAATGCTGCATCCTCATCCTTTGGCCCCGTTCAAGCAACGGAGCTCTGAACTAGAAGAGCGAAATAATTGCAGGAGCCTCGCACATGGCGAAGAAGCACAGGGCGAAAGCGACGGTTGCGGCCAGGTAGGTGTGGGCGGTCTTGTTGGATTCCATGGTTGTTTCCTTTCTTGGAATGACGTGTGATCGAGCTGAGCGCGGCGCGGGGCGCAAAACGCCATGCGCGCCTGAATCAGGCAACAAAAAAGCAGCGCACGGCGTTTCAAGAACGGAGCGTGCGCTGCCTGAAGAAGTGCATATGGGGCACAAGAGGGCTAGGGCATGCTCCTGAATCGTCGTCGCGTCTGTCGGATAACGATGGTCATGCTCAAGCCTCCTTCAATTTCGATCGGGTGTTTGAATTGGCGTTTTGCCTTCGCTGTCGTGCTTTAGTGCGCGATAGCGTGCCGCTTATTTTGCATGTCTTTGCGGTACGGTGCAAGAACTTTTTTAAAATATGCCGAATTATGAATTTCTATGCACAACTTGTAGCCGGGAGACTTTCAAATTCGTGTCAGACGCAATTTCTCGTCGTCGTGACAAGGCGTCTCGCATGAAAATGCACGAAGTGCGTACCTTGTATCGAGGACAATGGGATGAACTCAACCTGCTGAATATGTGAACTGGTGTTTTGAAGTTCGCAAGGTCTGTCTTTTGGAGAAAAATCTTAGAGGATACGCACTTCGTGCGTTTTCATGCGAAACACCGCTCGCCACTATTTATTGTGCGCTTTTTGCTCATGTGCCTCGAGTTCGAATTGTTTGCGTAAGATGAATGAACTGGGCGTGGTTCGTGCCGCGCATGATAACGGAGGGGGCTGCGTATGAACGAGGGCGTTGCCGAGGCGAGCGAACGCATGCTGAAGGGTGCGGGCGCGTTTGCCCACGAAACCCCCTATGCAGTAGGCAAGCATTATCGCCAAATCAACTCGAGCCCCGATGTATATCTCGTGCGCGTGCCGTTTTTGAATATCTCCACGTCAGAGACGAATTGCTACCTTATTTGCGACGGGGGCGAATGCTTGGCCGTCGATACAGGGGCGCCGACGCCCGAAGGCGCCGCTCTGCTCGACGCGGCAATCGACGAGCTCGGCATTGATAAGGCGCGCATGTCGTTTTTCTTGACGCATTTGCATATGGACCATGCCGGTCTCATCGATCATGTGGCTCCCAAGGAAGCACCCATTGCCCTGAGCCTCACCGACTTCAACCTCATGGCCGCTTCAAGCGACGCCGAATATCTGCGCATTACCGAAGCCCAGGTAAGCGCCGAGGGGTTCGATTGCGACCTTGTGCATAAATCGGCTCGTTACGGCATGGGCATTCCTAGCTTTAAGCCCGAGGGGCGCAACTTGAAATTCGTTGCAGAAGGCGACGTTATTGTAGTGGGGCAAACGAAGCTCGAGGTCGTCGATACCGCGGGCCACACGCCCGGCCACCTCGCGCTTTTCCACCGTGGGTCGGGCTTGTTGTTTTCCGGCGACCACATCCTGTTCGCCATCTCGCCCGGTTTGGGCCTGCGCTTGGGGGTCGTCGATACCATGGGCGTGTATCTTGCGAACTTGCAAAAGGTGTGTGACCTGGGTATTTCGCGGTTGCTGCATTCCCATGGCGAAATACGCCCTGATTGGCGCGAACGTGTGGCGTGGCTTAAAAACCATCATTGCGAACGCATTGAACAAGCGGCGGCGTACATTGCCGAGCATCCTGGTGCAACGGGCGCCGACGTGGTGAAAAACCTTACGTGGAATGTGCCGCAGGCTTGGGAAGATATTTACCCGGCCCAAAAGTGGTGCATCGTCGAAGGCGGCATTATTATCCTGAATCACCTTATCGCCGAGCATCGCATTGCGCGCGAGCCCGACGCCAACAACATTCATCACTACACGCTGCTGTAGACCGTTAATGCGTCCAGCCTGGCGCCTGGCGGATGCCTTGCAATCACGGCTCGCTACCGCTCGCTTCGTTCGCTATGCGCCGCCCGGCTGCGTTTAGCTCTCGAAAGAAGGCTTTGAGCGCAGCCGATTGCCAGTCATCCGCCAGGCGCCAGGCTGGACGCATGATGAATGAAAGCCGCTTTTCATCATGCATTTGATGAGCCGTGGCCCGCAAGAGGGTTCGGCCGCACTGCCGCAGGTGCTCTTCTACAATCCGAGCCAGATTTGGAACTTCGGAATGTATCCCATGATGAAAATCAGCACCATGAGCACGGGGATGCCATAGGCAATCCATGCATGCGCCCACTTTGGGAAGCGCGGGCCGGCGCCGGTGTTTGCTTCGGTGAGGAAATTCTTCCAGCCCCAGCCGTAGCGGCTTGTGCAGAACAGCACATACACCAGGCCACCCAGCGGAAGCACGTTATTCGAGACAATGAAATCTTCTAGGCTCTGAATGTCGCCGATGCCGGGGAATTGTACTCCCTGCCACACGTTGAAGCCCAGAATGCACGGCACCGAAAGCACGATGATGAGCACGGCGTTGATCGCCACGGCCGAGCGGCGCGAGACGCCCCATTGGTCCATGCAGAACGCCACGATGTTTTCGAACACGCCAATGACGGTGGAAAGCGCGGCGAAGCTCATAAAAATGAAGAACAGCGTGCCCCACAGCTGGCCGCCCCACATTTGGTCGAATACGCTCGGCAGCGTGACGAACACCAGGTTGGGGCCCGAATCGGGTGAAACGCCATAGGCGAAGCAGGCGGGGAAAATAATCAGGCCTGCGAGCAGCGAAATAAGCGTGGAAAGGCCGGCGACGCTTGCCGCTTCGCCCGTCAGGCGACGGTCGCGGCCGATGTAACTGCCGAAAATCGCCATGCCCGAAGCGCCGATGGAAAGCGTGAAGAATGCCTGGCCCATGGCGGCGTATACCGCATCGCCGAAGCCGTTTTCGATCATCTTCCCGAAATCGGGCATGAGGTAGAACTCAAGGCCGGCATGTGCGCCGGGCAGCATGACCGAATTGATGGCCAGAATCACAATGGCCACGAACAGGCACGCCATCATGACCTTCGTCACGCGCTCGACGCCGTTTTGCAGGCCCAGGCCAACGATAAAAAAGCCGATGCCGCAAATAATGACCATCCAGAACAGCATTTGGAATGGGTCGGCGAGCAGCGCCGTGAACGCCTGCTCGGCAGCGCCCGATGCGCTTGCGGAAGCAGAGGCGCCGAGCCCCGTGAGCTGGCCGGTCGCCATTTTGAACGCGTAGGCGATCATCCAGCCGGCGACGGTGGTGTAGAACATCATCAAAATGAAGTTGCCAGCGAACGCAAACCATTTATACCAATGCCATTTGGTGCCTTCGGGTTCCAAAATGTTGTAGCTTCGCGCGCAGCTTTTCTGGCTCGCGCGGCCCACGGCATATTCCATGACCAAGATAGGCAGGCCGAGAATCACCAAGAACACCAGGTAGAGCAGCACAAACGCCGCGCCGCCATATTCGCCGCATACATACGGGAAACGCCATACGTTGCCTAGGCCGATGGCGCATCCGGCCGAAATAAGAATGAAGCCGATGCGCGAGCCGAATTTCTCGCGGCCTTCGGTGGTTTTGGGCGTAGTGCTCATGCGTGCGCTCCTGTCGGAATCGAAAACGAAAACGATGGCCACGCGAACGCCGCCATCGAGAATGTGCAAACCCGAGCATTATACGCAGCAAAACGAGCTCATGCAAAAAGCGTCCGCGCTGTTCGAGCGCCCAGCTACCGAAGGCTGCGGCGCTCTGCTCGTACAACTCGTGCATTCTGCGTGGTTGGGCGATAAACTGTACGTGAGCGAAGAACCGCTATACTACACTACGCTAAAGTGCTCAAAGACCCTTTGGAAAGGTATGCCATGAACAAAGCCATCATCACCGTGGTCGGTCAAGACACCGTGGGCATCATTGCCCGCGTGTGCACGTATCTCTCGGACCACAAGGTGAACGTGCTCGACATTTCGCAAACCATCATCGACGGCTTCTTCAACATGATGATGATTGTCGACTATTCGGCCGCCGATGAAAGCTTCGGCGCGATGGCCGTTGAACTGGAAAGCCTGGGCGAGGAAATCGGCGTGCGCGTGCGTGCCCAGCGTGAGGAAATCTTCACCGCCATGCATCGAATCTAAGCTGGCGACCGCTTTCGTTGGCAAGAAAGCTGGGACTTCGGCGAAGGGCGCATGTGCGTTTCGCGCGACCGCGTCGCGAGGCTTCGCGGAGGTCCGGGCATTTTCGATGAGGCGAAGCCGCCTCAGCCCACCCCAAATTCATCATTTTGGAGACGTATATCTATGATTAATATCCAAGAGGTCCACGAGACCAATGAAATGATTGAGCAGGAAAAGCTCGACGTGCGTACCATCACCATGGGCATCAGCTTGCTCGATTGCGCGTGCGACAACGTGGATGAACTCTGCAACAGCATCTATGCCAAAATTACGACGCGCGCTCGCGATCTGGTTGCCACGGGCGAAGCCATCGAGCGTGAATTCGGCATCCCCATCGTTAACAAGCGCATCACCGTGACCCCCATCTCGCTTGTGGGCGCCTCGGCTTGCAAAACGTCGGAAGACTTCGTGAAAATCGCTCATACGCTTGACCGCGCGGGCAAGGAAGTGGGCGTTGACTTGCTGGGCGGCTATTCGGCGCTCGTGAACAAGGCCATGACTCCTGCCGAAGAGCTGCTCATCCGATCGCTTCCGCAGGCTCTCGCCGAAACCGACATCGTGTGCTCGAGCGTGAACGTGGGCTCCACGAAAACCGGCATCGACATGAACGCCGTGGAGCTGTTGGGCCACATCATCAAAGATATTGCGCATGCCACCGCCGACAATGATTCGTACGGTTGCGTGAAATTCGTCGCATTCTGCAACGCTCCTGACGACAATCCGTTTATGGCAGGTGGTTTTCATGGCGTGACTGAAGGCGACGCGGTTATCAACGTGGGCGTTTCGGGCCCGGGCGTGGTGAGCCGTGCACTCGATGAGGCCATCGGACGCGATTTCGAATTCCTGTGCGAAACCATTAAGCGCACCGCGTTCAAAATCACACGCGTGGGCCAGCTGGTGGCGCAAGAGGCGAGTCGTCGCTTGGGCGTGCCGTTCGGCATTATTGACCTGTCGCTTGCCCCCACGCCCGCCCAGGGCGACTCGGTGGGCGAGGTGCTCGAGAAAATCGGCTTGGCCCAGGTGGGAGCCCCGGGTACTACGGCGGCGCTTGCCATGTTGAACGACCAGGTGAAAAAGGGCGGCATCATGGCGTCGAGCTATGTGGGCGGCCTTTCGGGCGCGTTCATTCCCGTTTCGGAAGACAAGAACATGATCGATGCTGCGGCCAACGGATGCCTTACCATCGAGAAGCTTGAGGCTATGACCTGCGTATGCTCGGTGGGCTTGGACATGATTGCCATTCCCGGCGACACCACGGCAGCCACCATTTCAGGCATTATCGCCGATGAGGCGGCTATCGGCATGGTGAACCAGAAGACCACCGCCGTGCGTGTGATCCCCGTCGAGGGCAAGAGCGTGGGCGACATGGCCGAATTCGGCGGCCTCATGGGCTACGCTCCCATCATTCCGGTGAATCAAACGAGCTGCGAGGCGTTCGTGACTCGCGGCGGTCGTATTCCCGCGCCGATTCACAGTTTCAAGAACTAAATCGCTTTCGAATCGAGGGCGCGCGCCTTCAAAACGGAGCGCATGAAGGGCCGAGCATTTGCTCGGCCCTTTTTTAATATGAGCAGGACATTGTCAATAGGCAAAGTCGGGCCTGGCCCAGATTT